>OGTL01003406.1_pt1 | contig 10500 bp, 9 predicted proteins | sample 1553601 | NCBI WGS metagenome assembly OGTL01 (sample SAMEA2580112, study PRJEB22360) | human gut metagenome | biome: human gut; feature: human-associated habitat; material: faeces | place: Denmark | collected 2008/2010 | reverse complement strand
CGAGCCAGATCTTCTTTGGTAATCTGCAATCCTTTCAATGTAGCATCTAAGGTAGCTTGCACATTGGTTCTCATTGCACGAATACTGGTATCCAGATTGATTATGGTCGGATTATTCTCCGTCGAAGTACGCAACAGACGTTTCCTTTCAACCAGCATTTGATTATAACGGTCTATCGCACCGGCTGATGCTGCATCCTGTAAGCCGATATTACTCGGTAATACTTCATATTCATTACCTTTCATATAGCGTTGCAAGTCCATCACCAGATTTATCTGAGTCTGATTTTCCACGCGTTTCTTTTCATATTCTGCATTGCCTGTCAAGGCTATCTGTGCTTCACTGCTCAAATCAGTAATCCCCGCACTACGTTTGAAGTTCTCCAAATCCTGTTCTGTACTGCCTAATTCTTTAGAAATAATACCAATACGTTCGTCAATAAATTCAGCAGTTTTCTGAGCCACCTCATTCTTGTCATTATTGGCATTGATATTATACATTTCAAGCAGTTTATTGATATAATCTCTACCACGCCGGGTATTTGTATTTTCCAATGAAATAACAACTACAGAAGTAGTCTTTGAAGTGGGGGCTATTGACAAAGAGTTAACATATCCTTTCGACACAGAAAAAGGCCTGTTAATGAAAGCTGTGATATGACGTTCTTTGGTTATATTTTCCGGACGAACTGCTGACAAGGTATCGTTATTTGCGAAAAAAGCAACCGTACCCTCATCTGTCGGAAATACAGCAGGCAATTTATCAAACTGTTTCCGGTACTCTTTTTCGCCTACTGTAATTTGTACCCCCAACGCACCCGTTGGTTGAAGAATCATATTTATTTCCATTCTACCCGGAAGTTTATCCGCTTCCTGATGAGTCAGACTCACTAAAACAGGAGATGTATGATAAAGCTCTTTGCTTGGAAATTCGTCTTCATCCATATAAGTCACGAACAGTCCCAGATTGTTTACCACCTCTCTGGCCAAAGACTTTGAACGAAGTACTTCGATTTCATTATCTACATTGCTAGATGAAGAGACGAAACCCTCCAATCCCATCTTTTCTAAATCGGAAGACATACTTGCACCACCACCTTTCTTTTCGTCTTTAATAAGGACAGTGGCAGAAATATTATATATAGGTGTTGTCAGACGTAGGTATCCCCATGCACAAGCAATACAAATAATTATCGATACTACAAACCAAGGCCAGTGAATCAGATAACGGAAAAGAAGTTCCTGAATATTAACCTGTTCTTCAGACTGTTCCCCTAATTTATCTTTTCTTTCATCAATCATACAATGCTATTATCTGAAAATTGTTACTAATAAACTTGCCAATGACACTAAAATAGAGGTAGCGGAGAACCAGAGGCTTGTACTGTTACCAATATCCGAGTTGCGTGCTTTTGCCTTGTTCGGAGTCACATAAACGATATCGTTCTGCTGCAACCAATAATAGGGAGAAAGAATGGTCTCCGCACTGTTCAAATCCAGTGTTATAATTTCCTGTTTGCCATCAGCACTTTCACGAATCAGCTTTACATTGTCGCGAACTCCCCAAACCGTCATGTCACCCGCCATAGCAAGCGCTTCCAACAAATTCACTTTCTCGTTACTGATAGTAAAAGTTCCCGGACGGGCAACCTCACCCAATACGGAGATTTTATAGTTTACCATACGGACAGTGACTATCGGCGTTTCTTTGATATAAGGTTTCAGTTTCTCCACAATCAGTTGCTCCGCCTCTTTCTTGGTCAAGCCACCTACCCTCAACTCACCTAGTACCGGAAAATTTATTTTTCCATCGTTATCTACGAGATATTGCTGCAATATCGGTTGGGAGGTTGTACTGGTTATAGCTACATTATTTTGAGTAGCTACCGTGAGGTTAAACGGAACAGCCAATTCCGGGCTGGTACATGACACTACAATAGTCAACAAATCTTTGGGCATGATCTTTGCATCATACAATTGTGCATCTTGAGTACTATACAGTACCACTTCCGCATCCTGCAGGTAAGGTACTTTTTTATAAGACTGGCAAGCTGTAAAAAGCAAAGTCAACAACAATATTAAGATATTCTTTCCATTCAATTTTTCCATAATATATAAATTATAAAATTTAGACACCTTTCAAATACCATTCATAAAGACGCTTGATTCCTTCATCAATCTCAACCTTATGATGCCAGCCTAAACTGTGTAACTTCGATACATCTGTTAATTTACGCATTGTACCATCAGGCTTAAAACTATCCCAAAGAAGGATACCTTTAAAGCCAATTTCCTTCATAATTATTTCGGCAACTTCACGGATGCTGACTTCTTTACCTGTACCAACATTGATATGGCAGTTACGAATGTCTCTACTACCTTCCGTATAGGTATCCTTGAAATCAACGTTCAATAATACATGAACGCTCGCATCAGCCATCTCCTCACTCCACAAGAATTCACGCATGGGTGTACCGGTACCCCAAAGTGTAACCGATTCAGGAGTAATGCCAAATTTTGCCAATTTATCCAATATTTCAGCATCAGAGTTACTGCCGGTCACACCTTCCACAGGACGCAAGTCAATATCTTTACGAACTGACTCCCAATCAGCCTCATTCAGACATTTAGCCAGATGAATCTTGCGAATCATGGCAGGTAGAACATGACTGTTCTCCAAATGGAAATTATCATTCGGACCATAAAGGTTGGTAGGCATCACGGCAATATAATTCGTGCCATACTGAAGATTGAAGCTTTCACACATCTTTAAACCCGCAATCTTGGCAATGGCATAAGGTTCGTTCGTATATTCCAAAGGAGAAGTCAGCAAAGCGTCCTCCTTCATCGGTTGTGCGGCATCACGGGGATAGATACAGGTACTACCCAGAAAAAGTAGTTTCTTTACGTTATGACGAAAACTCTCACCGATTACATTCTGCTGAATCTGGAGATTCTGATAGATAAAATCGGCACGATACTGCAAGTTTGCAAGAATACCACCGACATGCGCAGCGGCAAGGACAACAGCATCAGGCTGTTCTTCATCAAAGAATTGTTTTACGGCTGCACCATCAAGAAGGTCCAGCTCTTTATGGGAGCGTCCTACAAGATTCGTGTAACCACGACTCTGCAAATTACTCCAGATAGCAGAACCCACCAAACCATGGTGTCCCGCTACATAGATTTTCGTATCTTTATCCATTCTTATTCTTCTCTATTCATCAGTTCTTTCATGTGAAGCTTCTTCACAAACTTCATATCATGCGATACCATAATTTTCACCAATTCAGGGAAAGAAGTCTTGGTGGGATTCCAGCCAAGTAACGTACGGGCCTTAGTAGGATCACCCAGTAACTGCTCGACTTCGGCAGGACGGAAATATTTAGGATCGACTTCAACCAAGACTTTTCCGGTCGATACATCAATGCCTTTCTCATCCACGCCTTCACCGTCCCAACGAAGTTCAATACCGACTTCTTTGAAAGCCAGTGTCGTAAATTCACGTACAGTATGGTATTCGCCTGTGGCAATTACAAAATCTTCAGGAGTATCATGCTGAAGGATCAGCCACATACACTCAACATAGTCCTTGGCGTATCCCCAGTCACGAAGTGAATTCAGGTTTCCCAAATAAAGTTTGTCCTGAAGCCCTTGTGCAATACGGGCAGCGGCTAACGTAATCTTACGGGTTACAAAAGTCTCTCCTCTCCGCTCACTTTCATGATTAAACAGGATTCCGTTTACAGCATACATTCCATAGCTTTCACGATAGTTCTTGGTAATCCAGAAACCGTATTGTTTGGCTACTCCATACGGGGAACGGGGATAGAATGGAGTAGTTTCCTTCTGTGGAACTTCCTGTACCAAACCAAACAGTTCGGAAGTGGAAGCCTGATATATCCTTGTTTTCTTCTCCATTCCAAGGATACGGACAGCTTCCAGCATGCGAAGTGTACCAATGGCATCCGCTTCAGCTGTATATTCCGGTACATCAAAAGAAACTTTCACATGGCTTTGTGCTGCCAAGTTATAAATTTCATCAGGTTGCACTTGCTGGATAATACGGATCAAAGAACTGGAATCCGTCATATCTCCATAATGAAGATTGATCAGACGATCCTTTTTCATGTCACGTACCCACTCATCCAAGTAAAGATGTTCGATACGGGCAGTGTTAAAAGAAGAAGAACGACGGAGGATACCATGTACTTCATATCCTTTCTCTATTAAAAACTCAGCTAGAAATGAACCATCCTGACCGGTGATTCCTGATATTAAAGCTACCTTTTTCATTTTATTTATTAATCAAGAAATATTCACAACAAAACTATTTAGTGCTTACGTTTATTTCACCAAGTGTTTCAAAATGGATAATAATAATTAAACAATAGCAACAACGACCATTGATGGTTAAATACCCATAAACGATATCACATCAAGTATTATCTTACAATAGCCTCTTTTATGCAATCTACAATATAACATACATCTTCGTCCGTTACATACGGACCTGCGGGTAGACACATCCCTACCTTGAAGACAGCTTCTGAAATCCCATTCACATAGGCCGGAGCATATTTATATACCGGCTGCTTATGCATAGGTTTCCACACTGGACGAACCTCAATATGCTTTGAGAGCATAAATACGCGCAATGCCTCTACATTTTCGTTCGGTTGACAATCAGTCGTTGGACAATCCACTACATGAATTACACCAGCAGCCCCCCCAACAGCGGTCTTAACTATTTCCTTGTAAGCATTCTCTTGACCAACAATGCGAAGCAAAGGGTCAAGCATAATTGTACAAAGCCAGAAATTCGAATCATACTTTCCTGTCATCGGTTGTTTATGAACAGTTATTCCCGAAATATCTCCCAGCAATTCCTCATAAAGAGCCTGCACATGCTTGTGATGAACGATGTGAGCATCCACCACCGTCATTTGACCACGACCGATACCCGCGCAAATATTCGACATGCGGTAATTATAGCCAACCTCCTCATGCTGGTAATAAGGATAAGCCTCACGAGCCTGTGTCGCATACCACATGATCTTATTCTTCAACTCTGCATTTTCACATATCAACGCACCACCTCCAGAGGTCGTGATCATCTTATTACCATTAAAACTCAATACACCAAACTTACCGAAAGTACCCAAAATACGACCACCAAACTTAGACCCCAATCCTTCAGCGACATCCTCTATCACTGGTATATCATAGCGATGTGCAATTTCCATAATACGTTTACAGTCGTAAGGCATACCATATAGAGCAACAGGAATAATCGCCTTCGGCTTCTTGCCTGTTTTATCAATACGATCTTTGATGGCTTCTTCCAACAAATTCGGATCCATATTCCAAGTATCAAGTTCTGAATCCACAAATATCGGTATTGCACCGAGATATGTTATTGGATGTGAAGAAGCGCAGAACGTTAAGCTTTGTACCAATACTTCATCACCTGAATCCACCCCACAAGCTAACAATGCCAGATGAACTGCTGCTGTTCCAGCAGAAAGTGCTACCACTTCACTCTTTCCTCCTACAAAGTTTTTCAAATCTTCTTCAAAGGCGTCAACATTTGGTCCCAAAGGAACGACCCAGTTTGTATCAAATGCTTCTTTCACATATTCCTTCTCAATACCTTCTTCTGACATGTGAGCCAAACAGAGATATATTGTTTTTTTTTCAGACATAAATATATTGAATTATCTATTATTAAATTGTTTCACCAGCATACTGAATCCGTTTACCAATAATAGTAGCAGAAATCATCTGAATATCTTTTATAAAGCTATAATTGCGATAATAATAACAGTTTATACGAACTTTATCCGGATAAATAATATTGTCGTTATACCAAATTGCGATTTGTTCATCTGTCATTTGTACAAAGTCTACATTTTTATATAGACTGAATGTAGACAAATCCTTTCTTTTTATTTTCTCTATAAATTCCGCTATCATTTCTTCTTCATCTCTATATTTAAGAGATGCTGGCCCTGTTATTCCTGGTCGGAGATTTAATATGTCTCTATCAGCACCTTTCAATTGATCTGCATAGCCCGGCACATCAGGACGAGGTCCCACAAAACTCATATTTCCTATAAGGACATCCCACAACCCTGGTAATTCATCCACTTTATATTTACGAAGCATTGAACCAAGTGCCGTAATACGACTTTCACCTGCTACGCTTACAGTAGAGCCACCATGAACGATATGCATCGAACGAAACTTGTGACAATTGAATACTTTTCCTTTCTTACCCACACGCTTCTGCACGAACAGGACAGGACCAGGCATTTGGAGTTTAATCAAGATAGTCACTATTAGCAGTAAAGGCCACAAAAAAAATAGACCTAGAAATGCAACTATTCGGTCAAAAAGAAATTTTAAAAACATATTTTTCATTCTCTTGTTATTGTCCCTAAAAGAGATAAAACATAAGGAATACAATAATCACCGTATGGCTATAGCACCTTAAACAGTAATATAACCTACTTTGAGTTATTTTTTTGACTAATAATTAATTCATTTTGTTATATTCATTGGCAAAAGTGCTATATAATCCACCTCACCAAATACTAGTTTTCTTAAAAAGAAATATTTACCAAATAATATCCATTTGAATCCTTCTATCTTAACACCTTATACGCTATCTTCTTTACCCATGCAGGACTCACCAACATTATGAACATCATATATCCTAAGACAGTCGCACCAAAACCATATCCGAGGATCTTGTTAATCATATTGCGGTCGGCCAACTGTTTCTTAGCGAAATCCCAACCATTTCTACGCTTCTTGAAAAGCGAATTAGTAAAGCGAAAACGCAGCACTACATCGGGAATATTAGCGTGCTTTGTCCCCTTCCTCATACCGTCCACCCACAACATAGTGTCCTGATTCTGACGATATTCAGGACGATATTTACAAGCAGCCTTTTCAAAGAACTTCCAGCGAAACAACACAGCAGAATGTGCATGCGGATTTCTTATGGCAAAAAAATCATAACATTCTTTCGGTCCTTTAGGGTAAATTATGGTCTTGTTACGGCTCTTACCTTCTTCGTCAATCTCCGTGATAGCCCCTCCTACCACATCAATCTCCGGGTGAGCCAGCAAATACGTCATTTGCTTCTCCAGACGATCAAGCATAGAAATGTCATCCGCGTCCATACGGGCGATATACTCATATCCATCTTTACGCACGATATCCAACAAATCATTCAGCACAATAGCAAGACCACGATTCTCATTGAACCATCGCACCTTTACACCTTTTGATTCATACTCATTCAAGCAAGCACACAAATCTCTATCCACAGATCCATCCACCCCCACATACAAAGTCACTTTGCCCTTATAAGTCTGATTCAAAATACTATCAATAGACAAGTGGACATAAGGAACCTTGTCATTCTTATATACTGGTAAAATTACCGCAATCTTTTCCATACAAATTATATATTCCAATAATACTTTCTTTCAGTCATGCAGATTTCAAGTTTATCAACTGCTCCAATTTATTAATTACCTTAATCTGTCATTCAAACAGCGTTCCTTCACAATGTTTTTTTATTTTATCTCAGCCACCCATGGACACTCCATCTACAAATTAGTTACATCTTAATCCAATTTTCATTCATAAAATACTCATTTGAATATTCTCCCTTTGGTCCAATTACAATACTATCCCTCCTGTGATCACGTAACCAATTTCCCCACCAACTGAAAGTACTTGGTGACATGATACCATGCTCGCATTCCGCAATTGAGAATAAATCCAACATTGCCGCTTGCTTACCACTATTTTCAACAAATACAGCATATGGTAGTTTTTTTGAAAAGGTTTCTTTACACCATTCAATATCATCACTGAAAAAACAAAAAACAGGATATTCGACATGTTGCTTCATGTAATGTATGGCACGCAGATAATATTCCACATCTCCTATCACATTTCCTTCATGGAGTGTCGCTTGATTAATCTTGTTCATATAGTCACCTCTACGAATATGTACTGCAATACAATTCTTAGCAAGAATACTCTTTCTCCAACAAGTTACCTTTTGTTGTACTTCATCATTCGGAGAAAACTCACGGCGTATCTCATCCGAATAATCTGCAAAATAACGCGCAGTCTGCCAATACCCATCATAATAGTTGTTAGTACCAACTTTATAAGGTATGCATTTATAATATTTATGCAGTCTTTCCATCATGAAGTGTACCCCTGGTAGTAGAAACATACCCCCACTGTGATATCGAATCAAGTGACTGATGTACTTGTTTTCGAAGATTTTTACTAACGTAGGTCGTGTACACAATTCAAGCATTGATAAATTGGGATAATAGTTTTTGCCTATCACTCCTCTTTTACCCACATGACCTGGCTGATTAGCGTAGAAATCAACATCAAACACTAACATATCACCATATTTCTTGGCAAGAACATAACCAAATGCATATTGAAACATTTGGTTACACATACCTCCCCATAATTTAATTGTAATCATTTTACTTGTTTAATGCTTTTATAGGCTTAGCTGGTATGCCAGCATATAGCCATCCCTCTCTATCTAAATCTTTTGTAACTACCGAACCAGCTCCAACTATTATACGAGGAGCAATAGCAACTCCTGGCATAACCATAGTATTAGCGCACAACCATACCCCATCGCCAATATAGACTGGAGCAGTTATGTGTTTTCGCTCCGAACACATGCAGAGATTTGGATAATCTTCAGTTTGAAGACCTGATGTCAAAACAGTGACACCATAACTAATTGTTACATAACTACCAATTTTCACCCCTCACACACACTGGATATAACAATTTCCATTGAAGGACACATGTTCTCCTATTATCAAGTTACTAGGATTGCCGATATTAGGGATACCGTTGATTTGAACCTTATGAAACCAAAGATAGGGATGTACTACAAGATAGGATTCATGGCATAATTTGTTGATTATACGCTTTATCATATTTATCAATTAGCTTTTATTGTTAATTTCGTCATTAAAATATCGTAATCAAAGAAGTGTTGAATGATAATCATAGAAGAAGTATAATAAAAGATAAACATAAGTATAATATCAATCAGCAAATAGGTATTTAACGCTTCCCATTTAGTATAATCCACCCCCAAGGTATATAACGTTCCAAAAACATAGCCACAAGCACACAAAAAGTATTAGCAAAAATTACAATGAATATATATTTAACCAATTCGACATCAAGGAATTCTATAAATACCCTATCATAAAGCAAACCTAAAAGCGCTATAACTGGAGCATGCATGCAATAAACAAAGAATGAATAATGCATCCATTTTCGATCTTTAATATGTAACTCGTATATTACATATATAACAACACTAAATACTATCGGAGTAAATAGACGAAACACAATAAACTCAAAACTATAAAGACTGTCTCCTTTCTCTAACCCATTAGGTAGGAACCAAACCCATACTAAATAGCCTAAAAAAAAGACCATTGCTATTAATCTATTATGAGCATCTGATAACCATGTAAATGTTCGATGTATAATATTTGCGTCCAAAAAAGCACCCATTAAATATATTGGTAACCAATATAGAAAGCTACGATAACTAATGAAATTCATAATAGACAAAACAATCAATATAAGGCTTAATAATATTGCAGCAAAAGAGTTTTTCTTAACCCGATAGATTATAGGGGCAAGTAACGACATTACAATTAATTCACGAATAAACCATAGCGGCATTGTGTTTGAAAGCCAAAGTGATTCGAGCCACCCCCCAACACCTCCATTAATTTTCGAACTATTAATCACCAAAACCTTCAAATAACCCATCGTACTAAATATGATATAGGGAACAAGAAGTGACCAAAATCTACGTTTCATCTTATACATATAATGTCCCCATGAACCATCGTAAGTTCTATAAAATAAATATGCAGATAAAAAGAAGAAAACAGGTACCGCACATTCAGAGAGATTATACATGTACCTTTCTATAGTGATTGTAAATCCATATATTGAGGGGTAAAAACTACCTATACAAGTTATTGGACTAGTAAAGCTATGATGAAATACAATCAAAATAGAAAGTAGGAAATTAATATGTGGTAATACAATAAGTAATTTTTTATCCATTATTCAATACCCTTACACAATAGTTTGGACGGTTTTTCATTATTCATTAACACTCTGTTTATGATATAAGAACCCTACAAGAATCAAAGGCCAAAAATTTAGTGCTAATACAGTCTGTATGTTCACAAATGATAACATCATAACATTTGAATAGAAAAAGACATAAGTCGTTTCTGCTCTTTTTGATCCGAATACTACCATTTTCTCGAATATTGACTGAGCGTAAAAACCAACAAGGAACGATAATATAATAATACCCAAAATCCCCCCATCACAATAAAACTGGAAAAAGGCAGTTGCAAATGAATTGTATTCTTTTGTTGGACTTATCATCATATTA
>OGTL01003403.1_pt1 | contig 10503 bp, 6 predicted proteins | sample 1553601 | NCBI WGS metagenome assembly OGTL01 (sample SAMEA2580112, study PRJEB22360) | human gut metagenome | biome: human gut; feature: human-associated habitat; material: faeces | place: Denmark | collected 2008/2010 | reverse complement strand
GCCTCCAAACCTGGAAACCGGACGAGAAAGCGATGTCTTCGATCGTGCGCTCGGCGTTTTCGGGCAGTAGCAGCAGGTCTGCGGAGTGGCCGATGCGGAGGCGGAGTACGGAGTCTTGGACCGTCAGCCCGGTGGCACGGCCGACAGCGGTCGAGAGCTTGTGTGGGTTTGCACCGATGGTCCTGGGCAGGTCGGATATCCTGAAGTCAGGGTCCAGATAGGGCTGCTCTTTCTGAAAATAGGCTTCTATGTCCTTGAAGAGACGGTTGTTGTCGTCATCCGGTTGGAGGTAGCAGATCAATTCTTCCATGTCCGCTCCGGCGGGAGGAGAAAAGGCTGAGTTCTGTTCACGGATGCGGGTTCGGACATCCCGATAGGTGGAACTGAAGTTTGCGTAGAAGATTCCGAAGGCGAAATAGAAAACGGTGAATAGGAAGGTCACGGTGATTTCGTGAGGCAGGTAAGGATTCAAGGCGAGGCTCAGCGTACAAAGGCCGATGCCTGACGCAAGGAAGAACGCGCTTGTCACCTGTCCGAGTTTGAGCCACCTGTCTTCTGTCTTCACTCCTCCCAAGAGGGAGAGGTAAGTATGTCGTTCGTGCAGGAATAGTTTTGCATAGATGCCTGACTGGATGATGTAGGCAAGCAGATAGAGCGTGCGGATCAGGGAAGGCGGATTCGTGACCAGTGACTTCCATTCCGAGTAAGCATAGACGGGGTAGTCTTTCCAGATCAGGCATGCTCCGGCGTAGGCCAGGGTGAAGAGGAGGGAAGGAGTTGCGTGCAGCAGGATCCGCTGCCGGGTGGCATACTGTTCGTTGAACAGCAGGATCAGTGAGAATGTGAACAGCAGGGTTTGCGAGGAGGCGATCAGGGTGACGGGAAACGAGGCGATGTCCCATCCGACGGGTTGCCATTTTCTGGTGGTAAGCGAGACGAGGAGACCGATGGCCACGAGGAAGGTCGCAAATGCGAGGATCCGCCGTGCCTTCAGGTAAACAGGGTTTGTCTCGATATTGCCGTAGTTCAAGAACAGCAGGATGGCGCAACTGCCCAGGCAGGAAGTGGTGCTGGTGGCATAAGCGATGATGTATAAAGTGTGTATGTCCATTCTGCGGTCGTTGTGATAGTTTTGTTATTCACATAGCCATCTTGTGATATTCTGTTCTTCGGCAAATTCCATGCAGACTTTGACGATGTCACGTCTGTCACTTTGGTAGGGGATGAGGCTTCTTTTGCCGAACCTGTGGAGGCTGGTTTGTATTCCGATTGGGAGTTTGCGCATGACCTAGTTCATCGTATATTGTTTATTTAATTGTTTCCAAAGATACTATAAATAGTTTCTTAGCAGCCTTTTTTCTCGTAAAATCAGCTATGGGTGGTCGCTTTGTCAAATGGTTGCTTTCTTTTTGTTGTCAACGGATTGTAATAATCGTTTTTACAATGTAATTCTGTTTACATCTTCTTGCAATACGTCCCTTCTACTTTTGCCGGCAAATAAATGTAACAAGTAATAAGGAATGGGAAACAAGTGTGAAACAGGCAATGTGAAGAGGTTTTTTCTTTTGTTGTTGGGGAGTTTTCTTTCGTTGTCTGCCTGGGCGCAGACAGGCGTTATTTGCGGAACGGTGTCGGATGCCAAATTCAAAGATGCGTTGATCGGTGCTTCGGTCGTGATCGAAGGGACTACGGTGGGGGCCATTGCCGACGTGGAGGGAAACTTCCGTATAGAGAATGTCAAACCGGGAAAATATACGATTGTCGCTTCTTATGTCTCTTATAAATCGGAAACCATTCGTGATGTCGTGGTGAAAGCCCATCAGGAGTCGGTGCTGAGAATCGAACTGTCCGATGCCGACCTGCAACTTCAGAATGTGGTGGTCGTGGCACAACGAAAGTTGGGAACGGAAACCGCCATTATCAATACGGTACGGAAAAGCCTGCCGGTCGTAAGCGGTATTTCAGCCCAACAGATCGGCAAGACACAGGACAGTGATGCCGCCGAGGTGTTGCGCCGTATTCCGGGGCTTACGATCGTGGATGACCGTTTTGTGGTGGTCCGGGGGTTGGCGCAACGATATAATAATGTATGGCTGAACGAGGCGACCACTCCTTCGAGCGAGACGGACAGCCGGGCATTCTCGTTCGATGTGCTTCCTTCTTCGCTGATCGACAATATGATGGTCTATAAGAGTCCGTCTGCCGAGCTGCCGGCCGATTTCTCCGGTGGTTTCGTGCAAGTGATGACCAAGAATATACCGGACGGGAATACCTTCAACGTATCTTACCAGATGGGATTTAATACGAATGCTACTTTCCGGAGTTTCCAGCTGACGGACGGGAGTTGGAAGGACTATCTCGGATTTGGGGCCGGGGTGCGGAGTTTGCCCTCTTCTTTCCCTTCTCATTTAGGGGATTATTCGACAGAGGAAGTCGCAGCCTTTACACGGCGGATCAACCAGAGGTGGGGAATCAGCAGGTTCACGGCTATTCCGGACCAAAAGATTTCGCTCACTTCACACCGCTCCTTCGATGCGGGCGACTGGAAGATCGGGAATATCGCGAATGTGAACTGGAGTACCGGCTACGATTATTCGGAGTCGGTGAATAACAACTATATCGCCTATGATGTGGCGAACGATCTCTCACGTCCGCGCTTTGAGTACAACGATGTCCGCTATAAGAATACTTCCAAGTTAGGAGCCTTGTTCAACTGGTCGTTTATGAAAGGCGATCATAAATACGAGTTTCGTAACTTTTTCAGCCAGCGTGGTGTTTCCGCCCTGACACAGAGGGAGGGGATGAACTATTATTCTGACAAGGCGATCCGCAAGTGGGAATCCCTTTATACCGGACGTACGACCTATTCAGGGCAGCTTGGCGGCACGCATACGTTACAGGAGGATATCAACAAAGTGGACTGGACTGCCGGCTATGCTTTTGCTGCCTATCGGGAACCGGACCGCAAGATCGTCAATTCCATCCTCGACGAGACGAAGACGGACTTACCGAATTATTACGTCTCCGATCCGATGCGCTATTACCAGGACTTGAAGGATCACGGTATTTCGCTCGCTGCCAATTATGAACATAAGTTCACTGTATCCGACAAGTTCGCCCCTGTTCTTGACGGTGGTGTCTATGGAGAATATAAGAGTCGTACGTTCGATGCTCGCCGATTCGGTTACAATCTGTTAGGTAAAGGGTATGACCGATATGCCGATTGGGATTATACGGGGCTGTTCTGTGATGAGAACATTTCGGCAGACCGGATATGGATGCGTGAGACGACGACGAACAGTGACTCCTATACTTCCGAAAATATTTTGGGATCCGCTTATGTCTCTGCCAAGTTGAACTACGGGGAGGCGCTGAATGCCAATATCGGTGTCCGTATGGAATATTATAACCTTAAAATGGATGGTTACAGTTCAGACGGTACGACTCCTGTTCACTTGGATAACCGGACGAGCGATTTTTTCCCTTCCGTCAATATCTCTTACAACCTGTCTGCGAAACACCTTGTGCGTGCTGCTTACGGCCGTTCGGTCAACCGGCCGGAGTTCCGTGAGGTAGTACCATATGTATATTTTAATTTCGAGCGGGATGCGAATATTGTCGGTAATACCGAATTGAAGAATGCTTATGCGGACAATCTGGAGGTGCGTTATGAATTCTATCCGGCATCCGGCGAGATGATAACAATCGGTGCATTCTACAAACGGTTCAAGGATCCGATCGAGGAAACTTATAACGAGGCGGGTTCCGGTTTGCAATATACCTATCACAATGCGAAGAATGCCGAGACGTTCGGCATTGAGTTGGATATGAAGAAAAGCCTTGACTTTATCGGATTAAGAGGGTTGAGCTTGGTCTGTAATGCCGCCTATATCCATAGCCGTGTCCGCTTTGAGGAAGGAGCGCCTGAACGTGACCGGCCATTGGCGGGGCAATCTCCTTATCTGGTGAATGCCGGTCTGTTTTATCAGCACGATGACAAGGGAATCTCCGCTTCGCTACTTTACAACCGTATCGGGAAGCGCATCGAGTCGGTCGGTGTCCCGATGCAGGATCAGAATGAAGATATTCCCGACATATATGAGATGCCTCGTAATTCCCTGGATTTGACTTTTTCGAAGAAGATCGGTAAAGCTGTCGAGATCAAAGCTGGGATTCAGGATATGCTGAACTCTAAAATCGAATACAAACAGTTCGTGAAGTTGACGGACCAGAACGGCGGCAAGCGTGAACGTGAACAGCTGGTACGCAGCTACCGTCCGGGAGTGGATATTAATGTCGGTGTTTCCCTCAAGTTTTAAAGTGAATTAGAATATATCTCTATTACAAACAAAATGTTTTTATTATGAACAGATTTCTATTGAAAGGTTTGGCCTCTGTATGTGCGTTGGCCGTTATGTTTGGAACTGTATCTTGTAGTGATGATGACAAGCCTGATGGCTCTATAGCTGTCGGCTGTTGCCGTAAGTCCTACGACTGCAACTGTCAAGGTTGGCGAGTCCGTGACATTGTCTGCCACCATTACTCCGGACGATGCAACGGATAAAACGATAACATGGAGTTCCTCCGATGAAAAGGTGGCAACAGTAGATGCCGGTAAGGTGACAGGGGTTACCGAGGGTACTGCTACGATCACCGCTACGACAAAAGATGGCAATAAGACGGCAACTTGTGCTGTGACTGTTTCTAATGATGCTCCGTCTTCCAAAGAAGTGATCTTGGAGGGAGAGATAACTTCCGATCTTACGCTGAATGCTGCAGATAAAAACTATATGAAAGGCTTTGTTTATGTAAAACCGGGTGTTACGTTGACAATCGAAGCAGGAACGGTCATCAAGGGTATATCTGTTTCTTCCGGTGAAAAGGCTGCCTCTTTGATTATCGAACCGGGTGCGAAGATCATGGCTGAAGGTACGGTTGACAAACCGATCGTCTTTACTTCCGATAAAGAACCGGGCAAGCGTGCGACGGGAGACTGGGGAGGTTTGATTATCTGCGGTAATGCTCGTGTAAACCAGACAAAAAGACCGGTTATCGAGGGTGGACCCGGAACGGAATATGGTAACACGACCTCCGATGAATTTAATGGTGAAAGCTCTGGTAAGTTGAAATATGTCCGTATTGAATTTGCTGGCTATCCTTTGGAACCCGACAAGGAGATCAACGGTCTGACATTCGGTGGTGTCGGTAGTGGTACGGAAGTGGAGTTCGTACAGGTGTCTTATTCTAATGACGATTCGTATGAATGGTTCGGTGGAACGGTCAATGCTAAGCATTTGGTTGCTTACAAAGGTTGGGACGATGATTTCGATACCGATTACGGCTATACGGGTAACTTGCAGTTTCTGTTGAGTGTGCGTGACAAGGACATCGCTGATACTTCCGACTCTAACGGCTTCGAATCCGATAATGATGCAAGTGGTTCTTCCAATACCCCGCTTACGAAGCCTGTCTTCTCCAACGTGACTTTGATCGGTCCGTTCTATGGAAAGGTTTCTGATATGACACAAGCCGAGGTTGAAGCAAAGACAGCCGATGCCGCTAATGGAGCCAAAGGAGGTAAATTCCAGGCTGCCATGCACCTGCGCCGTAATTCGAGTTTGAATGTCTACAACTCCGTATTCACGGGATGGCCTTACGGACTTCGTGCAACGGATAAGAAAGGTACGGCAAATGATGGTATCGCCGTTAAGAATGTAATCTTTGCCGGTATGTGGAAGAACTTCTACGATGACGAAAAGGTAAGCGAGAACTTCTTCAACCGCGCTGATAACAATACTACTTTGGCAACCACCAACGAAATTATTTCAAAAGACGGTGACTATTCTTCTGTCGTTGCTTCTGCCGTACAAGGAGCCGAATTTGTTGATGAAGTCTTGAATAACAGCTTCTTTGAAAAAGTAACTTACAAAGGAGCTTTTGATGGAACAAACGATTGGACAGCCGGTTGGACGAACTGGGATCCTCAGAACACTGAATATTAAAAAGATGATAAAGAGATTATTATTGACATCAACATTATTGGCGAGTTCTGCCCTGGCAATCCAGGCGCAGGACTTGTTCCTTAGTGAAGGCCAGTATTATACGGACGAGTCTCAAACAACTCCTTACACTGGCCGCTATACCGAGTTTTACGATGATGGTATGTTGAAGATGGAGCTTTTCCTCAAAGACGGCCGTCCCGAAGGAACTTATGTGATTTACTATCCTGATGGAAAGATTGCGGAAGTCCGTTCTTATTATCACGGCATTTTTCATGGAGAATGGCGTACTTATAACGAAGCCGGGCAACTGACCGGTATTGCTTCCTATAAAGATGGGCAAAAAGACGGACCTTGGCGGGTGTGGAACGATAAAGGCATTCTTCGTTTCGAAATGTTTTATGCTAAAGGAAGGAAAAGCGGCATTTGGCGTACTTGGGATGATGATGGCAAGCTGTTGACGGAAGAGAAGCAAGAGGAGTAAGCGTGGGGATCACCATTGCATTCTGCGTAGGCATTGCAGTATTCCTGCAAAACTTATGCAGAATGCAATAAAAAGGCTATCGGTTCCCTAAATCGTCATACAAGGTTTGCAAGAGTGCCTTTCCTTTGCGGAGTCGCAAGTCACTGCCTTTTCGGGGGGCTTCGATCAGAGGTTTGTTCCCTTCGTTGTCATAGACGGATATACCGGTGCTGTCGATAAACCCGAATCCGTTAGAATAAGTATAGAATGCATATTCCGGATAATCGGGACTTAGGATGTTCCGGCTGAAAGTGAAAGTGTCGTGATCAATCCCTAACTGGTTCAATAGGGTGGCGGCAAGATCCGTCTGATTGGCTAATTTGTCAATCACGACAGGTTCTTTCACCGCACCGCCGACCCAAAGCATCGGAATATGGTAGCGGCGAGGTTCATAGTTGACCACATCTTTCGGATAAGGATATCCGTGGTCGGAAACGAAAATAACCAGCGTATTTTTCCATACAGGCAATTCTTTCAATTTGTCTATGAAGTTGCCGATACAACTGTCCGTGAAAGCAACCGAGTTCGGATACAGCCCCATTTCGTCCAACCGGTGGTAGGGAACTTCAAACGGTTCATGGCTGCTTAATGTCAGGAAAGTGCTGAGCCAGGGAGCTTGGTTGTCCCGGTTTTTGATGTCTTCGTACAGGTGGCGAAATGTCACATCGTCGTTCGCTCCCCATTTACTCAAGCGGCTGGTGAGCGGAAAGTCACGGTCTGCCGTGATCCGGCTGTAACCGGAACTGAAGAAATAACTCTGCATATTGGTAAAGTTGATATCGCCTCCGTACAGCATGTCGGCAACATATCCTTCGTTTGTCAGAGTTTTGGCGATAGAGGGGAGTGTTTGGCTTTTTGCCGGATACTTCATGATGGAAGTGGTCGGCTGTGCCAAATATCCGTTTAACACCGAAACGATTCCTCTGTCTGTCCGGAACGAATTGGCATACATGTTTGTGAAAAGTACTCCTTCCCGACTCAATCGGTTCAGGTTAGGCGTGATGATGGAATCTCCGCCGACCGCTCCGATCGCGTTTGCCGAGAAACTTTCCATCAGGATAATCAATATATTCGGTCGTGAGGTATTGAGAAGGGATTGCAGAGGCTTTTGCTGTAAATCTGCATCTGCGGGATTCGTCCCTTTGTGTCCCCGCGTCGAGTGCGGAGACAAAGTATCCATTACCTCCTTCCTTTCCTCTTCCGGGAAAAAATTGAACTGTGCCGCAAAATCCTGTTGCTTGCTAAGTGAAGCGATCAGGCTGAAACAAGGATTGATTGCCGAATGGTTGAGGAATTGGTTTTGGCTGAAATATACCATCCCCACGTTCGCCGTCGAAGTCGTTACGCCTCCTCGTATCGGAATGAAGAGTATCCCTCCTGACAGGATAATGATAAGGCTTCCGCCCAATCGTTTTCTCACCTGTGTTTCTGGGAAGAGCGGAACGATAAACCTCTTCAACACCCAATATATCCCGAAAGCATATACGGCGAACATCAGCAATTGGGCAAAGAATTGCCCCAGCGGTACACTTGCCATCGCATCGCCGGGTGATTGAAGATAGAAGAAAAGAGTCGCATCCAGCCTGAATCCCCAGTAGCCGTATAAAGCCACATCCACGGAAAAGATCGCTGCGATCAATACCGCCATGATTCCGAAATATCCTTTCAGCAGTTTCCTGTAAAAAGACCCCGGCAACCATACCGAAACTAACGTCATCAGCAAAGGTAACGCCGTCAGATAGCCGGCTATCGTACAGTCCAACAGTAACCCGTGTGTAATTACCTTAAGGTAATCGATTAGCGAACATCCGCTCGCTAAGGCATGGTGGTACAGCATAAACACAGGCTTCTGGATTGCCAGTAGCGGTAACCACATGAAATATAGGGCAAGGAGAAAGAGGATTCTTTTTTTCATATACAGGGAAGGTATCGGAAAAAGAACCAGATATGTCATCCACATATCTGGTTCTTTTTCTGGAAAGTTATCGATGCTTGTTTATTTATAAAGCTTTTCTCTCAGCTCGGCAACCATCGGATCGGTAATATAATCGTCGTATTCCATTATACGGTCGATGATGCCGTTCGGAGTCAGCTCGATGATGCGGTTGGCAACCGTCTGGATGAACTCGTGGTCATGGCTGGAGAACAGGATGTTTCCTTTGAATGACTGCAATGTGTTGTTGAACGCTTGGATGGATTCCAAATCCAGATGGTTGGTCGGCGTGTCGAGGATGATACAGTTGGCATCCGTCAACATCATGCGGGAGATCATACAACGCATCTTTTCACCTCCGGAAAGTACGCTGACTTTCTTCAGTACCTCTTCGCCGGAGAACAGCATACGTCCGAGGAAGCCTTTCAGGAAGACCTCGTTCGTGTCGGGCGAGAACTGGCTCAGCCAGTCGATCAGGTTATAATCCGAGTTGAAATACTTGGAGTTGTCGAGCGGCAGATAGGTCGTCGTGATGGTTTGTCCCCATTGGTACGTTCCGGCATCGGCCTTTTCTTCTCCGTTGATGATTTGGAAAAGGGCGGTCATCGCACGCGGGTCGTGACTGATAAATACGATCTTGTCGTCTTTCTCCACGTTGAAGTTGAGGTCCTGGAAAAGGACTTTCCCGTCGATGGACTTTGTCAGCCCCTTTACTTCCAATATCTGGTTGCCCGGTTCGCGGTTGGGCGTGAACAGGATACCCGGATAGCGTCGTGAAGAAGGCTTGATCTCTTCGATGTTCAGTTTCTCCAACATCTTCTTGCGGCTGGTTGTCTGTTTAGACTTCGCTACGTTGGCACTGAAACGGCGGATGAACTCTTCCAATTCTTTCTTCTTTTCTTCCGCTTTCTTATTCTGGTTCTGCTGCTGGCGGAGTGCTAACTGGCTGGATTCGTACCAGAAGCTATAGTTTCCGGCGAACATCTGCAGTTTACCGAAGTCGATATCTACCGTATGCGTACAGACAGAGTCGAGGAAGTGACGGTCGTGGCTGACAACCAACACGGTGTGTTCGAAGTTCGCCAGATAGTTTTCAAGCCACATGACGGTTTCAAGGTCGAGGTCGTTGGTCGGCTCGTCCAGCAACAGGTTATCAGGCTGTCCGAAGAGGGCGCGTGCCAGCAGGACACGTACTTTCTGCTTACCGCTCATGTCCTTCATCAGTGTGTAATGGAATTCTTCCGAGATGCCCAATCCGCTCAAGAGGGCGGCGGCATCGCTTTCGGCATTCCAGCCTTCCATCTCGGCGAACTTCTCTTCCAGTTCCGATACGCGGATACCGTCGGCATCGCTGAAATCAGGTTTTGCATACAGGGCGTTTTTCTCGCTCATCACCTCCCAAAGGGTGGTGTGTCCCATCAACACTGTGTCCATTACGGTGTATTCATCAAATGCGAAGTGGTCCTGACTCAATACGGAAAGGCGTTCACCCGGTCCTAAAGACACTGTTCCGCGTGTAGGATCCAGCTGTTTGCTGATAACACGGAGGAATGTTGATTTACCGGCGCCGTTAGCCCCGATGATACCGTAGCAGTTGCCCGGCGTGAACTTCATATTGACATCCTGGAACAGGATACGTTTTCCGAACTGTACGTCCAGATTGTTAACCGTTATCATATCTTATATACCTATTAATTTGCTTTTGAATGGGCAAAGGTACGAAAAATATCGCAAACCCATAGCTTTATGGATACTAACGCATAGGGTTAGCTTCTGTAAAGCTATGGGTTTGTTATTCCTTTCTGAAGTTTTATTTATACAATCCTTCTCTTGACAGCAGATGCTCCAAGTTGGCTACTCCCAGCGTCACGATCGCCATTACTGTAGCGGCATGTTCCTGATATTCCGGGATGCTTTTGCTGTAAGTGTCGCGTTCGGTGTGCCAGATCTCACCGTAGTTGAAGTTGTATCCTTTGATGTCCTTTTCGTTGAAGGCGATGGCCGGGACTGCTTCGACAGCAAAAACGGATGCATCCGTACCGGCAGGG
>OGTL01003396.1_pt1 | contig 10524 bp, 8 predicted proteins | sample 1553601 | NCBI WGS metagenome assembly OGTL01 (sample SAMEA2580112, study PRJEB22360) | human gut metagenome | biome: human gut; feature: human-associated habitat; material: faeces | place: Denmark | collected 2008/2010 | reverse complement strand
AAGTGTGGTAAATAGCGTTCGTATATACCATCTTCAATTTCTTCATCTAACACATTAAAATATGCTTCTGGGTTAATTCCTGCACTAGCAACAAGATAAGATAAGGAACCGCTTGCCTCTGAATATAATGTTTTGCACATATCAAAGAATGTCTTGCGATTTACAAAAGAAGTAGGGAAGTAGTAAACTTCCACTGGATTGTTTTGATCTTTAATGACATTTTTGTTAATGACGTAATTTAATTCTTTTTGCCATTCATACACCCATGTATATACTTGGGCGGTGATCATTTCGAGGTTATTCGCTCCAGCTCCAAAATTACCTGATTCCATTGCACCAAGTAAAGAAGCGCAAATACCTAAATCCAAAGAGATTTGATTGCTAAGATTTGATTCATTTTTATCATTAAAAATATCTGTAGAAACATCTAAAGAATTAATCTTTGTTCCTGCGGCAACGCTAATGAAACTTAACCCACCTTTGTTGTTTTTGTTAACTACAGCGGTTTTAACATCATTATGTTGGGCTTCTTGTTGCTTTTTGGTTAAAGCACAAAGTCCTTTTTCTTTCCCTTCTGGGAATGTCTGATAGACAACTTTATTGTTCATGTCATCCAAAACATTTCGTTTTGTGTCTGTAAAATAATCTTTATATAGTACATCCTCAAGAGCAGCAATAACCAATGATCTTCCCCAAGGTTCTGAGTCTTTGCATTTGATTTTTCTACACATTGTTTTATCCGAATTTAATATTAACCAATTGCCGTTTACGCCATTACTTTTCTTGCGATCGTAATACCCTTTCCTGATTTCTTCTGGATACTTTTTAAGTTTTCTTTCCCGTGTATCGTCTGTGAAATCATCAAAATATCTTAAGTCAAAACCAACAACAAATCGCCCATTTTTCTTACCAACAATTTTACAATACTGCCAAGGCAAAGAAATAATAGAGACATTGACACCGATGTCATTTATCTCCATAATACGCTCAACATCAAAATCATTCATGTATTTTGTATGATCAATATCGGATGGTCTTACTTTGGTTTCGAAGTAATAAAACGCAATTCCATCTAACATCTCGGTATGTAATGCATCTCTAATGAAATGTTTGTCGTCGATTGTCTCAAGGGTAGAACGCATTAAACGTTTATTATTTTTTGCCTTGTTGTTGTTTTTCTTTTTTGCTTTCGATTTATTGATTAATATACTATCAAGACATGGCAACGCAACCATATAGTCAACAGAATTTGTAACAACTCCGTTTTTTGTATACACAAAATTTGACAATCTAATGGCGGTTTCATGGTTTTCAATTGGATTTCTTAAAACACTGCGTATTTCTTCTTTATTAAAATAATCATAAACACCACATTGAAAGATAGCGTTAAATATATCTGTTGTTGTATATTGATAACTGTTGTATTCATATGTAGCGTCTTGCTTTACATTTTCTTCCATTTTCCCTCCTTCCATTAGTTTACAAATGTTGTGTATCCGTATTCTTCATCTGTAGTTGCCATATCTAATTCCAACTGGTCTATAAAATATGATCCGTAACTACATGACGAATATCTATCTTTTCGGTTATTTCCACGTTCCTTAATTCGGATACCACCTGTGGTTAGTTTTTCATATTGTAATTCTGCACATTCACTAACAAGCGCCTGAGTTTCTAAGAATGGTCGCTCAAAATCGAATACATCATCGACTTCGATAGCTTGTCTATATTCCTTGTTCTTAGAAAGAATTTCTTCTTTGGCGGTTTCAAAATTAACAAGAAAATCAATCTTTCCTTCAACCAGATTCTTTCTGAAGTTCATAGCAATATCACTGTTCAGGTTTTGTGTACCATTGATAGCATAGATGCATGGTTTTGCGTCTGGATCTTGACACAATCTACCGTATTCATCGTTGTTCATACATTTTAATGGGGCGTATTCAACACTGCGATCTTCATCGTATAAAACTTTTTGTAAAGAATACAGAATTTGCAAACCTCCGTTACGCACATCAATTACTATATAATCAGCGTTAAAATCTTCATATAACTGACGTATTCTAATTGCCTGTTTCGTTGTATCACCTATCTGGTTAGATTCTATATAAGGGAATTGTCTACGATATCCTTGTTCCATTTGCTTATCGCCATACGTCATTGTTTCTGGGATAGCACGAATACAAGAATAAACTGAATTGTCGTTCTGAGAACCTGCTACGAATGCAATATCGCCTGCGATAACTCTTATCTCATTGTCACGTTTAGGAATTGCGTAGCGGTTTTTCTTATTGATTTGAACATCCAAATTATTTCTTGGATAAAAGACTTGTTTTGAAATTTGCCGATTCATCAGCATAGAATATGTAAAATATGCAGAATCAGATTCCTTGATTCTAAGATTTAAGAACTCTACCTTCCAACTGGTAGGATCTTGTTTTTTCTTTTCTTTGATCAACTGTTGTTTTGTTTTGAATCCATGTTTTAGGCATATGCTTTCGTCGAATGCTAATAGCATACCTTTTCCGTGCTTCAGCATTAATTCATAGTTCATGTCTACAATCGTCCACATCCAATGTGTAGGGTCTTGCCAAGATGAGCTAATATAGATATCAACGGGGTCTTCTTGCAAGATTTTCGCTAAAACTGGATTATCTTTATATTGTGGAAGTTGTATATAACCTGGCTGACGTACCATCTGAAATGGGGAAATGACATTATCTTCAATATTTTTCTTGATCTGTCTAAATTCTTCCCTAATAGCAACATTTGAACGAATACCACGGGCGTTATCATTTGCTGTAAACACTTTAATTGTAGATCCGTTATAAAATTTTACAACAACGTCTTGTCCATTAGTCTTAACATATTCAATTTCTGCTCTTAAAACAGCCGATTTTACCATTAATTCACCTTGAATTTTTTCGGTAATAATCAATTTACTCTGTCCACGAGTAGCAGAACCAATAACAACTTTTGATCCTGGATAAAGAATAGCTCTAGAACATGCATATAGGGCAATTAAGAATGATTTTGCATCATTACGTGCTGCAACAATACAAATTGAGTTGGAAACACCCATATAATATAGTGCCAATTGTTGATATGTATATATTGGAATTTCTAAGTAGTCTTGTACAAATCTGTGTAAATTTTTCCTAAAAAACGTACACCATGCCAATGTATGCATAACATTTGTTGGATTGCTTAAATAATGCGTAGATGGGAATTTTTTATACAATTCCTTTTGATATTCGTCGGCAGGAAACTGTTCAATCATTTTACTAAGACGTCTGGCAGCGGTCTTTTTACTTACTTGTTTATTCATCGTCTAAATCCTCATCATCAGGAATGAAATATTCCTTATCTCTATCAGAAGATCCATATTGTAAATTTCTTAATGGACGTAGCATAAATCTGTCCACATAGTCTGCCAAATCATCATAATCTTCATATAATGGTTTATCTTTATAAAATTCTTCAGGCGTATATTTTGATATAGTACCCAATGTTACTCCAAGAGTAGTATTTTGACTTTCATCTTTTTCTTCGACTGTTTTTAGACCTGCATCGTTGAATGTTTTAGAATACTGGCTGCTAAGGTCGATATATTTCTTTGAATCGCCTGCCTGTAGAGCACGTATTTGTAGCATGTATAAATTGCATAACGATTTTACGAAGATTTCTTGATTCTGATCAATGTTTGGATTGTTGTCTTTCAGCATATTATAATGCTCGTCAAGATTTTTATAATCTGCTTGTGTAAATCCAGCACCCCATCTCTTAGTAGCTGAACCAGAAATAGATATACTATCATCATTTACTGCTTGTTCTGCACTCATAACATGATCATATCCATCTTCATAAAATTTCGTCTTCATTCCATCAAGATATGTATTACCAACCTTTGTTGTTTGATGAAGATTACGCTTTGAAAGATATTGTGAAAATGTAATTGGTTGATTTTCAACCTTTGCGTTTTTGTATGCATCAATATGAAATACTACATCAAATTGCTGACATACATGTTTAATTGCGTGGACTTCATTTCCATTATAATAATTAATCAATTTCTGTAGATATAAGTCCATACAATCATTACAGATGTTGATATATCCATCATTACTCTGGTATAAAGGGGAAGGAGATTTAGCGAAATGGCTTCTCTGATTATCCCAACTCTTACCACAGCATGTGCATTTATATTTTTTATCTACTCTAGTAGATCGTCTTGGCATCTCAAATTGCACGTCTCTATTGATGTACATTGGGGCTTTTACCAATTCTTCTGGCGTTAATTCTCTTGCCATAAGTCCCTCCTTTCCTTATATAATAGAAGAGCAGTAGATGATATCATTCACCTACTGCATATAGTTCGTAATATTAGAATCTCCAAAGGTCCTTTAACAGATACTCGAAAGGCAACATAGTTGGCAAGACCTCAAAATGTTTATCTTCCATAATTCTAGCAACGATATCTAAGTCAGATACATCTTCTTTGCTGATCGGAATATCGTCTTCATCTTCATATCCAAAAAGCCAAATATCAGAATCAGAATAGAAGTTCAACACAAAATCTACAATATCCTGACCAACCTCTTCTTGATATAAATAAATAGAAGTCCCCTGTAAAGAATCATTATATTTATCATATAAGAAAACTCTAAGACTTCCATCATCAAACATTTCAAGACAATATGTGGCATCGTCTTTTTCCATATTGATTTTATGTGGAGTATAGTCAAGTTCTGACATTGCAATGGATAACATATAACGAATTGTCTCAGCGTTTGCAATGATGTCTACACAATTATCTCCATCAACCAACTGATCGTTAACTGTAAATAAAAGCTCAATTTGGTCTTCGAAATCTGTAATATTCAAGTCCTCATACTTGTTATATTTATCTTTATAAGAAATAATAATCACTCCAATCTTATTTGTTTACTGCATCTTTTAATGAAGCAGAGATTTTGAATTTTGGAGCTTTCTTAGCAGGAACATTGATTGTTTCACCTGTTCTTGGATTTCTTGCAACATGAGCTGGTTTATCTTCAACTGTAAATGTTCCAAGACCCATTAAGCGAACACCGTCTCCAGACGCAATAGCATCAACGATGCATTCAACAACTCTATCTAATTCTTCTTTTGCCTCGATCTGAGTTACTTTACGTCCGTCTGTTTCTGTTTTCTTTGTTGCGATTGATTTTACTAATTCTTTTGTTGTAATCATAATTCGATTCTCCTTTTTTTGATTAATGTTTTATTTTTAACTAATTTCTACGGCTACCCACTTTTGGGTACCCGTAAATATTTATAGAAATGGAGCAGAAGAAGTAACATCCTCTGCTCATAATAGGCAGTCTGTCCGACCTGTTTTGAGAGATTGATCCTAAAAAATGACTGCCGAATTGCTAATTTAACTGTATCTTGAATGATGCTGTATGTCCTTCACGTTCTGTGAACTCAAATAACTTGCAAGCACTCTTTGACCCTTTAAAAATGCTGTCTGCATAAGGATCACTACCTACAAAGCTTGGACACACTAAAATTTCTTTATCGCATGTAATACCTTCGCTTAGAGATTTCTCAAGCATTCCGTGGTAATGACCAACCAATAAGAAATCAATATCTTCGTTATATATAGATTCCATATTTTGAATGGCACTATCAGTTCCTCTTAAGGTATGTCCATGCATTGCAACCATATTAAAGCCAGCGATAGGAATGTGAATACAATCAGATTCCAGATCAAGATGTACTTCAACACGATCATTGTTTGCCAAACATTCATTGATATAATTTCCAATAATATATTCAAAGTCTTCCGCACATAATTCAGAAGCTCTTGTTCCTATAGGTCGTGTTTGGCTGTGATTGCTTCGACCTACGCAATAATATTCAATTTCAACATATTTGGATAATTCATTTAAGAAATGTGAAATGATTTTTGAGATATCAACAACTGCCTTAACAACGGCAGAGTCGTTGAGCTTAACGTCAGTAAGACGTAAGATACCCTGAATGTCATCACCTAATGTGACGACTTTGAGTTTAGAAATGCCAAGCCTATGTATCAGCACAATGGTCTTGGATAATAATTTTTGAAATCTTTCAATGCAAGTTTCTGGAGAGTATTCGTTGTTAACACTCTTAAATACTGCATTATAATGAATATCTGCAATAGAAAGCACATATCCTTTAGATTTATCTTCAACTCTCAGAGGTTTGAAATCTGGGTTTGGTAGCATCTGAATTGCTTCAGCCACATATTCATTGAACAGCTCAAAACGACTTTCTTGGCGAGAAATACGATTTCTCTCTAAATTAACTGTCTGTAATTTCTGTCGTTCCTTACGAATTTTTTCATATAATAACTGATCTTCAGATTTTTCATCGTTACCAGATTTTTGCTTGCTGCGAAAATAAGCATCTCTGAATCTACCACCAAATGGAGTAGAAGAGGACTTGCGAATTGTATCGCTTGCACATTGTACATGATGTTTTTCTTTAATTTCCTGCCAGTCGATATCAACTACACCGTCAAGTTTTGAATCAATATCTGCACAGACAGCCTCATATGTTTCTGGAGTTAATCCGATTTTTTCTAATTCTTGTTCAAAATTGATACTGATAAATCTTCACTCCAATCTATTCTTCGTCAGAAGGTACGTTTAATTCCAGATCTTCATCAGTCTTTTCTTTCATCTGGAATTCACCATATTTTCCATCAAAGTCTTTTAATAAATCTTTGAAAGATACATTTCCTTCTTCTGTTTCAATAACTCCTTTTTCAATGTCTACATAACCTGCCGCCTTAACTGTGACAGTAGTAGATTTTTTATAAGATAAAGCTTTTGCCATATCCATTCTCCTTTTCTCTGTTAAATTATTTTTATGGTTTACAATTATTTTTTTAAAAACCTATATACACTTGATATAAAATGTGATATAGTGTATATAGAGGAATTTTGAACATTTTTATGAACAAAAATTTAAACTGCTTTTGATAAAAATAACATATTTTCATCTATTTTATCTGCATTTGGATTGTATCTGAAATCTTTCCAATATTTTATTTCAGCATCAACTCTTGCTTTAACTGCATCTTTGACGTTGTCAAAAACTCCAAGTCGAATAACAGTATTGTTGTATCCAATACATGCCGACCATTTCCCACTTGATGTTTTAGACACTCCAGGAACTATATTTTTCCCTGTAGTATGTATTTCACTATAATTTTTGTTGGCTGCATTTTGTACGGTAGTACATCTCCTTAAGTTTGATTTTCTACAATCATATCGGACACAATTTATATGATCCACATCAATCTTTTCACGATCCTTAATATCCATAACAACTCTATGTAGTCTTATAATTTTTGTTGTGTATTTGTCATCTTTTAAAGTATGTGCGCATACATATCTGCCGTCATACCACCAACAATAATCTTTAATTTTATCATAGTCTTCTTTATCAAAGAAAAAATAAGTGTTATTTTGACAATATCCAATTCCAAAGCTATAAGAATCTAGGTCATAGGTACAATAATTTTTTGTTGCGATTCCTCTAGTTTCTTCGTAAATACAACCACATGATTTAGTTGATCCATTTCGAAGTCCTTCTCCAACAACATCGCATTCATTACCACAATCGCAAATACAATGATACATTAATTTTTTCCGAGTGCCAGATCGCTTAGTCGATTCTCTTAAAACAGTTAATCTGCCAAATCTTTTTCCAATCATCGGTACTTTACCAGTCTGTGGAACACCTTTGCGCTTTTTATTGTTTTCTTTTCTAATACATCCACAGCTTTTAGTTGGATTTGTTTTACGTCTTAATGACTGAGCAGCAACACTAATGATATTGCCACAATCGCACAAACATTTCCAATATGTTCTCTTATTCGATAATGGATGATCATAATCTTGTTCTAAAACTGTAAGTCTCCCAAATTTTTGACCTGTTAAATCAATCTTCATATTTTTTACCTTGTCCTTTCGTTGAATAATTTTAAGTAAAAAAATATAACTATCATTTAATTTTGACAGTTATATCTGTAAGATCTTTATTTAATTTATCTGTGTTTTCAAAAATAAAAACACTGGCATTCTTTAAATTATGATTTTTCTGCAAATCAACAATTACATTTCCTTTTTTTAATAATTGTTTTGCGATAAAACCATTAAAAATATGTTTTGTATTTATCTTTATCAATCCTTTCGATATATTAATCTAATAAATCCGCAAGAGCAGCAGTCTCGCTTCGTTCTGTAGTCTGTAACTGAACGTATCCAAATTTATTATGCCCTGCTAATTTTTGAACAGTAGATAATAAACCATTATTCATTCTAAATAATGTAGAATCTGTTTGTTTAAAATCTCCATTCATCCATAAAGCGGATCCTTCGCCAACTCGTCCAATCAATAGTTGTACGTGTTCTTTTGTTAAATTTTCTGCTTCACTAACATAAATGATTGAGTTTTTTATATCTCTACCACGCATATATCCAAGATATTCAATCTCAATATTTCCTTGAGCAATTTGAAATTCTAATCCTGTTTCTCCTCCAAGATGATCTGCTAACGGAGCAGCAAACGGTAATAATTTTTCAAATTTTGTTCCTGGTATAAATCCGATTTCACTTGCATCTTTAACACCGATAGCATTACGAACATAAATTAATTTATCAAATTTTCCAGCTTCAATTAATTTTAAGGCATTGGATAACATAATGTAGTCCTTTCCACTTCCAAATTTTCCTGAGACCATATTGATCGTGATATCTTTGTTCTGTAACATATCGAATGTCAAAGTCTGTTGTGGATTGACAGGTTTCACTTTCCCCATAAATGAACTATTAACAGTTTTATATGAAATTGCATGATATTCTTCGCCATTCCATTTTCTATAATCCACAATTTCTCCATCAGATTTACGAATAATTAAATACTCATTTACTAACGAATCATAGATATTTTCATTGGTATGAAGATAGAAATAACTCATTTCTTCGTCTGAAAGCGTAACGTCTTTATATCCTGTGTATTCTTCAATATTTTTTACAAGATTAATATCGTTTACACCTTTTGTTGTTAATGCGAAAATATTTCTTGCCAAAAATTTGCAATTTAAATCATCTGTACAGAATATAATCGGAGCAGTGTCTTTATTATATAAGTAAGCTGATGCCAGAATAATATTATCTGGTGTTTCTTCTAAATCACATGATTCAATCACATGTTTGGTAGAAGAAGTAGTTCTAACAACTTCATATTTCCCAAAATTTTCATCAAGTAAATGTGCGATCAATCTTGCTTTATACTTTACTTCTCCATCTTTTTTACCAGATGTTTTGATATTTTCGATTTCTTCAAGAGTCTTTTGTGAAATTACAAATGGCTCTTTAAATGCTGCCTGCTGTAGATTGAGCAGAGCATTGGTATCTAAGAATAATTTATATTCCAAATAAAGTTGATACCACCTTTCTTAAATTTTGTAAGATTATCTTTCTCTATACTTCTTTAGAGCTTTCATTACGCTTCTTTTCTCACTTGCATAGTAAGTAGGATGTCCAGAATACGTCTGATGAATATCAGATTTGTCTTTGAATCCTTTTGAGCGAAGATAGAAAGCTTCATTTTTGGTGATCTTAATTATAGAAGATCCCTCCATTTCATAAAATATTTCCAGTTATGCTTGACGCTGCATATAGCAGTCGTCGTACATATTTACTGGATTTGAAAAAAGCTACCTATGTGACTCGAACACATAACCTGCTGATTACAAATCAGCTGCTCTACCAATTGAGCTAAGATAGCAGAAAGGAGTAGTGGATGGATATTAATTCATCCACTAGATACTAACAATGAGAAAAATCTTTGTTGAAAAAGAACTGACCACCAAACAGCTCTTTGATTGCACAGGTAGGCTTCGAACCTACGCCTCACGAACCAAATGGAGCGAGCGAATTAACCAACTTTTCCACTGTGCAATAATGGTAGGGACATAAATGTCCTTACCTGATAGGAGATAGTTATGTAAATAACCAAAATGAAACCTAGAAAATAGCAGAAGGTGGATTTGAACCACCGATCTTCAGGGTATGAACCTGATGAGATAACCAAACTTCTCCATTCTGCGACAGGGATACCTAGAGTCGGACTAGGATCTAGACAGTCAAAGTGTCTTGTGATACCGTTACACCATATCCCTTTGGGCATTTTTTATATAAATGCAATTCCTACAGTTGGATTCGAACCAACGACTTTCATCTAATGTTATCCTTGCTTTGATGACCCTCTAGCCTCTGAGGTATGTAGGAAAACTGGCTAGGCAAGACTTGAACTTGCAAAACCGCACGGTTAACAGCCGTGTGCTCTACCATTGAGCTACTAGCCAATGAAACTGACACGACAGGAATCGAACCTGCAACACCAACGTCCGTAGCGTTGTGCTCTGTCCAATTGAGCTACATGTCAATAACGAATATGTATTTGCCTCTCATACGTACACACTGGCGA
>OGTL01003387.1_pt1 | contig 10538 bp, 9 predicted proteins | sample 1553601 | NCBI WGS metagenome assembly OGTL01 (sample SAMEA2580112, study PRJEB22360) | human gut metagenome | biome: human gut; feature: human-associated habitat; material: faeces | place: Denmark | collected 2008/2010 | reverse complement strand
GGAAATGGTAATAGGTTTGAGATGAAAAGTTTGTGTGCAGTTTTGAAGGTACAGTAAAAACCAGCTATCATCTAGCTGGTTTTTTTGTGCGTAAAATACTGGTAAGATGGGTAAGCATGACTAATGATGACGGTATCGGACTGCTTGCAAAATCATTTACACCGATTGAGTTCAATGCTCTTGAGTACACACCTGAGCAGCTGACAAACAGCCTTCACTCTTATCTGCTTCCGGAAAGCGACAGCGTGATCTGGAGACTGAATTACAAGCAGATGGGTCTTGGCGGAGACAACTCATGGGGTGCGAAACCACTTGACAAGTATCAGATCCCGGCAAACCAGACTTATTCCTATACTTATACATTAAAACCGATCTCTACAAGTGACGTAGATGCATCTATGGAAGAATCAAAGGTAGTATTACCGTAAGTATCGGATAAGAATGTCCGCTATTGTTCCGGACAGAATAACAAACACGTATTAAGATAAGAAGAGCTGCTCTGTGGACGAATAATCTGCAGAGTGGCTTTTTGGCTACATATAATAGGAAATAATATGGAAAAATCACAATAGAAAAAATATAACCTGAAAAAATCATTGGCAATTTGTATAAAAACAAAAGGATTTCAAAGAAAAACAGAAGTATTTTGTATAGTTTTTTTAAGAATCAATTGTTATAATACAATCACAGTAAAACAAACGGACACGCGAGAGTGTGAGCGTTGACAAAGGCTCTGCGTGTTTAATAAACAAATCAAACGTAAATTCAAGGAGGGTATTTACAATGAAAAGAAAATTAGTGAGCTTAGTACTTGCAACAGCAATGATCACATCATCTATGGTGGCAATGCCTGTATTCGCGTCTGATGACACAGCAACAGAGGAAACAGCTGACGAGAAGAAAGATGATGCTGCAGATGATACAGAAAAACCTGATGTAGATTTATCAGACAAAAAAGTTGGCGTTTGTATTTATCAGTTCTCTGATAACTTCATGACTCTGTTCCGTACAGAACTGGAAAACTATCTGATCGAACTTGGATTCTCTAAAGACAACATTACAATCCAGGATGGTGCGAATGACCAGGCTACACAGTCCAATCAGATCGACGCTTTCATTGCTGATGGTGTAGATTTACTTATCATCAACCCTGTAAACTCCTCCTCTGCAGAGAGCATTACAGATAAAGTAGTAGCAGCTAACATCCCGCTTGTATATGTAAACCGTGAGCCAGGCGAAGATGAAGAGAAGAGATGGGAAGACAATGGCTGGAACGTTACATATGTAGGATGCGACGCTCGTCAGTCCGGAACAATGCAGGGTGAGATCATTGCTGATCTTGGTCTTGATACAATTGATAAGAACGGAAACGGAAAAGTTGATTATATCATGATCGAAGGTGACCCGGAGAACGTTGATGCTAAATATCGTACAGAGTTCTCTGTAAAAGCTCTTGAGGATGCCGGACTTGAAGTTAACCAGCTTGACGATCAGGTAGGTAACTGGGATCAGGCTACAGCTCAGCAGCTGGTTGCTAACGACTTAAGCCAGTTTGGTGATGATGTAGAAGTTGTATTCTGTAACAACGATGCTATGGCACTTGGTGCTCTTCAGTCTATCGAAGCTGCCGGACGTACAGTTGGCGATAACATCTTCCTTGTAGGTGTAGATGCTCTGTCCGAGGCTCTTGATAAAGTAGAAGAAGGCAAAATGACAGGTACAGTATTTAACGATCATATTTCTCAGTCTCATTCAGCAGCAGATGCAGCTGTTAAATATCTTGCAGGCGAAGAAAATGAACACTACATCGGCTGTGATTACGTAAAAGTAACTACAGACAACGTAGCTGATATTAAAGAAATGACAAAATAATTTAATTGATCTTGCTCAGAAAGGTGCGGGTGACTTAAAAGGCACCCGTACTTTTCTGTGAGAAAAGGGAAAGGGAGGAGAAATATGTCTGAGTACAAACTGCAGCTGAAGGGCGTCTGCAAATCTTTCCCAGGTGTTAAGGCACTTGATAATGTACAGCTGTCACTCCGTCCGGGTACAGTACATGCTCTCATGGGAGAGAATGGTGCAGGAAAGTCTACTTTGATGAAATGTTTATTCGGTATTTACAAAATGGATGCCGGGGAAGTCTACTTAGATGGACAGAAAATTGTAGTTAATAATCCTGATGAAGCAATGAAATATGGTATCGCAATGGTACATCAGGAGTTACAGCCGGTTCCGGCAAGAACAGTAGCGGAAAATCTTTACCTTGGACGTTTTCCTACAAAGAAATACGGTCCTTTACAGGTAATTGACCATAAAAAGATGTATGAAGATACAGCATACTGGCTGAAAGAAGTTAAGATGGATTTTGATCCGAAGGCTCTTCTGGGTGATCTTTCTATCGGACAGATGCAGTCAGTAGAAATTGCAAAAGCAGTTTCACACAATGCGAAGGTGGTAATCTTTGATGAGCCTACATCCTCATTATCAGATAACGAAGTAGAAGCTCTTTTCAGGATCATGAATGATCTGAGAGATAAAGGTGTTGCCATGGTTTACATTTCTCATAAGATGGATGAGATCAAACGTATTGCAGATGATATCACCATCATGCGAGACGGTACATATGTAGGAACCTGGCCTGCAGCCGAAATGACTACAGAAGATATCATTACCAAAATGGTAGGACGTGAGCTGACCAATGTATATCCGGAAAGAAAGAATAAACCAGGTGAAGTGGTCATGGAAGTAAAGAATTTAAGTTCTATCCATGAGAAATCATTCCAGGATGTATCTTTCACACTCCGCAAAGGTGAGATTCTTGGATTTGGTGGTCTGGTAGGAGCTCAGAGAACAGAGCTTCTGGAAGGCGTTTTCGGAATGAGAGCGATCAAATCCGGAGAAATTTATATTAAAGGCAAAAAAGTAAATATCAAACATCCGGCAGATGCTATGAAAGCCGGAATCGGTCTGATCACAGAGGACAGACGTGGAAATGGTATTTTTGGATGTCTTTCCATCAAGGATAATGTAGGTGTTTCTATTTATAACAAACATCTGAAAGCCGGATTTGTGCTTGATCATAAGACGATCAACGGAATCGTAGACGACAGTATCAAGAAGCTGCGTATCAAGACTCCGAATATGCAGGAGCATATCGCAAACCTGTCCGGTGGTAACCAGCAGAAGGTTATCGTTGCAAGATGGCTGGCAAATGATCCGGATATCCTGATCATGGACGAGCCTACCCGTGGTATCGATGTTGGTGCAAAACACGAGATCTATGAGATCATGAACGACCTGGCAGCAGAAGGCAAAGCCATTATTATGATTTCTTCAGAAATGGCAGAGCTGCTTGGTATGTCTGACCGTGTTTATGTAATGTGTAACGGAAAGATGCGCGGAGAACTTACAGAGGAAAATGAAATGACTCAGGAACATGTTATGAGTTATGCTACAAAATTCTGATGATGGGAGGAGAAAAATAATGGGTAAAAAGAAATTAAGCTTTAAAGAGATTATGACAAATTATGGTGTTATCATCATCATGGTTTGCCTTATCGTATTCACAGGAATCACAAGACCAAACTTCATAACAACAAACAACCTTACTAATATTCTTGCAACTATGAGTTTCCGTCTGGTAATCGCACTTGGTATTGCCGGATGTATCATTACAGCAGGATGTGACCTTTCCGCAGGTCGTATGATCGGTTTCGGCGGATGTATTGCAGGTACACTGCTCCAGAAAATGGATTATTCCGCTAAATTCTATCCGGATATGAAACCGTTAAACATCTGGCTTGCACTTCTGATCGTTATGCTGATCTGTGCAGCATTCGGTCTGGTAACAGGTTTCTTTATCGCATACCTGAACGTACCGCCATTCATTTCCACAATGGCTATGATGGAAATCGTTTATGGTATCTGCAGTATTTATACAAATGCAACTCCTCTTGGAGGATATGTAAGTGAGTATACAGGACTTGCTACAGGTAAATTCCTTGGAATGAGCTATCTGGTATGGATCGCAATCCTGGTTGGTGTTATTACATGGTTTATCTTTAACATGACCCGTCATGGAAAATATATGTATGCAATCGGTGGTAACCCACAGGCTGCAGAAGTTGCCGGTGTTCCGGTTAAGAAAACTCTTATCATTATCTATGCAAAAGCAGCAGCTATGTATGGTCTTGCAGGATTTATGATGGGTGCAAAAGCCGGCGGTGCATCTGTTCAGTTAGGTTATGGTTATGAAATGGAAGCTATCGCAGCTTGTACTATCGGTGGTGTATCTGTAACCGGTGGTCGTGGTAAAGTATCTTCCGCTCTGGTCGGTGTTGCAGTATTCGAATTCCTGAAAGCAGCACTTCAGTTCCTGGGAGTAAATGCATACGCTCAGTACATCGCACTTGGTGTTATCATCTTCATTGCTATTTCACTGGATATCAGAAAATACATTGCAAGAAAATAATAAAAAGTATATAATGTTACATACAGGGCCGCCGTTTTGGTACGACGGTCCTTTCTTTATATATACAGCTGCGAAATAAAAAGAGGAGAAATAAAAAATGGGAAACAGTTATTTATCAAACGTAATGATTCCGCTGATGATGACTCTTGTTCTTGGATATTATGCAGCCCGTCTGCTGATATTTCATGATACAGAATCCATCACAGGGAAAGATAATGGAAAGAAGCTTAAGGACAAAGAGAAATATGTGGCAGAATCAGGAAAGCTGATACTTTTTCTTGCGGCAGGGTCTTTTGTTATGGCAATCTTAATGTACTTCAGTGTCCATGCGGCAGTTGTGGAAATTGCGGTGTGGTTTGTGGTTTTCGGTATTTTATGGAAACGTATGAATGATAAATACGGAACTCCGAATTCACATAAGAAGAAATAAGGTAACTATTTGACAGAGTGCTGATTGTGAAGGCACTGAACGGTTACGAGACAAAAAAACAGAAATGTAGAGATGGAGAAGTATTCAGTACTGCTTGTGGATGATGAGGAAGATGTTATCCAGATTATTATGAAAAAGATGGACTGGGAAAGTATGGGGTTTCAGATTGCGGGCTATGCGCATAATGGTGTGGAAGCTCTGGAGATGGCAGAGGAACTGCAGCCGGATGTGGTAATGACAGATATTAAGATGCCGTACATGGACGGACTGACCTTAAGCCGTAAGCTGAAAGAACTTTATCGCACAGTCAAGATTATTATTTTTTCAGGTTTTGATGAATTTGAATATGCAAAAGAAGCAATTCAGATTGAAGTGGAGGAATATATTTTGAAGCCCATTGATGCCGGAAACCTGAAAGAGGTATTCGGGCGTATCCACGAGAAGATAGGGCGGGAGATGGATGAGAAGAGAAATGTGGATAAGCTGAGAGAATATTACATGGAAAGTCTTCCGATTCTTCAGGAAAATTTCTATACCTCTCTGATTGACGGACGTATTCCTGAGGGGGAGGTTGAAAAATATCTTTCTAACTATCAGATTGATCTTACCGGCCCCTGTTATGTAGTTTCTATTTTACATATCAGCACTACAGATATTCCACAGAATATGAATCCTTTTTTGCTGGGGGTATCAGTGAAAAAGCTGGCAGAAGAACATATGGAAGGGGAATGGAAATCAAGGATTCTGATGTATCTGGGAGATATTGTGGTAATCACACAGCTTGAAGAACAGGAACAGATTACTGCGTTTACGGATTTTATGGATCAGTTCTGTCGTCTGGCAAAGCATGTATGTGAAGCAACGGTAACTGCAGGGATCGGATATGTATGTGACAATCTGCCGGATATCCGGCTGTCATGGCAGGGTGCAAGGAGTGCTGTTTCCTATCGCGTGATCTATGGAAATGCGCGTGCGATCAATATTGCGGAAATTGATCCTATGGAGAATGTGGATGAACGTTGGGAGGAACAGGAAATACAGAAGATTCTTAAAAGAATCCGTATGGGAACAAGGGAAGAACTGGAAACAGAAATCAGTCACTGTGTATGCAGGTTTCTTCAGGATGGAACTACTATGCAGAAATATCAGATTTTTATTATGGGACTTCTTACAGAACTTTTTCGTTTCTGCAATAACAATCAGTTGGACAGTGTTGAATTTTACGGTGAAAAGGGGGAAGCTTTTGATAAGTGCATGCAGATGGAATCCCCGAAGGAACTGGAGCAGTGGCTTCTGAAAGTCTGTGAGAAGTTACAGGAAACCGTTCAGCAGGAACGGCAGGCAAGTACCAGATCTTTTGTTTCCAGAGCTGTGGAATATGTGCAGGAACATTACAGCGACAGAAACATTACTATAGAATCCGTATGTCGTGAACTGGGTGTGAGTGCTGCATATTTTTCTACGATCTTTAAAAAAGAAACAGGTAAAACATTTATCAGTTTTCTGACAGATTACAGAATGGAAAAAGCAGTGGAGCTTCTCATGACTACCAGTGATAAGACTTATATTATTGCAGAAAAAGTGGGGTATGCAGATCCTAATTATTTCAGTTACGCGTTTAAAAAACAGTACAGTATGTCACCGTCTAAGTATCGTACTGCGAACAGTCAGGGATAAATAAAACATATTTTGCTACAGGAGCAGGAGCAGGAGCATCAGTGAAAAAGATTAAAAAATTATTATCTCACAGGAGAAAAAAAATAAGAAGCATGCAGATGACTATATCGGTTTCTTTTACACTTCTGTCTGTATGCTGTATGTGCTTTTTGGGGGTTATGCTCTATCAACAGTTCAGCAAAAAGGCAGAGAATCTTACAGTAGAGAATTCCAGACAGCTGATCAATCAGACTGCAATAAATCTGGAAGATTATCTGAGAAATATGCGTCGTATTTCAGATGCCATGTATTATAGTGTGATCAAGAATACAGATATTGGAAGTGAGAGCCTTGAGGATGCCATGACTCTTTTATATGAGGCTAATAAAGATAAGCTGATCAGTGTGGCATGTTACACAAATGATGGAAAGCTGACGGAGGCGTCTCCTATTGCAACAGAGAAAAATGGTGTTGATGTAAAGTCGCAGAAATGGTTTCAGGATGCAGCCGGAGAACTGGAAAATTTTCATTTCTCCACACCCCATGTGCAGAATCTCTTTGATGATCCATCTTACAGATATTACTGGGTGGTGTCTTTGAGCCGTACGGTAGAGCTCACCAGAAATGGCAGTTCCATGCAGGGCGTTCTTCTGGTTGATATGAATTACAGCAGTATTGAGCAGCTTCTTGAGAAGGCAAACACAGATACTTCCGGTGAATATGTATATCTGATGGCATCTGACGGAGAAATCATCTATCATCCGAAGCAAAATCTTATCCCTATGGGATTATATCAGGAAAATAATGATAAGGCAGCAGGATATGAGGATTCTACTGTAAAGGAAAATTTTCATGGTGAAAAGCGGCTGGTTACAGTAAAGACCATCAGTTATACAGGATGGAAACTGGTCAGTGTGGTCCCTATGAAATCTTTCAGTATGGGAATGACCGGTATGAGAAATCTGGTAGTTCTTCTGGTGGCTCTGACAGTGCTGGCAGTGGTGATACTGAATCAGATGGTATCTGCAAGAATATCAAAACCATTGCGCCGTCTGAATAATTCTGTGAAGGAGTGGGAAACCGGAAATATGGATCCGGATATTTATATAGGAGGTTCCATGGAAGTAGAACATCTGGGAAAAACTCTCCGGTCTACAGTTGCCCAGATCCGGCAGCTGATGGATGATATTGTCGTGGAACAGGAAGAGAAACGGAAGAGTGAGCTTGATGCACTGCAGTCGCAGATCAATCCGCATTTCTTATATAATACACTGGATTCTATTGTCTGGATGATCACGGGAGAGCGGTATGATGATGCAGTATTTATGATTACACAGCTTGCCAGTCTGTTCCGTATCAGTCTGAGTAAAGGAAAAACAGTGATCAGGATAGAAGATGAAGTAAAGCATGCACAGAACTATATGAATATCCAGAAGATCAGATATAAGAACAGTTTTGAAATAGATTTTCAGATTGAGGAAGAGATACTGGATGGCTGTATTGTGAAGCTGGTTCTCCAGCCATTACTTGAGAATGCCATTTATTATGGAATGGAATTTATGGACGGAGAAGGAGAGATTCATGTCCGCGGTTACAGAAAGGATGGGGATATTTATCTGGAAGTAGAGGACAACGGACTGGGTATGCCTGAGGAAGAAGCAGCAGAACTTCTCAACGGAAAAGAACGGCCGCATAAACATGGATCAGGAGTTGGTCTGGTTAATGTGCACAGCCGTCTGAAGCTTCGTTTCGGAGAAGGATATGGACTGATTATTCATAGCTGTCCGGATGAGGGAATGCTGGTGCAGATTCACATTCCATATGTTCCGTATACGGCAGAAACCCAGAAACTCCTTGAGAGCGGAAAGGATTATCATTTAGCAGACAGAAAGGGGGATGCGGAATGAAAAAGAACAGAATATCCGCAATCCTCTTCCTGGCAGTGATTTTATCTGTAATCATATACAGTGCTTACGGAATGGTCAATCAGGGAAAAGATGACGATTATATTTCTGTATCAGTGATCGTAAATGACAGCAGTAATACCAGATGGAATGCGTTCCGGGAAGGACTGGAACAGGGAGCTGAGGATAATCAGGTACACCTGAATCTGGTGTCGACAGGAAGTTTTCAGAATGTTCAGGAGGAGAATACGATTGTAAAGCGTGAATTGGAAGGAGGGGCAGATGGGATAATCGTTGAACCCTATTCCGGCGAAGCTGACAGTGTTTTGCAGGGAGTAGCTGCAGACTCGGTAGTATTGGTGAAAACGGGAATAGAAACAGATACACTTTATACTTCTGTAATGACAGATCATATAAAATTCGGAGAAAGTCTGGCAGATGCGGTAATCGAAGCCGGAGAGACAAGGGTTGGGATTTTCAGTGGAAATCAGAGTCAGCTTGGAATGAGACAGCGTCTGAAGGGAGTAAAGGAACGTCTGGAAGAAGCAGGAGTGGAGATTTCCTGGGTGTTTTCTGAAAATGAGCTTAATAAGAAAATCAGAAATGCAGAGTATTTTGTCAATAATCAGGTGAATGCAGTAATTTCGCTGGAGAATGATGATACAGAAAAGGCAGTTGAGATGCTCTTTGACAATGAAGGGGTTTCCTGGCGGATCTATGGAGAAGGACGCTCTGAAAAAACGGTATATTATCTGGATAAAGGGCTGATCCGGGAGCTTGTAGTTCCCAATGAATATTATATGGGATATGAGAGTATGGTTCTGGCTGCACAAATGGCAAGATATCATACTGACAAAATGGAACAGGTAGAAGTTGATTTTTTCAGAGTAACAAAAGAGAATCTGTATGCGGAAGAGACAAGTCAGATTCTTTTTCCAACTGTAAGATAATGTTATACGAAAACAGATAAGATGGACGGGGGAAAAGAAATGTGCAGGAAATATCTGGTGCTGGCAGGTGTTTTATGTATTGTGGCTGTTAATGTCGGAGGATGTAAGAGCAGTGAAGAAGAGACAATCAAAAATATAAAAATAGGAGTTACTTTATACGATCAGTATGACACATTCCTTTCGGAAATGATGGCGGAATTCACGAAATATACAGCAGACAAAGAAGAGGAAAGCGGCGTGGCGATCAACATGGAGATCATGGATGCTTCTCAGAGTCAGCTGACGCAGAATGAACAGGTTAAGAGCCTGATCGATAAAGGATGCGATGTGATATGTGTAAATCTGGTAGACCGTACAGAGCCTACCACAATCACGGATCTTGCAGAGAATAATAATGTTCCTATTATATTTTTTAACCGTGAACTGGTTGCAGAGGATCTGGAACGCTGGACGGAACTGTATTATGTGGGGGCAGATGCTTCAGAGTCAGGAACACTGGAAGGGGAACTGGCAGCAGATGCTTTTAAGACAGATTCTTCTATGGATAAAAATGGAGATGGCATTTGCCAGTATGTAGTGCTTGAGGGCGAAGCCGGACATCAGGACTCCATTGTGCGCACAGAATATTCTGTAAATACCATGGCTGAAAAAGGTGTGGAAACAGAGAAACTGGGATATGCCATTGCCAACTGGAACAGAGCACAGGCGCAGACCAAAACAGCAGCCATGCTGACTCAGTTTGACAATAAGATTGAACTGATCATTGCGAATAATGATGATATGGCGCTGGGTGCAATCGATGCCTTAAAGGCATCTCAGATTCCAAAAGAGGAATGGCCCGGTGTAGTGGGGATTGATGGTACAGATGTAGGGCTGAATGCAGTAAAGAATGAAGAGATGCTTGGAACCGTCTATAATGATAAAGAAGGACAGGCACAGGAAATGCTGAATCTTGCTTTTGCGATCGCCACAAATGGAAAAACAGATGAGATTCCGCTGCTTAATGGAAAATATGTACGGATTCCGTACCATAAGGTTACATTGGACAATGTAGAAGAATATGAAAACAAATAAGGGGCTGTCGGGAAATAGACAGTTCTAAGAGAGGGAGGGTGTGACTCATACCG
>OGTL01003374.1_pt1 | contig 10560 bp, 14 predicted proteins | sample 1553601 | NCBI WGS metagenome assembly OGTL01 (sample SAMEA2580112, study PRJEB22360) | human gut metagenome | biome: human gut; feature: human-associated habitat; material: faeces | place: Denmark | collected 2008/2010 | reverse complement strand
CCAGCCTTGCGGCGGCGCGGATGGCGTTCTGATTGAGCTGCCGCTGCCATGCCCCTTGGCTGGGCGCCCATTTGAAGCCTTCGCTTTTAAGCGCCTGCCGGGTATCGGCGTCCGGCTTATCCGCAAAAATGAGCTGCAAGCGGTTCTCCGCCTCATTGACCTTGGCCTCCCCACCGGGAAATGTCCAGCCCACAAACTCCGCCTTGTGGCTCAGTTCCTCGATGCGCTGGCGTACACGGCGGATGTTGGCGTTATTGTTGGTGAGCAGATAGGACGGAAACGGAACGGGGTCTTTGCGCCAGTCTTGGGACATGGACGCCTTGACCTTTTCTACCTGTTCCGCCGTCAGCTCGGGACAGCCCTCCAGCGTCTTATGCTTGCGAAAATAGGCATTGACCGCTTTCATCATGGCCTGCTGGGACTCCATTCCCTCCAGCTTTTTCGTGAGCTTTTCCACGGCAAGGTCATCGTCGGCGCTGATACCGCCCCTGCCTGTGGAGCGGATCTTGTCCAGCAGCTTTTCAATTTCGGCGTACTCGCCGTAGTTGCGATCCCTGGCGGCGTTCTGCTTGACCTTTTTCGCCACGGGGAAATTGCCGCCCCCGGTGATTAGAATGGACGGCACACGGGCATCAATGGCGTTGCGCTCATTGAGATTTTCCGCCAGCCTGCGGGCGTAGCGGTCAACAAGGGCATCGATCTTATCGTGGTACATGGGATCGGCCTGTGCCTTCTGCTTCTCTGCCAGCGCATAGGCTTCATCCACCATCGCCCGGTAGCCCGCCGTGGCCGAGCCGGGGGCATAGTCGGAATAGCTGTTCATGTCCTTTGCCCGCTTTGCCGCCGCCTCGCTGATCTCATAATATTTAGGCATAAGTCCTCCTTTCAGCCGGGACTTCGGGACAAAATGTCCCAAAGCTCGGCGCTTGGATGTGGAAAGCATTTCTGCAAAAACAGGGGCGGGCAGGAAAACATACCGCCCACCCCAAAAGCGCCCCGGAAAAGCCTTGTAAATGCAGGCGTTTTCCGGGGCTATTTTTCCACGCGCTACCTCCGTTTGCGGCGCATATACGCCCGCTTCTGCTCCCGCAGGGCAGCCCCGGCGCAGACCGGGGAGCAGTACCGCTGCCGCCCATCCGGAAGAAAAGCCCTGCCGCACACCGGGCAAGGCCGGGCTTCCGTGATACGCTCCACGGTCAGCGACCTTTCCAGCACGGGATCAAGGGGCAGCACCGCCGAACGGAAATAGCGGCAATAAGCGCCTGTCCAGCACTTGCCCAGCATATAGCAGGGACAGTCCAGCGGCAGGCAGCCATAATCTTTATCGTAGTTGGCGCACCATTTTGTCACCAGCTTACGGATCGCCGTTTTTTCCTGCCGGGTCAGCTCACGGCTCATTTTTGCCCCCTGTCTTGGACTTGAGCTGTTCCCGGTAGCAGAACACGCAACCGATCCCGCGCCAGTAGGAGCAGCCGTCACAGCGGGAGCCTTTGGGCGGCAGGTTGGGCAGGACGCCCTTGAAGTAGCTTTTTTCTTTCATAAAGTCCTCATAGGGGCTGTTGGTAAACCTCATTCCTCACCGTCCTCGTCCCACGGCGGCCCGTCATCCTCGGAATCGGTTTCGTCATAATCCTCCGCGCCGTCATACTCGCCGCCGTAGTCAGCCTCGGACTCAGCGGCCCGCTGCTTCTTGGGACGGTAGATTTTGAAGTACCAGCCAGCGCCGCCGCCAATGACCACCACGGCCAGCGCCAGCAGAAGCATACCGCCGCTGCCCGTGGCCTTGGGCTGCTCCGGCTCGGGGGCAGGCTCCGGCTCTACCACAGGCGCAGGCTCCGGGGCCTTGCCCTGGCACTCGCTCAGATTGACCGCGCAGACGGTACAATCCGTGTTGATAGCACCAACGGCGCATTTATCGGCACAGGAACACTCCGGCAGCTCACCGCCCGCCGCCTGCATCGCCGCCAGCAGGTCAGCCTCGTCCACCATGTTCAAAAAGTAGGTCTGGTACTGCTCGCCGTCCTCGTCGGTGGGCTTGTCATAGTCAATGACGATGTAAAAGGTGTTGCCGCCGCTGGTCTGCACCGTGATGAACTGCTTGTTGGTGGCCTTATCGTAGAGCAGGTCACGGGTCACAAGGTTGCCGTCCTCGGTGAAGCCCTCGCCGGGGTCAACGGTTTCTGTGGGCAGCGGCTCTACCGGGGCAAGGCCATCCCATTCCTCACCGCCCCCGGCGTAGGTCGTGACCGCCATGCCGCACATCAAAACAGCGGCGCAGAGCGCCGCCGTCAGCTTCTTCATCCACTTGTTCATTCGCTGTCCTCCTTATCCGCGGAATCGGACTTCGGGACAATCTGTCCCAAAGTGCCGCCGCTCTTGATGGTCTGAAGCAGCACGGGCAGGTCGGTGAGCGAAACGCTCATGCCGCGCACGATCTCCACGATCTCGCTGTTCTCGGCCTCCAGCTTTTTCTGTTCCAGCTCCTTGAGCCGTGCCTGCTGCTCGTTGATCTTGGCCATGACCTTTTCGATCTCAGCCTGAATTTTCGCGCTTTTGGAGATAGCCATAAAAAACCTCCTGTCAAAACAATTTTCCGTAGGCGTAGAAATGGGACTGCCAGTAACTCGTGTTGAGGTTGGCATAGCTGATGGGGTCGCCACAATGAAGCATCCAGCCATCGCCCACATAGATGCCCACATGGGAGATCCCCGGCGTATCATAAGTCCCTGTGAAAAATACCAAGTCGCCGGGCTTGGGGCTGCTTGTCCGTGCGGAGATGTTGTATAGCCCCTGCGCCCCCAGCCGCCCGAAGTCCCAGCCGCATTGGTTGTAAACATAGCTGACGAAGCCGGAGCAGTCAAAGGATGTGGACGGGCTGCTGCCGCCCCAAACATAGGGGTATCCCACATACTTTTCCGCCTCTTTTAGAATGGCGGCAAAGGTTTCATCGGCAAGGTAGTCCTCCGGGATCTCATGCAACGGGGGCTTGCTGGTGTACTTGCCCACATAGGGCGAGGACGGGAACAGGTCGGGACGGTTGCCCAGCGTCGCCATGTAGAGGGCGTACCGGGACAGGGTTTCCTCGCCCATGAGGTAAACGGGCAGATGGGAGAGATTGAAGTTTTCAAGTGTGACATAGCAGATGTAATAGTTGTACGGAACTTCAACATCATAGTTGTTGCCCTCACTGTCCGTCCGGGTAACGGTACGGTAGCGCACCTCCACCACCACATCCTCGGTCAAAATGTACTGGCGGTCAAAGAGCATTTGGAGCGTCCCCCGCACCTCGTCCAGCGTCCACTCGCCCTCATGGAGCGCGCAAACGATGGACAGCAGCACATAGGGATCGTGTTCAATGGTGTCGAGGTCAAAATGATATTCGTCATAGTCATGGGTACGGGTGTAGGTGTCGAGGTAGCGTTGCAGCTCGTCCTCCAGAGCGCAGTAGGCGGCCTCCGCCCCCAGCAGGTCAGCATCCTCAGCGGCATAGGTGGACGCGCCGATGGCTCCGGCCACGCCGTTGCCCACCGTTACCAGCGAGGACATACACGATTGCAGTACTACCAGCAGCAGAAACGCCGCCAGCAGCAGGAGCAGCCCGCCGGGGTGTTCCTTAATATAGGCGGACACCTTTTCCGTCAACTTACCAGTGACGGACGCCGTGCCCTCGGCGGCCTTGGCGGTCTGTCTGGCAGCCTCCCGCGCCTGCTTTGCGTACTGGCGCTTGATCTTCTGCTTTTGCAGATACCGGGACACCGCGCCGCCATCCTGCATTTCCGGGTGTTCCTCCACGGTCTTGCGGTAGTAATAATCCGCCGTGGCCTTGATGTGCTTGCTCTCGGCACGCTCCACGGCCTTTGCCGGGTGTTCCCGGATGGCCTTGCGGAGCTTGCGCCTGCCAAAGCGGTACACGGACTCTGCTACCAGCTCGGAACGGTGTGCGCCCTCTGTGCCGACATTTTCATGCTCGACCTCATAGAGTTTGCCATGCACAAAGCCGTGGACGCCGTGTCCGGCAGCGTGGGTAAGGCGCTTGACCGCACCGGGCTTTTTCGGCGGCTTCTGCTTTGCCAGCTTCTCCCGGGCGGCGTCCAGCTTCTCGCCCCGGCACTCCATCCGCAGCTTGGACGCCGCCGTTTGCTCTTGCCGGCTTTTCCGCCGAAACTTGGACTTCGGGACATTTTGTCCCGAAGTGGGGTTACTCGTCTGTTCGCTCATGGGCAAGATCCTCCGGGCGGGTAGTCAGCAGGTCATAGATCTCTCCACGGGGGAAACGGTCTACAAACGGGATGGTGACATTTCCATAGAACAGCAAGCCCTCGCCGGAATTGGAGTGCGTGATGTAGGAGAGCTGATGCTCGGAAATACCGAGCTGCTTTGCCAAGATCGCACGGTCGCTCTGCGCCTGCGACAGCAACACCATGAAATCCGTGTTGTCCAGAATGTTTTCGATCTCCCGGCTGGCCAGCAGGTCTTTCACATTCTGCGTCAGAGCCGAGGGGACGCAGCCCTTTTTGCGGAGCATTTTCCAGACCGCCACAAAGTAACTGGCCGTCAACGGATCACGGAGCAGGATATGGAACTCGTCAAAGTAGCACCAAGTCGCCACGCCCTCGGCATGGTTGGCGTTTACCGCCGCCGTGACAAATTCATTGGTGGTGTGCATGGCGATTTTGCGGAGGTTTTCACCCAAGCCCTTTAGGACAATGCAGACCACACGGGAATTGAGGTCAACATTCGTGGGATGGTTGAACAGGTTGAGAGAGCCTGTGCAGTAAAGCTCCAACGCCGTCGCCACCCGCCGCGCCTCCGGCTCGGGCTGGCGCAGCAGCTCCTCATACAGATCTTGCAGCAGCGGCGTTTTCGCTGGTTCCAGTCCCAGCGCCATCTCCCGGTACACCAGCCGCACACAGCGGTCAATGACGGTTTTCTCGATGGGCTGCAAGCCCTCCTTGCCGCCCACGATCAGCTCACACAGGGACAGCAGAAAATCCGCCTTCATGGAAAGCGGACTGTCCTCGTCATTGATATTCATTTGCAAGTCCATAGGCGAAATGTGGTGCGGGCTGTCCGGGGCGATCTCAATGACCTGCCCGCCCAAGCGCCGCACCAGCGGGGCATATTCGCCCATCGGGTCAACCACGATGATGCGGTCATTGGTGGCGAGGAACACATTGATCAGCTCCCGCTTGGCGGCAAAGCTCTTGCCGCTGCCCGTAGAGCCGAGGTACATTCCGTTGGCGGATTTGAGCTTTTTGCGGTCAGCCATGATGACATTATTGGAAAGAGCGTTCATGCCGTAGTAGAGCGCCTGTCCGTCCATGCGAAGCTCACGGGTCATAAAGGGAATGAAAATGGCCGTGGAGCTGGTAGTCATGCCCCGCTGGATCTCAATGCCGTTGTAGCCAAGCGCCAGCGAGGACACAAACCCCTGCTCCTGCTGCCAGTCCAGACGGCGCAGGGCGCAGTTGTATTTCTGCGCGATGCCGCTCACCGTGAACACATCGTTTTCAAGCCGCTGCCGGGTGGGAGCGAGGTTCACCACAGTAAAGGTCAGCAGGAACATTCGCTCATTGCGGCTTTGCAGGTCGGAGAGCAGCTCGGCGGCGTCCTTGGAAAAGGTAATGAGGTCAGGCGGCAAAATCTCCATATCATACCCGGCACGGACAGCCTTTTTCTGTTCCTCCACTTTCATGCGGCCTATGTCGGAGATTTTTCCCTTGATCGTCTTAATGGCCTTGAGCTGGTCTACCGTCTGAATGTGCATGGTGACGGTCAGCTCGGCGTCCAGCTCCAAAATCTCCGCCAGCAGCTTATCCGAAAGCTCCGACGCCATGATCTGCAAATAGGACGCCGCGCCCCACATCTGGCCGACACGGAAAGTCCGGTTCTGCCGAAAGTCGAAACTGTCCGGGGCGATGTAGTCCTTTGTCCCCATGCCTGTCTTGGTAATATCTTTCCACGCAAAGCGGAACGGCTCACGCCCGCCGGGGTGCATCTGCCCATGCAGCACCGCCAGCCGATCCCGGCCATCCAGCGGGCGGGACTGGACGCCCAGCCGTTTCAGATTGCCCATGACATCCGCCTCCACGCGCCCCAGCCGGGGACGCGCCTCCGCTACACCCTCGGCAGGCAGGCCAAAGGTGATGTATTTGTACCGCTCAATGCCGTTGTTGCTCTTGGCGATCTGGCCTTTGAGCATTTCCACATATTCGCCCCGGATGCTGTTGAAGTCATCCTCCTGCGCCGGGATATTCACTTTGTAGCGGCTAACATTGCGGCTGCGGCGGTTGACAAAGGAAAGCTGGAACGGTAGAGAGCTGTCAAAATAATTCAGGCACGCGCTCCACCCGCTGATAATGGCAGTCTGATCCTCCGTGGACGCCACGGCATAATTGATGTCCTCATATTCCAGCGTCTTTGTGTAAAGCCCGCCGGGGAGCTGGCAGATCCCGTCTGGGTGCATGGCGATATAGGGAATGGTCTGCTGGGCGGACAGCGCCCGGTGCTTATTTGCATTTTTCTGCTTTTTTGCTTTGCTCAATAGGCTTCTCCTTTCGCGCAAATGGGGCATAGATATTTTTCGTTCGGTACGGGCGGATGCCGGGGCGGGTAAACTTGACCCGGACGATGTTGCGGATCACCTTTTCAAAGGGCAGTCCGTCCTTTTCGTACATCGCCAGCAGGAACGCCGGGAGCATGATCGCCAGCATAGCGAACAGTGCCCCGGTGTTGCCGATGGCCTGCCGGGTCAAAAGGTAGGTCGGAATACCCACCGCCGCCCCGATACCAAAACAAATGAGCTGCCGCTTGGTGAGGTTGAACGCGATTTTTGTCTTGATCTTGGAAAGGTCGTTCGGGACATTCACATAGGGCATCAGTCTGTCACCTCCAGTTTGGGACAATTTGTCCCAAAGTCCGGGATCGTCGGCTCTACCTCGTTGCCCCACACATCCCAGCCGGGAGAGGTCTGCCGTGCGAACAGCTCCACACGGGGCAAATCGCCCATGAGGGCAACGATCTTATCACGGGTTTCATCCGGCTTTTTGCTGTGGGCTTCGATGGGCGAAATGATAAACTGGTGAATGTCGGCGGCCTGCCGCTTCGGGTGTCCCTTGGTCGCCAGCAGACAGATCTCGGCGTTCGCCCTCGTCCAGAAGCCCAGCCCATAAAACCAGCTATCCGCCTTTTTGTTCTTTTTGAGCCAGACGAACGCAACGGATTTATAGGTGAAGCCCCACGCACGGATAAGCCGCAGAGCCTCCGGGAGCTGGGGAAAGGTCGCCCACATGAAAAGGGCGCTGTCCTTGGCCGCAAGCTCGGCCACAGGCAGCGCACACAATTCCTCAATGCTCATGGTGGGGTAGTGATTTTCTGCCGCGCCCTGCACTTTCTTTGCAGAGTAGCGCCACGGCGGGTCAGCGTAGATAATGGAATATTTTTCGATATTGTCACGCTCCTTTGGACATGAAAAAACCGCCAGCATGAAAGCAAGCGGTCTTGTCGGATCATTTTGTTAGGGTCAGCAAAAATGATGTTTATTCGGTTGTTTCTTCGCGCAGCAAGTCTTTGAACAGGACGCTCATGTAATCGCTGCGGCCATACAGAACACGGTCAATGTAGACATCGTTGCCTTGCACACGATAAAACACCATATAATTGCCGCTGACAAGAAAACGATAGTCAGTTCCTATATCTGCAATAGAGGATAACGGGGTTCCCATTTCTGCGAAATTTTTCAACGGGTCAACCGCGTCTATAATGCGATTGATCACGCGCTCCGCAGCAGAACGATTTTGAAGTTCCGATACGATGTAATCCCAAATGTCATCCAAATCACGACGGGACTCGGGTGAATAATGTATTTTATTCTTCATTCGCTCTTGCGCGGAAATGCGCCCTCATATCGTCCGGTGTCAGCCAGCCTTCCGTTTCGCCAGAGTGACGGCCTTTTGCAAGCTCATTCATCAGGCGGATGGTCGCTTGTGTTCTCTCATAGTCCTGCATATCCACGATGGCGTACCGCCCGCGCCCGTTTTTCGTTAAAAAGACAGGAGCGCCCACAGCCACATCATGCAGTACCTCGCTGTAATTTCGCAGGTCAGAAATGGGTTTAATGTTCGGCATATCTATCAGCTCCTTTCAAACACAGTATACCCCATTCTGCTGTAAAATTCAACAGCAAGTTTTACAGCTGTCCCTCCTTTAATGTGCGCTGAACACGCTGCGGGCGATGGAGCCAGTTTTGAACAGGCAGAAGCAGAGCAGCACGGAATAGCCCATGCAGCCCCATATCGCGCCGATGGGGTCGCCGCTTGTGGCGATACCCTGTATCAGCACCGCATAGATGGCAACGCAGACGAGAATGAGCAGCCCTTGAAATCCCACGGCAAACAGGGACTTCAAATAGTTCTGCCCGGTATTGCCCAGTTCCCGGTTAGAGAGCGTAGCAACGGGGATGGGGGCTAAGCTGGTCAGCAGGTATATTTCGATCATGCGGCCATAGACAATCACGAAGATAACAACATTGATCGCCCACATGGTCACATGAATGAGCAGGGATTGCAGCCACAGCCCCAACAGAGAGCCAAGCCCCAGCGCTTCCAGCGTGGCCTCCAAGTCGGCAAGCATGGCCTCCGAAATGTCCGTTGAGCCTTGCACGATCCCGGTTGCCCGGGCGATAACGCTTTGGGACACATCGAACACGGCCATGACGATATTGAAAGTGTTGGACAAAATCAAAATGGCGCAGGCCGTTTTGAATATCCACTTGAAGAAGATCCAGTAGTCCAGATCATGCAGGTTGTTCTTCTCGATAATGAGTTGGATCAGCTCATAGGTAGCAACAAAGGTGAGGATCAGACCGGCAATCGGCAGTATCACCGTTTCAGAAAGTTGCCGGATCAGGGAGAATACCCCGGCGTTCCATGCCGCCGGGGTGGTTCCCACTTGCACCGCAATCTCTCCGACACGGGAATTGACCGTATCAAAAAGCCCCGTGAGGTTGCCCATGATACCCTCGATCAGCAGCTCTTTTAGCCAGTCTGTCAGCCAGTCGGTGAGAAATCCCATGCTTTACGCCCTTAAAACAGGGTGGACAGCAGAGGGATCAGGGTCGTACCCAGCACGATGATGCCGCCGCCCGCCATGAGCTGTTTCATGCCCTGACTTTTAGCGCCGGGGTTGTCCGAGCCATAGCCCTCCAAGAGGTTAATCACACCCCAAATGCCAAGGCCTGCACCGAGTGCGATCACGAGGGTCTGCAAAACACCAACTGCGCTATTGAAAAATGCCATATTCGTACCTCCATAAAATCATGTTGAATTGTTGTGTGTAGGAAAATTGCAGCCGTTTTCTCCGGCTGCGGCATCGGAAGTGTTGCTGTTTTGGGCGAAGTGCTGCTCTGTCCATTCGTACAGGGCGAGTGCATACAGCCTGTCATGCGACATCATAAGGCGGTAGGCTACATCCTGCGAAACCGCTTCAATGTCGATGTCCGTATAGGGAACACCACGCCTGTCACAATCCTGCATCTGCTCCCAAAGGGCAAGACCGCAGAGAATGTTGCAGCCAATCTTTTCCCATTTGCGCATACATTCCATAAATGCCTGATAATTCGAGAGTTCCATAAACAGCTCCTTTTGCCGCGTTATTCTGCGGCGGTAAAATCAGCGTCCTCGTCGGACAACTCAATCTCATAGAGGTCAAACGGTTCCTCCGGTGCAATCACCGCCGAGGGATGTTTCTTCTTTTTTCGCTGCACCCGAATGTAGCGTTCTACATCAAAGGTGTTCTTCTTGTCGGCGTCGGACAGGTACTTATAGCGTGGGTGCTTGGTGATGTCATACTTCTTGGAGAAGAACGGGCGTACACCACGTAGCTGCAAGATACACATTCCGCCGTCCATTGTTGCAATTTCGTCCTGCGTCATCAGCTCCTTTCCTAATTTCTGATAATTTAAGCCGTGGGAGATTTCCTTTCCCCGATTTTCTGAGGTATTGAAGCTGTCGATGGTTTCCTTGCCCAATATCTCCGAGATTTCTTTCAGGGTGGTTTTCTCCTTACCGCCTAAAAACAACATGGTATCGCAGTTGCCGACTATGGTATCGGCGTTATCCTTGTAAATCGCCTTTAGCTGGCTCTGCGACTGCAAAATAATAGAAGCCGATATTTCACGGCTTCGGATGGTGGCAATCAACTTATCGAATTGCGGGATTTGACCGATGTTGGCAAACTCGTCCAGAATAAAGCGCACATGAACGGGCAGCCGCCCGCCGTACACATCATCGGCTTTGTCGCATAACAGATTGGTAAGCTGGGATTGGAGAATGGCAATGACAAAGTTAAAGGTCGAATCGGTGTCGCTCATAATGAGAAACAGCGCCGTTTTCTTATCTCCGATGGTATCAAGCTCCATCTCGTCATACGCCATCAGGTCGCGCAGCTCTTTGATGTCAAAAGGAGCAAGCCGTGCGCCGCAGGAAATCAGAATCGACTTGGCTGTTTTGCCAGAGACGAAAAGTCAAGGACTTTTTCATCAAATTCAAAAAGAAGTCACAT
>OGTL01003355.1_pt1 | contig 10617 bp, 4 predicted proteins | sample 1553601 | NCBI WGS metagenome assembly OGTL01 (sample SAMEA2580112, study PRJEB22360) | human gut metagenome | biome: human gut; feature: human-associated habitat; material: faeces | place: Denmark | collected 2008/2010 | reverse complement strand
AAGTCCCTTATGCAATACGGACTCCAGTGTTTCCGGATTGACCTGTGAAGTATCCACCCCTCCGGAGCAGACCTGTGCCTGTGAAAATGACATACCATCCTGCACTTCAAGAGGAAATTCCCTTATGGCAGAAACCAGTTGTTTTTGTGATATAAGGATTTTGATAAGCTTTTCCGGGAAAAGTCCCACCAGGAGTTCTTTTTCTTTTTTATAGGGACATGCCTTCTTTCGTGCATACATAAGTTTCTTTAATTCTTCTTCTGACAGCTCCGGCATGAAATTAATGCGGAGCTCTGCTTTATGTCCTTCTCTGACTGCACGTACTGCATAAGTGCTGAGCTGAAACACTGGGATTCCGGAGATTCCGTATTCTGTAAGCTGTAGCTCGCCATGTTCAGATTTACAGAATTTCCCATCTGTAAAAAGAGAAATCTCTCCTTCTGTACGTACGCCTGCCCATGCCTTAAAAGAAGAACCTTTACACTTCAGGGCAGTAAGTGCCGGATAAACCGGGACAATGCGGTGATGAAAGCTCTCTGCCAGCATATATCCGCTGCCGTCTGAACCTGAAACAGAAGATGCCCGGGATCCATTGGCAAGTATCAGTGCATCTGCATCATAGTGCCATCCTTTTGTCAGGATTTGGAAATTCTTTCCATTTGTCCCGGTTTTTATTTCTGTAACCTGTTCGTTTGTCTTTATTTTCACACCCAGACTGGCAGCCTCCATACACAGTACATCTACAACACTCTGCGCCTGATTGCTTCTCGGATAAAGATAGCCGTTCCTGTTTAAAGGATAGATTCCTATCTCTTTGAAAAACTCAATGGTATCCTCGACAGAAAACTCTCTGAGTGCATCTTCGACAAATTCCGGATGTTCGCCTCTGTATGCATCATCCGGTTTTGCAAGATTGGAAAAATTACATCTGCCGTTTCCTGTAGCACAGATTTTCTTTCCGGGTTTCTCGTTCTGTTCCAGAACAGTGACTGCTGCCCCGTTTCGGGCTGCCATGATCGCTGCCATCAGTCCACAGGCTCCTGCTCCTGTAATCACTACCTGTCTTTTTTTCATAAAGTTACAAGTCCTTTATCAACCATTTTCTGCAGGGACATCAGAACACCCAGTTTTGCATGTTCCCAGGTAAGTCCTCCCTGAAAATACACTGCATATGGAGGCTTCATCGGACCATCTGCAGAAAGTTCGATAGAAGAACCCTGCACAAAAGCACCTGCTGCCATGATAACCTGACTGTCATATCCGGGCATATCCCATGGCTCCGGATCCACATAACTGTCAACCGGAGCTGCTGCCTGAATACCCTTACAGAACGCGATCAGACCTTCCGGTGTGCCAAGGCTTACTGCCTGAATGATGTCCTGACGTGGCTCTGTGGAATCCGGGATTACCGGGAATCCAAGTTTCTCATAAATATTTGCCGCAAACACAGCTCCCTTTAACGCCCCCTTGGTAACCATTGGTGCAAGGAAAAATCCCTGGAAGAAAGAACGGTTGACTCCCAGAGTTGCGCCTACCTCACTGCCAAGTCCGGGACAGGTCATTCTGTAAGAAGCATTCTCCACGCACTCCTTAGTACCTGCAATATAACCGCCGATAGGCGCAAGTCCGCCGCCCGGATTTTTGATCAGAGAACCAACAATCATATCAGCTCCCACATCACTTGGCTCAATGGTATCTACAAACTCACCGTAGCAGTTATCCACCATACAGATCACATCCGGTTTAATACTCTTTACAAAAGAAATCAGTTCTCCAATCTGTTTTACAGAGAAAGACGGACGTGTCTGGTATCCTTTGGAACGCTGGATCTCCACAAGACGTGTCTTTTCATTGATTGCTTTACGGATGCTGTTATAATCAAAGGTTCCGTCTTCTAACAGTTCCACCTGACGGTAACTTACTCCATATTCTGCGAGAGAACCTTTTGACGGGCGGATGCCGATTACCTCTTCCAGAGTATCGTAAGGCTTTCCGGCAGGTGCCAGAAGTTCATCACCCGGACGGAGATTACCGAATAAGGCAATGGCAAGCGCGTGAGTTCCGCATGTGATCTGCGGGCGTACCAGACAGGCTTCCGTATGGAAAGTATCTGCATAAACCTTTTCAAGTGTTTCCCGGCCAATATCGTCATATCCATAACCGGAAGAACTTCCGAAGCATTCTGCGCTTACTTTATTTTTCTGCATGGCAAGAAGCACCTTCATCTGGTTATATTCTGCCGTTTTATCAAATTTTTCAAATCTTTCTTTTAAAGATTCCTCAATCTTATGACCAAAGTCATAAACCTCTGAAGAAATCCCAAGCTGTGCGTACATTTCTTTCATAATTTGTTTCGTCCTCATTTCTGTTTGCATTATTATCTTTATTTTATCTCTGAATTTCACTTATTCTGTATCAGTGATTTTTAAGAAAAATTCGGTTATAAAATTCCTCTGTTCCTGCATACCTTCAGCATTTCATCAAGGATTCTGTCTTCATTATAGTCAAATTCATCCTTATTCATCCAGATGGTATCCTTCTCCCTGCGAAACCAGGTCAGCTGGCGTTTTGCAAAATGTCTGGTATCTCTTTTCAGGATCCTGACCGCTTCCTCTAACGGATACTCGCCATCCAGATATGCAAGGATTTCTTTATATCCAAGTCCCTGCATGGAAACCATCCCTCTGTGGTATCCCATATCTTTTAACTTCTGCACTTCCTCAAGAAGTCCATCCTTTAGCATCTCATCAATACGGTCATCAATCCGTTTGTAAAGAAGTTCCCTTGGTACATTCAGCACAAAATATGCCAGATTATAAGGTGTTTCATGTTCCTTCTGCTCCTGATTATGTGCGGAGATCGGCGACTGGTTCTGATGATAAAATTCCAGTGCCCTGATCACACGTTTCACATTATTGGCGTGGATTTCCCCGGCACTGACAGGATCAACATTCAAAAGCATCTGATGCAGATATTCATTTCCCTTCTCTGCAGCAAGCTGTTCCAGCTCCTGACGGTATCCGTCTTCTTGCTCTGCCTGAGTAAAATCAATATCCCTTGTAATAGCCTGTATATAAAATCCGGTTCCTCCTACCAGAACAGGAATTTTCCCCTTGGCATAAATTTCTTCCATGGCAGCTTTTGCCATCTGCTGGAATTTCACGATATGAAATTCTTCCTGAGGCAGCAGTTCATCTACCAGATAATGCTTTACTCCCTGCATCTCCTCCGGCCGGATCTTAGCTGATCCAATATCCATATATTTGTAGACCTGCATGGAATCAGCAGAAATGATCTCTCCGTTTACTGCTTTCGCAAGAGCAATAGATAGATGGGTTTTTCCTGCTGCCGTCGGTCCTGTAAGAACGATCAGTGGCTTTTTCATAATAGCTCCTTTATATAAACTATACAATACGTTTAAATTTCTTTTCCAGTTCTGTTTTAGTCATGGAAATAATCGTCGGTCTTCCATGAGGACAGTGATAGGGGTTCTCCAGTGTGAGCAGTTCATCGATCAAGGCATTTGCTTCCCGGTCGGACATCTGGTGATTTCCCTTTACCGCAGCCTTACATGCCATGGTGGCCAGTCTGGAAGCAAAGATTCCAAGTGGATCCTTATCCTTCTCAGAAGCAAGATTGTCAAGCATTTCCAGAAAAAGTTCTTCCTCCGTAAGACCGTACAGATTGGCCGGGACTGCATTGATACAGTATTCCTTACCGCCAAATGGTTCAATCTCAAATCCAAAATCCTCGAAATATTTACGGTTAGCCTTAAGAAGAGCTTCTTCCTGAAGATTCAGGGATACGATCAGCGGCGGACTGAGATACTGGGATTCTACTGTCTGCTCACGAAACCTTTTTACGAAACGTTCATAATAAACCTTTTCATGTGCCGCATGCTGGTCGATAATAAAAAATTTATCCTCAAACTGAACAAGCCAGTAAGTATCAAAAATCTGTCCGATCAGCTGATGACGGCTTCGGGATTCAGGAGCAAGAAGTTTCTCCTCAAATAATTCCAGCTGCTGTGGTCTGATTTCTTCTGATATTACATTTTTGTTTTGTTCTATCTGTTTTCTGTTTCCTTCTGAATCCACAGCAGTCTTCAGATATTCTGCAGTTTTCTGTTCTGCAATTTCCTGCTTTGTCTCTGAAAATACCGGTTGTTCTTCATTCTTTTTATCGCTTAGTGTTCCCTCAAAAAGCTGTTCCTCTGCCTTGGTAAGAGGATCCCTGGTCTGATAGATCTGCTGTTCACGCACTGCCTGTTCTGCCATTGTAACAGTTCCTCGTGGTAGTGCGGTATGCTCAGAAACCCTGGAAGCTGTATTTACAGTCTGTGGACGATACTCCGGAATTTCAGCCCGACGTCTGGTTTCAAATGGCTCCGGTACATCCCCCGGTTTTACCACAGGCTGCTGCTTTTTAATCGGTTCTTCTTTTCCAAAAGGCACTGTCTGGATCATTTCTCTTGTGGTAAGAGCCTTGTGGACTGTCTCGTAAACTGCATCATAAACTTCTGTTCCTCTTGCAAACCGCACCTCCATCTTGCTTGGATGCACATTTACATCCAGATCATTTCCCTCCATCTGAATATGAAGAGAAACAAAGGGAAACTTATGCTGCATGAGAAAACCCTTATAGGCATCCTCTATCCCCTTTGCAATGATCCGGTTCTTTACAAAACGTCCGTTAATATAATAATTCTCAAAGGTACGGTTACCTCTGGAAATCTCCGGTTTTCCCACAAAACCCTCAATCTTCATGAAATCATTCTCGTAGGATACCTCAAGAAGTGCTTTGGTGATATCTCTTCCATATATATTATAAATCACATCTTTCACATTGTAATTTCCGGAAGTATGAAGCTTCACCTGTTTATTCTGGATATATTTAAAAGAAATCTCAGGATGGGACAATGCCAGCTGCTCCATCAAAGTGCTGACATAATTTCCCTCCGTAGTATCTGATTTCAGGAACTTGCTTCTAGCAGGTGTATTGTAAAAAAGATTTCTCACCAGGAAAGTAGTTCCTTCCGGTGCTCCCATATCCTCTAAAGACTCCTGTACACCACCGTTGATCACATAACGGACGCCGCTTAATGCAGATGGGGTTTTTGTGATCAGTTCCACCTGTGCAACAGCAGCAATACTGGACAAAGCCTCACCGCGAAATCCAAGAGACGCAATGTGTTCCAGATCCTCAACCTTCTCAATCTTACTGGTGGCATGACGCAAAAATGCCAGGGGTACCTGATCTCTTTCCATACCCCCGCCATTATCTGTGATACGTATCATCTTTTTGCCGCCGTCTGTGATCTCCACTGTTACAGCAGTTGCTCCTGCATCAATTGCATTTTCCACAAGCTCCTTCACAATGGAGGACGGACGTTCCACTACCTCACCGGCAGCGATCTTATCTATGGTCTGCTGGTCTAATACTGCAATTTTTCTCAACTTTTATCACCATCTGTTCTTAATCTTGTTCTGCAGGTTATAAAGTGTATTCATTGCCTCGATAGGAGTCATATTCCCCATATCAAGACCTTTTATCTCATCAATGATATCGTTATCCTTAACTGTATCGAACAGAGACATCTGTGCCATATCCATCTGATCGTATACAGGCTTTTTCTTTTTCGCAGATGTCAGGTCTTTTACTGCTGCCGTAATATCCGCATCACTTAGTTCCTCCACCAGTTCCTTTGCTCTCTGGATCACAGAATCCGGAACACCGGCAAGCTTGGCAACCTGGATACCATAACTTTTGTCTGCGCCGCCCTGAACGATCTTACGCAGAAATACAATATCGTCCCCTTTTTCCTTGACAGCAATACAGTAGTTATTAACTCCCGGAATTTTACCCTCCAGTTCAGTAAGCTCATGATAATGGGTGGCAAATAATGTCTTTGCACCACAAAGCTTTGTATTGCTGATATGCTCGATCACAGCCCAGGCAATGGCAAGACCGTCAAATGTACTGGTGCCACGTCCGATCTCGTCAAGAATCAGAAGGCTTCTTGCAGTTGCATTCCTCAAAATATTGGCAACCTCTGTCATCTCTACCATAAAGGTACTCTGACCACTTGCCAGATCATCAGAGGCACCCACACGGGTGAAAATCCTGTCAACAATTCCAATGTTTGCTTTTTCAGCAGGGACAAAGCTTCCGATCTGTGCCATCAGTACGATCAGGGCAGTCTGTCTCATGTAGGTAGACTTACCTGCCATGTTCGGACCTGTGATAATGGATACCCTTTTCTTATGGTTATCCAGATATGTATCATTCGCAATAAACATATCGTTCTCTATCATCTGTTCCACAACAGGATGACGGCCGTTTTTAATATCTATCACACCTGTTGTATTTGTCTTCGGACGTACAAAATGATTTCTTTCCGCAACCAGGGCAAGAGAAGCAAACACATCCAGTGCAGCCACTGCCTTGGCAGTCTTCTGGATCCGCATAACTTCTTTCCCGACTGTATCTCTCACATCACAGAACAGTTCATATTCCAGAGCATACAGCTTATCCTCTGCCCCAAGGATCAGGTCTTCCAGTTCTTTTAACTCCTGGGTAATGTATCGCTCTGCATTGGTAAGCGTCTGTTTACGGATATAATTATCCGGCACCAGATCTTTAAAAGTATTGGTGATCTCCAGTGAATAACCAAATACGCGATTATATTTGATCTTCATTGTTTTGATGCCTGTACGCTCCCGCTCTTTGGCCTCCAGTTCTGAAAGCCATTTCTTACCATCTGTCCTGGAACGGCGGAATTTATCTACATCTTCATTATAGCCCTCTTTAATAATGCCTCCATCCTTCTGTGCAAGAGGCGGATCTTCCACGATGGCACGTTTGATCAGATCTGTCACATCCTCCAACGAATCCATATCCTCATAGATTTTCTGAAGCAGAGGTGTTTTAAATTCTTTTAAAACCTGTTTTATATAAGGAAGCATTTCCAGCGAAGAAGCAAATGCGACCAGATCTCTTGGATTCGCAGATTTATAGCTGATACGGCTGATCAGTCGTTCCAGGTCATAAACAGGTCCCAGATATTCCCTGATCTCATCCCGGAGCATTCCGTTTTTATTTAACTCTTCCAGTGCTTCCAGACGTTGTTCAATCTCATCTCTGTCGATCAGTGGCTGTTCCACATAACTGCGGAGAGTTCTGGCTCCCATTGCTGTTTTTGTCTTATCCAGTACCCAGAGAAGAGAACCTCTTTTCTGCTTTTCACGGAGGGTCTCCACCAACTCCAGATTTCGTCGGCTGGAGCTGTCAATCAGCATATAACGCTCTGCCGTATAAGGACGGATGGTAGTCATCTGAGAAAGTGCAGTCTTCTGCGTTTCCTTAAGATACAAAAACAGCGCTCCGGCAGCTATGATTCCACTGTCATAATCGCTGATTCCAAGGCCTTCCAGATTGGTTACGTGAAAATGTTCCCTTAATTCTTTTCTGCAGGTATCATCATCGAAATACCAGGCATCCAGGGAAAAAATACAAATTCCAAGACGTTCTTTCAAATCGTCTGTGTCAACCCCACTCATAAAAAAGGAATCATTACATATGATTTCAGCCGGACTGAATTTGTTGATCTCATCAACCAGTTTCTGGCTATTTGGTACTTCTGTAAGGAAACAGTCACCTGTTGTAATGTCTGCAATAGCGCATCCGAAATGTTCTTCCATAGACACAATAGACATCAGGTAATTATTCTTTGTCTCATCAAGAGCAGCAGCATCCAGTGTGGTTCCTGGGGTTACGATCCTTACAACCTCACGTTTTACCAGTCCTTTGGCCTTTTTGGGATCTTCTACCTGCTCACAGATCGCTACCTTATGTCCCCGCTCGATCAGACGGTTGATGTAAGTTTCCGCAGCATGATAAGGGACACCACACATGGGTGCCCTCTCCTCTAATCCGCAGTCTTTTCCTGTAAGGGTAATCTCCAGTTCCCTGGTGACAAGTAATGCATCATCAAAAAACATTTCATAAAAATCTCCCAGACGGTAGAATAAAATGCAGTCTTTATATTGTTCCTTTGTCTTGCAGTATTCCTGCATCATCGGACTCATTGCCATTTAATTGTTATCTCCTATCTTCATAACAGCTCACTGCTGTTTTTTATCTCATATATATTGTATTTTTGACATCTTAAGATTTTAACATGAATAAATAGAAGATGCAAGATAGAGTATAAACATTTATTCTATCATGTTGACTATATGTTACTAAACATCCTCCTTCACCATCCCTTTATAATTTATTTCAGCGTAGTCACGATCAGTTTACTTTCCAGGGCAGCTGCGATCATATTATCAGGGATATCTTTGGATACCACACTTCCTGCGCCAATCACTACATTGTTTCCGATTGATTTTTTACTTTTGCAGATGCTATAATTATAGTATTCTCATATATGGAAATCTACCAGAATAGTCTTTGATTTTTATAAAAATCGTACACGAGGTGAGCTTTTTGGATTTAATCAGAACAGAGCTTATGCCGGATTCCTCAGAAGTCGTTTCCTAGTAAGTGCTGCCAGATTTTTAAGCATTATATGCAACAGTCACCGGTTGACTTTCTGAATGCATACAGGTTGAAAATCAGCTGTCAGCTTCTGTGTACCACCCGGAAAAGTATTACGGAAATTGCCATGCTGTGTGGATTTAATCACCTGAGTTATTTTTCCAAATATTTTATGGAGTGTTATGGATGTACACCAAGGGAATACCGTGTACTTCATGATTCACATCATATTTGTTATTGTGATAAAACCACAATATTAGACATATCTGCGTGATAATTTCCTGATGATCCGGGATGGGGATGGTAAAGATGCAGAAGAACTGGCTTCTTCCCTGTGCAGGTATTATGAGGCTCGTAACCGTGAGGATATGGACAGACTACCGCGTGTGACTCGAGAAAATGTTCTGATCCTGAAGTATTATTCCTTTGAGAATTATTTCCTGGATCCGAAGATAATGGAAAAAATCGGAGTGATAAAAAGTGAGGATGATTTCTACGAAATCCTGTTGAAAAAGTGGAATGAATATCTATACAAATTAAAAAGCGGTCAGCATCTCACAGAAATGATCGGCCATGCTCTCAAAAATACTACAGATATCAGAGAACATATGGAAGAAATCCGTATCTGTCTCCGCGGACATAATTTATATGATATCTTTTACGGAAGATTCCGTAAAAACGAAACTGAAATCCTCAAATCCTATATAGAGGAGGCTCCAAGGGATACTTTTAAAGATATTCTGGATGCAATTGACCGTTTTGTTTATTTTGAGAACAGAAAAAAATAATTCATGAAGAGGGATGCCACGCATGGCATCCCCTTTTCATCAGGAAACGGTCATTACTTTTCCCATAAACAGTATTTCGTTATTGCTCCTGTCATAGATCAGGAAGGCAAAAGGACGAGTGAGTTCCACATTTTTGATAACTGGTTCTTTCTCCTCTACAGCTGACATACATTCCATGATAACTGCTGTCACCGCTGCTGCTTTCGTGCCGTTTTCATCCAGTTCCAGTTTTGTTTTCTGCAGTATCGTATCTACATTTACATTTTTGTCTGCAATACCGGAGAAATCAGCGTTGCTGGAAAATATATTATCAAGCCCCAGGCTTGAGAGTATGTCATTTAGGATGGCGGTAGTCTCAAAATCAAGTTTTGGCATCTTACATTGTACTTCGTCATACTCTGGCTGAGATTTCAGGAGTCCACCAATATCCAGATCCTCAAGTGTAAAATCGCCTTCATCGACAGGCAGGATTCCGACAAAACTCAGTCCGTTTGCATACTCTCTGTCAAATGCTGTTGCCTTATCATTTTCATAATACCTGTCTCCGGCACAGGTCATGTATTTTGTCTTTTCATTGTTTCCAAACTTCTCTTCTGTATCAGAAACATTCCAGGGTTCTCCACTCCATCCGGACTCAAAATATAGTGAATTAGTTAAGCACAGTCCGGTAGTATCATTGATCAGATCCGGGGTTATGATTTTCGGGATCAGCCCTTCCGTATTTTTGTCACACCAGGAATTAATGATACCGCATGTTTTCTCTGCAGCGGAAAAATCTACATTTTCCACTTCCGCCCCAAAACCGTTCGTTACTGAATTTTTAAATTCTTCCTGTAATGTCAGATTATTATCCACCCAGACTGCATCTGCAATCTTTAATTTTGACTTATATCCGTAACTCTCATCTTCAGTATTATATTCTTTAATCTTGTTCAGATATTCCTTTGCATAAGATGCAAAATCATCGGTTCCCAGGTAATTACATAGAACTTCTTTTGTCTCTCCTTCTGCACCTTCTGCGATCATGCCCAGCGCAAAATTAAGGCTTGTGGGACTGAACATAATATTTTCTCCATTGACTGCCGCAGAGATTTGGTCTGTCATTTTTACGGAATTCTGTAATGTCACGGCTTTGTCGATACTGGCTCCTTTATTACCGGACACCGTGTCTTCATTGCTGCTTTGGATTTCACTGGCTTCTGCGGAACCGGCATATATGCCGACAGCTGGCAGCGCGACAGTCATAGCTGCCAGGATTCCGATTAAGAGGTGTTTTCTTGAGAGATGT
>OGTL01003340.1_pt1 | contig 10670 bp, 10 predicted proteins | sample 1553601 | NCBI WGS metagenome assembly OGTL01 (sample SAMEA2580112, study PRJEB22360) | human gut metagenome | biome: human gut; feature: human-associated habitat; material: faeces | place: Denmark | collected 2008/2010 | reverse complement strand
ATGAGGTCGGAGCGATAAATATATTAAGGGCCGGACGGGCCCGGTTAGCCTGTGGTATGAGTGGTGCAGTAAGGCCGCTGTCAGCAGGAACCCAAAGAGACCTGCTGCAGCACTAGGCTACGGCCGCTGCAGAGGTGGTATGGAATCCTTGTCATTTATGACGAGGAGGATGTCAAGTAACGACTATAGAAGTGATAAGAAAAAAGCCTCCGAATCTTGGAGGCCCTGCGTTATCTCGCCAAAGTCTTTCGGTACCGATACATATGCAAAAGCGTGGACACGGTGTACGCGATTCCCGCATATGTATGGAGTTTCCAGTTTTTCAGCAAGATTGATGCAAGGGTGGCTCCGCCAAAGAGCATCATGCTGCCGTTCTCCACCCTGCGAAGCTCCTTGCTTCTCAGAATTTTCTCGGGCGCGCACCGACTGCTGACAGGGAGCCCTTCCAGGTTGTGCTGCAAGATCTTTTCAAGCTGCTGCTCGTCAAAAAGCTCCGGCACAAATCGAATGAGCAAAGAACCCGTTGTTTCGTTGATATCTGCCGTTTCGATTCCTGCGACATTTCTAACTTCGTCGAAAATTTTTACCGCAGTCTCATTGCTTTTTAGCTGAGGAATCCGCAACCGCATCCGACTTTTTGTGCGGCTAACGATGTATTGATCTAAGAAAGTCATTGCGCAAACTCCAGGAGGAAAGGTGCATAGTCGGATGTGTCGCCTGGAAGCTTGGCGCGCTGAGCGTTGTCGCATTATGCAGAACGGCTCCGGTCGCCGGCATAATCAATCCGGCCAGCCCTCCGACTAAATACGCTGTATTCAGTCCGATCGTAGTTCTGAAATTCGTTTTGATTCTTGCGTAGGTTCTTCTTCCGAGCTCCAGCGCCAGCGGCAAATGCGTTAAATCAGAACCTAATAGAACAACGGAGGCGACTTCCTTTGCAAGATCGGCGCCGTCGGACAACGAGACGCCGACCGAAGCAGCAGACAGCGCAGGCGTGTCGTTGATGCCGTCACCGATCATCAAAACGCGCCTGCCCTCTTTTTCTAAACGCGACACAATGGCGGACTTTCCGTCGGGAAGCACTTGAGAGTAGAACTCGGTAATTCCGAGACGAGCCGCCACATTGGCCGCGGTTTTTTCTCCGTCACCGGTGATCATCACAATGTGCGGAATGCCCATTTGGCGAAGGCGAGCTATGACATACTTCGATTCGTCTCTTAAAGGATCTTCAATGCCGATCAAGCCTATGAGCTTCTGGCCCATCGCCAGATAGAGAACAGAATGACCTTTGGACGCAATGGCTTCAATTTGGTTTTGCGCAAAAGCACATGACACGCCTTCATCTTCTTCTACGAAATGACGGGAACCGATCACCAAATGCTGACCGCGTAATTTCGAGGCAATACCGTGGCCGACAATATATTCAACCTCTGCATGCTCTTCTTCATGCGCCAAATTCTTTTGCTCTGCGGCTTTGACCACAGCGCGGGCAACCGGATGCGGGAAATGTTCTTCCAAACAAGCAGAAATCTTCAGAACCTCGTCTTCCGTCCAATCAGGATCCAACGAAACGACCTTTGCAACCTTTGGCGAGGAAACAGTTAACGTGCCGGTCTTATCAAAAACGACGGTATCAACTTTGGCTAACGCCTCCAAATATTTACCGCCTTTAATAAGGATCTTGTGGTTAGCAGCTTCCTTCATCGCACTTAAAAATGCGATCGGTGTCGCAAGCTTTAAAGCGCAAGAATAGTCAACCATTAAAACAGCGGCTACTTTTGCCAAGTTCCGGCTAGCCAAGCCCACAACACCTGCTAATAAAAAGCTGTACGGGACGATTCGGTCGGCAAGACGAACGGCCTGACCCTCGATACTCGCCTTTGCTTTTTCGCTGCTTTCAATGAAGCTGACGATCTTATTCAGTCGGGTTTCCGATCCGATTCCTGTCGGACGAATCAGAAGTTTGCCTTCTTCCAGCGTTGTTCCTGCAAAAACCGTACTGGCGCAATAACGGTGTACGGGAAGCGGCTCGCCGGTCATTGAAACCTGGTTGACCATTCCTTCGCCGCCGATGACCTCTCCGTCGACGGGAATTGCAGAACCGGCTCTAACGATGACTGTGTCTTTTTCCGTTAAGGAGCCAAACGGAACTTCAAGCTCAATGCCGTCCTTCTCAATCCAAACAGTGTCTACATTAACTGCCAGAGATTCCGTCAAATTGGCCATGGTCTTTCTTCGGGTCCACTCTTCCAGGCGTTCCCCGAGACCGAGCAGAAGTGCGGTCGTGCTCGCCGTTTTGAAGTCCCGCATGATGAGCGCCAGAAGGATAGAACTCATGTCCAGAACCTCGACACTCAGCTTTCCCTTAAACAAACTACTGAAACCGTAATAGAAAATATCTTTGACGCTATTGATGAAAAGCCCCAGACGCAGCGGGAACGGAATCAAATTTCTGGCGACTAAGCGCACGGCCGGCCAGAAAGCAACCTCAGAAACCAGACTGCCGCCTTTCGGTATAGTTTTAGGCATTGAGTTAAGCGTTTCGATTTCTTCCCCGAGCAAGGATCGTGTTTTTTCAAAAGCGCTCTCCGCCTTGTACACGATCAGCACACTTCCGGTTCGGGCGTTCACTTCCACGCCTTCTATGCCGGGAATCAATTCGATTTTGTCCGCCAACTGCTCAGCGGCCTCAAATCCAAATTTGAAATCAGAGCGAAAACGCGCACGATGGCGCGTTTTCGATACCACTCGAAAATCCATACCTACCTCGACAGCTAAATTTCTGAAACTAATGTCAGAAAGTCCGACTTATTCTTTTTTCGAATCTTCAGGGACAACAGTCGGAGCGGGCGTCACAGCCGGTTTCTGTTCTTCGGCTTTACGATCTTCGTATTTTTCTTTGGCTTCGGCAGCTAAATCTTCACATGTTTCTTTGAGCGTTTCAGCCTGCTCAATGATTGCATCCTTAATGTCGTATCCGTACGAAAGGACTTTGGCGGCATGAGGACGAAGATTTCCGCGTTTGACGACAGCAGCACCAAAAGCACCGAGTAAGACGCCGCCGAGGACACCAAGCAATACCTTGTTGTTTTCACCCATGATAAGTAACCTTTACTTTTGTTTGAAATGAGAATTATTCTAGTTTACGGAAGATTTTTTTGAACCCTAAGCACGCAAAATGAGCAAAGCAACGGGTCTCACAACCTCCGGCACCTTCAGCAAAAGCAGAGAAAATTTTGTGGTCTTTTTCTCATAGTTACCATCCAAACTATCGCGTCCTTTTTCCTCCTTGATCAGGCGCACACCCTTCCTTAACGTTGATTCTCGGTATACTTTCGAGGTTGTGGTCTTTTTTACATAATTAATTATTTTCGGAGTCCCAATGAGCTACATCTGCACGAGCTGCGGCAAAGAAACACCCACTTCAACCTTTCATAACGCCTGCGAATGCGGCGGCCTGTTTTCCCTTCCTCAGGATCACCTTCCTCTTTGGCAGGAATCCTTAATTGATAAATCGGTTTGGTCTCAATTCCGTTACCACGCTTTTATGAATTTGGACGGTGATGTTTGGCGCCGAGTTTCCATGGGAGAAGGCATGACGCCCATCGTTTCCTATAACGGAAACGTCTTCCTCAAGATGGATTTCATGATGCCGACGCTCTCCTTTAAGGACCGCGGAGCAGCTACCTTGGTAAGCCATATGAAAGCCATCGGCGTTAAAAAATGCGTTCAGGACTCCAGCGGCAACGCCGGCGTGGCTGTTGCCGCCTACTGCGCCAGAAGCGGTATCGCCTGCGAAATTTACGTTCCCGAAGGCACCAGCCCGAATAAGATCGCCATGATTGAAGGCTTCGGAGCCAAAGCGGTTGTCGTCCCCGGAACTAGAGACCATTGCGCCGAAGTCTGCCGCTCTAAGGTCAAAGAAGAAGGGGCTTACTACGCCAACCACGTTTACAACCCTTACTTCTACGAAGGCACAAAAGCCTATATTTATGAAACCTTTGAGCAGCTCAAAAGAATCCCTCGTCATATCTTCATTGAACTCGGCAACGGAACGCTCTTCATTGGCGCCGTCCTCGCTTTAGAGCATCTCATGCATTCCGGAATTATCGACGAATTCCCGCAGCTCATCGCCGTTCAAAGCGAAAACTGCGCTCCGTTCTATGAAACCGAAGAACAGGGGTCTTCTTCTTTAGTCGAAATCACACCGAAACCAACATTGGCAGAAGGCATTGCGATCGGCAAACCAGCTCGCGCAGATGAAGTACTCGACATGATCCGGCGCCACAACGTCAAAGTAATCACCGCTCCGGAAGACAGAATTCTTCCGTGCCGCGAGGAAATGGCAAAACGCGGTTTCTATGTTGAACACACCACAGCCGCCGCGCTTGCCGCCTACTATCGCTACTGCGAAAAATTCGGTCCGACCGAGGACGCCCTCCTCTCTCTTTGCGGCGCAGGCCTTAAGAGCGAACATTAATAAGCAGTTTTGTCAGGAGGAAGTTGCATTTTGTGCACATTGACTACTTCCTTTCGGCATAAGATTGCTAGAATTTGGTCAACTTCTTTTATGGTGAGACCGGTCCATGGATAAATACGACAAAGAGATTCTTTCCGTTCTTTTAGAGAATGGAAAAATCCAACTTTCCGAACTTTCAAAAAAGACCAATCTCAGCGTATCTTCCTGCCAGCGAAGAGTTAAGAATCTTGAGGAATCCGGCGTCATTGAAAGCTATCAAGCCGTTGTCAATCCCAAGCTTGTCGGCATGGGTTTCCAGGCACTGGTATTCATCACCTTGTCGCAAGCTGCCGGTGAAAAAATCACAGAATTTGAAAAAGCCCTGGAAAAAATTTCCTGCATCATCGAAGCGCATCGGATCTTCGGCGAGCAGGACTACGTCCTTCTGGTCGCCACTCCGGATTTGACCGCCTATCAGGAAGCCTACGACACGCAGCTCTCTTCGCTGCCTAATATTAAGAAGGTCGAGACCACGCTTTTGATGAAAGAAATCATCCCTCACCGCATTATTCTTTGACCTGAGTAACCTCTTTCTAACGCGCTAACGGGCTGCCTCTTCGCAGTCCGTTTGTTCATAAAATTTTCCCAAGAACAAATTCACCATCCTCCCAATAGAAAAAATGAGAAAAAGACCACAAATTACAACTTCCGAAGCGATCGAACCGATCTACATCTCAGAAAAGAGGCTTCCTTGTGGAGGGGCGCTGACACTCGGTTCATGGAATAACCGTTTGGTCGTTGCAGATTGGATTGACGGCTGGCACCACTCCACCATCATGAACCGCCTGCAAAAGTACACCAAGGCATCTGTGGTCAAAAGCACATCGAAAGTTATCGAAGCGGCTTCCGATTGGCTCGATGCGTATTTCGAAGGCAGCAAAGAAGCTCCGGACTTTGATCTCCTTTTCCTCGGCACGGATTTCCAAAAACGCGTTTGGCAGCTCTTGCTGGAAATTCCATACGGCGAGACGATCACTTACGGGGAGCTCGCTCAAAAAGCCGGAACTCCAAAAGCCGCTCGAGCAATCGGTGTTGCCGTCGGAGATAATCCTTTCTCCATCATCGTTCCCTGCCACCGCGTCATCGGCAAAGATAAGTCACTCACCGGTTACGGCGGCGGTTTTGATGTCAAAAAATATCTGCTCGCACACGAACTCGGCACCGATATCGAAAATCTACCTTTTAGCGACTGCTCAAGGCGCACTGTTGGATAGACACAACAAAAACTTCCGAAGTTGCAACGGAACGTAAGTGAACAAGCCGACAGGGCCAACCCCATCCCTATTTTGCGTCAAAGCTCGGTTATCCTTCCACAATTCTCAATATATTGAGCGGTTATAACCCATCGATCGCCCGACGAGTTCTCCGGCAGCACGCAGTTCTCCTTCAGATCGATTTGCGAAAGTTCCCGGAAGGATAGTTATGGAAGATAAAGAAGCGCCGAATTCTGCCTTCACCATGAGCATTAAAGGCATGGCCATGCTCACTGTGTGCTCCGTTTTCTCGCTGAGAAATCTGCCGAGTATGGCTGAATACGGCTGGAACATTATTTTCTTCCTCTCAGCCGCAGCTGCCTGTTTCTTCATTCCCTCTGCTTTAGTATCCGCAGAACTTGCCAGTACTTATCCTCAGCGCGGCGGCGTCTTTATTTGGGTCAAAGAAGCGTTCGGCCCCCAGCTCGGGTTCCTCGCGATCTTTATGGAATGGTTCCAAAACATGCCGTGGTATCCGGCCGCGGTCACCTTTGTTGCCACCTGCATCGCATACATTTTTAATCCCGAGTTAGCCTCAAATCGGTGGTACATCTTCTTTACGGCCATCTTTTTGCTGTGGCTCTCCACCTTTCTAAACTTCCGCGGCATGCGGTTATCGGTTTTCTTATCAAATTCCGGTGTGGTTGTCGGAACCATTATTCCCGGCTTTTTTCTGATTGTCTGTGCGCTCACCTATGTTTGGCTCGGCAAACCGGTTCAAATCAATTTGGACGGCGGAAAAGCGCTTATTCCCGACCTGTCCACTGCAAGACAATGGATGCTGCTTGCCGGCATGATGGTGTCGCTCGCCGGTATGGAAATGAGCTCCGTGCATGTCACCTCGATGAAGAATCCGCGCTCATCTTTCCCGAAATCCATTTACCTGGCAACGGCCATTATTTTGATCCTTTCCGTCTTAGGTGCGCTCTCGATTTCTCTTGTTGTTCCGATCGGCGATCTGTCTAAGTCCGCAGGTGTCTGCCAAAGTTTTGAATTGATGCTAAATGCCCTCGGAGTCGGCTGGCTCACACCGATTCTCGCCTGTCTTTTAGCCTACGGCGCTTTAGCATCTGTCGTGACATGGATGAACGGTCCTTCCCGCGGTTTGCTCGAAGTTGCTAAAGAAGGCTATCTTCCGCAGTATTGGCAATACCGAAACAGTTACGGCATGCAGACAAGAATTTTTATTCTGCAGGCCTCCCTAGCGTCTTTCCTGAGCCTGAGTGTGCTCATCATGCCCAGCGTGTCGGATGCCTTCTGGCTGTTCCTTGCTTTGTGCTCTCAGCTTTACATGATCATGTACCTACTGATGTTTGCCGCGGCAATTCGTCTCAAAATTGAAAACCCCGACAGCCCGGGAGAATACAAAGTTCCGGGCGGAAGGGTAGGAATGATCTTAATGTCGGGCGTGGCCTTCTGTACCTCTTTAATTGCGCTGCTCTGCGGTTTTATTCCGCCGGAAGAAATCATCAATGAAGGCCTTGCGGCATCCCTCGGATACGTTGGGTTCCTCGCGGGAGGCTTGATCATCTTCACTATCATCCCTCTGAAATTCTTCGACAAATTTCAGTATCAGCACCTGACAGAAGTAAAGGATTCTGCTGCCTAATCGCACGAACGCTTCTTGGAAGACTCTGATTTCTACCGAGCCGGATTGTCAAAGGGTAGGTCCTATCCTAAAATCTGCGCGTCTCTTCTTGAGACGACGAACGATCGGAGGATTAGGCTCGAATCGAGACCGGCCGGTCGCTACTTGTTGTTCCAAATATGTCATTCCAAGAAGCCATTCAGTACAGAACTGAACTGCACAAACTGGCAGAACTTTCCGGCCAGGAAATCAAAACTGCTCAATACATCCAAAACAAACTCGAAGAAATGGGTTTTAACGTCCGCTCAGGCGTGGGCGGTCATGGCCTAGTTGTTGATATTGACAGCGGCGTTGCTGGTCCCATGGTCATGCTTCGCGCCGACATCGATGCTTTGCCCTATGCAGATCCCAACGATCCTGAAAGAATAGAGGCCATTCACGCCTGCGGCCATGATGCTCATGCGGCAATTCTTCTTGCCGCAGCTCCCGAAATCCGCAAAAACCTTAAAAAGGGAAAAGTTCGTCTGGCGTTTCAGCCGGCTGAAGAAAGCCTCCAGGGCGCGCTCGCCATGATCAAAGACGGCGTCCTAGACGGCGTTGATATCGTTGTTGGTTCTCACATCCGGCCCGTTCAGGACCTTCCGTTCGGAAAATACTGTGCGTCCGTGAATCATGTTGCTTGTGCAACCGTTGAAGTTCGCATTGACGGCAAACAGGCTCATGCCGCAAGACCGCATCTCGGCATCAATCCGATCGAAGCCGCCTCTCAGTACATTGTTTCAGTCGGGCTGATCAAAATCGATCCGAACAAGTCTTGGTCCGTCAAACCGACTCAGATTCATTCTGAAGTCGGTGCAACCAATTCCATCCCGAGCTTTGTGAAGATCGCCTACGACCTCCGTGCTCAGGACAATGCCGCACTCGAAGCGATCATCGGAAGAATGAAACTCGCAGCCGCAGGCTTAGAAGGCTGCTTCGGGGCCAAGGCTTCCTGCGAAGTCACAGAGTATTGCCCGGGTCCTGAATACGATGAAGCACTCGGTGAGCTATTCAAAGAAACCGTTGCAGGGACTTTCGGAAAAGAAACTTTGGGTACTAACTGCGGAGGCGGCGGGGAAGATTTCCACTTCTACAAGAAAGCCAAACCGGAGCTCCGAGTTCTGTATTACGGCATCGGAAGCGGCGCCGCACCGGGACTGCATGACCGAAACATTAACTTTAATGAAGCTATCCTCCCTCAGGCTTCTCAGCTGCTTGTTAACGTCGTCGGCAAAATTCTGGCCTGATTAGCGAGAATCGAATTTACGTTTCCTGCCTCACGCTAAATCTGCGCTTGAGCTCATACTCGAGTGCAGATTTCTATTTTTTGTCTCCAAGAGAATTTTTTCTGCAAAAATAACAGGTTAGCGTGATTAGAACTTCTACTTAGTTGCATACTAAAAACATGGTAATAAAACCTATTTTGAGGATTGACTAGGGGTACTTTCGGTACGCCTCTCTAATAATTTTTGCTATCACTAAAAGAGAGGAGAAATCAATAACCGATTGAATTTTCTATAAATTCATCCGAACGGATTAAGACTATAGCTAATTCACGGTATAAATTAAAACAAACTTAAATTACTAACAAGTGGAAACACTTTAGGGTATACTCCTACCCGTAACGAAATCCAACACCTTTACACCCCACTGAATTTCGTTCGCAAGGAGACAGCAATGCTTTTACACAACTTTATTAGCTTTGCGCTTTCGGATGTAAGCAAAGAAGAAAATCTGTTCATCGCCAATCAGGCTGAGCAGCTCCTTCCCTTCCATTTCTTCTTTCCGCCCTCACTCGACAAATAAGTCTTCTTCACCGCTGACCGGACACTCCTAAATTAAATACTGAAGCGCTCCCTTCGTCAGTCTTCAAATTAATTTGAAAAGACCCCCTGCATAATTGTTTCACCCTGATTATGCGGATTCTATCTTTGCGACCACAGGAGTCAAAATGCTAGATCTCAAAGGACTGTTGTCCAAGGCAAGATTGCCGATGGATATCACCCGACGCGGCTTCTTAGAAGTATCAACCGTCGCTGCCGCCGTGGCTGCGATGAACGCCGCCCCCGCACAAACTGGTGCACAGCCGTACATCATTCTCTCCGCTCCGAAAGGCATCCTGATTGCGGATCCGAGTTTATGTGTCAGCTGCCAGCGCTGCGAATTAGCTTGCACGGAATTCAATGACGGTAAAGCAGATCCGCGCCTTGCTCGAATCAAAATTAATCGCGGAATGTTCTACGGTACGGAAGGCACCTCTCTCACCTCTCCGCACAACGGCGCATACGGCTCTGATCCGGTATGCGTTCAAGACACCTGCCGCCAGTGCGACCACCCGGTTCCCTGCGCCAACGCCTGCCCGAAAGGCGCCATCCGCGTCAATCCGAAGACCGGTGCCCGTTATGTCGATGAAAAAACCTGCATCGGCTGCGGCCTTTGCCAAAAAGCCTGCCCCTGGAACATGATGAGCTTCGACGTTGAAAAGAACGTCGCCAGCAAGTGCTTTCTCTGCAACGGCGATCCGAAATGCGTGAAAGCCTGCCCGACCGAAGCCATCCGCTACGTACCCTGGATGGATCGTTCCAAAGAACCGACCCGCGGCGTTCCTCACGGCTATATGCCTCAGAACAACAACGACCAGTGCGGTATTTGTCACGGCTGATTTTCTCTATAGGTTATCCAAATGTCAGAAGCAAAGAAATACGGTTGGACCGGACAAGGTCTTCGAATCAACCTCACTACCGGTGAAATCACAAAGGTTCCGACACAGAAAGATTGGATCGGCGGAACAGCTTTGGGCTACAAAATCTTTTGGGATGAAGTCCCTCCGAAAACACAGGCTTTCGATGAAGCCAACAAAATCGTTATCGCTCCCGGCCCTCTGACCGGTACGGGCGCCGTCTGCTCCGGCAGAACTTCCGTTACCACCATGTATCCGACCACCTATCCGATCCATGAAATCGGAAGTGCTCACTTGGGCGGAGACCTCGGTGCCAAAATGAAATACGCCGGCTACGACTTCATCGTCATTGAAGGCAAAGCCAAAGAACCGGTATACGTTTACGTCAATAACGACGATGTTCAGATCAGAAAAGCCAATCATATTTGGGGTGAAGGAACACGCCGTGCAGCGGCCTTAATCAATCAGGAAACTTCTCCTACCGCTTCCGTCACAGTCATCGGACCGGCAGGCGAAAATCTTCTTCCGATGTCCGTCATCATCAATGCCAAGAGCCATACCGGCGGCGGCATCGGCGGGGTCTGGGGTTCT
>OGTL01003335.1_pt1 | contig 10686 bp, 9 predicted proteins | sample 1553601 | NCBI WGS metagenome assembly OGTL01 (sample SAMEA2580112, study PRJEB22360) | human gut metagenome | biome: human gut; feature: human-associated habitat; material: faeces | place: Denmark | collected 2008/2010 | reverse complement strand
ATGCCGAATCTATTCTGCACTTTGCCGAGATTGGCGTGGTGCTGATGCTGTTTATTATCGGCCTCGAACTCGATCCACAAAGGCTGTGGAAGCTGCGTGCGGCGGTGTTCGGTGGTGGCGCATTGCAGATGGTGATTTGCGGCGGCCTGCTGGGGCTGTTCTGTATGTTGCTTGGGCTGCGCTGGCAGGTCGCGGAATTGATCGGCATGACGCTGGCGCTCTCCTCTACGGCGATTGCCATGCAGGCGATGAATGAACGCAATCTGATGATGACGCAAATGGGTCGCAGTGCCTTTGCGGTGCTGCTGTTCCAGGATATCGCGGCGATCCCGCTGGTGGCGATGATCCCGCTACTGGCGGCGAGCAGTGCCTCGACGACGATGGGCGCATTTGCTCTCTCGGCGTTAAAAGTGGCGGGTGCGCTGGTGCTGGTGGTACTGCTGGGGCGCTATGTCACGCGTCCGGCGCTGCGCTTTGTCGCCCGCTCTGGCTTGCGGGAAGTGTTTAGTGCCGTGGCGTTATTCCTCGTGTTTGGCTTTGGTTTGCTGCTGGAAGAGGTTGGCTTGTCGATGGCGATGGGCGCGTTTCTGGCGGGCGTACTGCTGGCAAGCTCGGAATATCGTCATGCGCTGGAAAGCGATATCGAACCCTTTAAAGGTTTGCTGCTGGGGCTGTTTTTCATTGGCGTTGGCATGTCGATAGACTTTGGCACGCTGATTGAAAACCCATTGCGTATTGTCATTCTGCTGCTCGGTTTCCTCATCATCAAAATCGCCATGCTGTGGCTGATTGCCCGACCGTTGCAGGTGCCAAATAAACAGCGTCGCTGGTTTGCGGTGTTGTTAGGGCAGGGTAGTGAGTTTGCCTTTGTGGTATTTGGTGCGGCGCAGATGGCGAATGTGCTGGAGCCGGAGTGGGCGAAATCGCTGACCCTGGCGGTGGCGCTGTCGATGGCGGCAACGCCGATTCTGCTGGTGATCCTCAATCGCCTTGAGCAATCTTCTAGTGAAGAGGCGCGTGAAGCCGATGAGATCGACGAAGAACAGCCGCGGGTAATCATTGCCGGATTCGGTCGTTTTGGGCAGATCACCGGACGTTTACTGCTCTCGAGCGGGGTGAAAATGGTGGTGCTCGATCACGATCCGGACCATATCGAAACCTTGCGTAAATTTGGTATGAAAGTGTTTTATGGCGATGCCACGCGGATGGATTTACTGGAATCTGCCGGAGCGGCGAAAGCGGAAGTGCTGATTAACGCCATCGACGATCCGCAAACCAACCTGCAACTGACGGAGATGGTGAAAGAACATTTCCCGCATTTGCAGATTATTGCCCGCGCCCGCGATGTCGACCACTACATTCGTTTGCGTCAGGCAGGCGTTGAAAAGCCGGAGCGTGAAACCTTCGAAGGTGCGCTGAAAACCGGGCGTCTGGCACTGGAAAGTTTAGGTCTGGGGCCGTATGAAGCGCGAGAACGTGCCGATGTGTTCCGCCGCTTTAATATTCAGATGGTAGAAGAGATGGCAATGGTTGAGAACGACACCAAAGCCCGCGCGGCGGTCTATAAACGCACCAGCGCGATGTTAAGTGAGATCATTACCGAAGACCGCGAACATCTGTCATTAATTCAACGACATGGCTGGCAGGGAACCGAAGAAGGGAAACATACCGGCAACATGGCGGATGAACCGGAAACGAAACCCTCATCCTAATAAAGAGTGACGTAAATCACACTTTACAGCTAACTAATTGTTTTTATTTCATTGTAATGCGGCGAGTCCAGTGGGAGAGCGTGGACTCGCCAGCAGAATATAAAATTTTCCTCAACATCATCCTCGCACCAGTCGACGACGGTTTACGCTTTACGTATAGTGGCGACAATTTTTTTTATCGGGAAATCTCAATGATCAGTCTGATTGCGGCGTTAGCGGTAGATCGCGTTATCGGCATGGAAAACGCCATGCCGTGGAACCTGCCTGCCGATCTCGCCTGGTTTAAACGCAACACCTTAAATAAACCCGTAATTATGGGCCGCCATACCTGGGAATCCATCGGTCGTCCGCTGCCAGGACGCAAAAATATTATCCTCAGCAGTCAACCGGGTACGGACGATCGCGTAACGTGGGTGAAGTCGGTGGATGAAGCCATCGCGGCGTGTGGTGACGTACCAGAAATCATGGTGATTGGCGGTGGTCGCGTTTATGAGCAGTTCCTGCCAAAAGCGCAAAAACTGTATCTGACGCATATCGACGCAGAAGTGGAAGGCGACACCCATTTCCCGGATTACGAGCCGGATGACTGGGAATCGGTATTCAGCGAATTCCACGACGCTGATGCGCAGAACTCTCACAGCTATTGCTTTGAGATTCTGGAGCGGCGGTAAGTTTGTATAGAATTTACGGCTAGTGCCGGATGCGACGCCGGTCGCGTCTTATCCGGCCTTCCTGTATCAGGCTGTGTTTAAGACGCCGCCGCTTCGCCCAAATCCTTATGCCGGTTCGACGGCTGGACAAAATAGTGTTTATCTTCCCAGCGCAGGCAGGTTAATGTACCACCCCAGCAGCAGCCAGTATCCAGCGCGTAAATACCTTCCGGCGTACCTTTGCCTTCCAGCGATGCCCAGTGACCAAAGGCGATGCTGTATTCTTCAGCGACAGGGCCAGGAATCGCAAACCACGGTTTCAGTGGGGCAGGGGCCTCTTCCGGCGATTCTTTGCTGTACATATCCAGTTGACCGTTCGGGAAGCAAAAACGCATACGGGTAAAGGCGTTGGTGATAAACCGCAGTCTTCCCAGCCCCCGCAATTCCGGTGACCAGTTATTTGGCATATCGCCGTACATGGCATCAAGAAAGAAGGGATAGGAGTCACTCGACAGCACCGCTTCTACATCGCGCGCGCACTCTTTGGCGGTCTTCAGATCCCACTGTGGCGTGATCCCGGCGTGGGCCATCACCAGCTTTTTCTCTTCGTCGATTTGCAGCAGAGGCTGGCGACGCAGCCAGTTAAGCAGCTCGTCGGCATCCGGCGCTTCCAGCAGCGGTGTCAGGCGATCTTTCGGTTTATTGCGGCTGATCCCGGCAAATACCGCCAGCAGATGCAGATCGTGATTGCCCAGCACCAGACGTACGCTGTCGCCTAAGGATTTCACATAGCGCAGAACATCCAGCGAACCCGGGCCGCGCGCGACCAGATCGCCCGTCAGCCAGAGGGTATCTTTCCCAGGGGTAAATTCTACTTTATGCAGCAATGCGATCAGTTCATCGTAACAACCATGAACGTCGCCAATAAGGTATGTCGCCATATTCTTTTAATGAATGAGTGTGGGAACGGCGAGTCGGAATACGGGAATGTCGATGCTGAAAGGGACGCCATTTTCATCGATCATTTCGTAGTGACCCTGCATGGTGCCCAGCGGGGTTTCAATGATTGCACCGCTGGTGTACTGGTACTCTTCGCCAGGCGCGATAAGTGGCTGGACGCCAACCACTCCTTCGCCCTGGACTTCGGTTTCACGGCCATTGCCATTGGTGATCAGCCAGTAACGCCCCAACAACTGCACTGGCGCTCGCCCCAGATTGCGTATGGTTACGGTATAAGCAAAAACGTAACGTTCATTATCAGGTGAAGATTGTGCCTCAATGTAGACGCTTTGAACCTGAATACACACTCGGGGCGAATTGATCATCGTTAACTCTCCTGCAAAGGCGCGTTCTCCGCCAGATAGTTCGCCATCTGGCAATATTGCGCGACAGAGATATTTTCCGCTCGCATCGCCGGGTCGATCCCCATTCCGGTTAACACCTCGACGCTAAACAGGTTGCCGAGGCTGTTACGAATGGTTTTACGACGCTGGTTAAAGGCTTCGGTGGTGATGCGGCTCAACACGCGAACATCTTTAACCGGGTGAGGCATCGTTGCATGAGGAACCAGGCGCACGACGGCGGAATCCACTTTGGGTGGTGGTGTAAAGGCTGACGGCGGTACTTCCAGCACTGGGATCACGTTGCAATAGTATTGCGCCATGACGCTTAATCGACCATACGCTTTGCTGTTCGGTCCTGCAACCAGACGATTCACCACCTCTTTTTGCAACATAAAGTGCATGTCGGCAATGGCATCAGTATAGCTAAACAGATGGAACATCAACGGCGTGGAGATGTTATAAGGCAGGTTGCCGAAAACACGCAGCGGCTGACCCATTTTCTCGGCCAGTTCACCAAAGTTAAAGGTCATCGCATCCTGCTGATAAATAGTCAGTTTCGGGCCTAAGAATGGATGCGTTTGCAGACGTGCCGCCAGATCGCGGTCAAGTTCGATGACCGTGAGCTTATCCAGACGTTCGCCGACCGGTTCGGTCAATGCCGCCAGACCGGGGCCGATTTCGACCATCGCCTGGCCCTTCTGCGGGTTAATGGCAGAAACAATGCTGTCGATCACGAACTGATCGTTGAGAAAGTTTTGCCCGAAGCGTTTACGGGCTAAGTGGCCCTGGTGGACTCGATTATTCATTGGGTGTTAACAATCATTTTGATGGCGAGATTAAGCGCCGTAATAAAACTGCCGACATCGGCTTTGCCACGTCCCGCCAGTTCAAGCGCGGTGCCGTGGTCCACTGATGTGCGAATAAAGGGCAGGCCCAGCGTAATGTTCACACCGCGCCCGAAGCCCTGGTATTTTAGCACGGGAAGACCCTGATCGTGGTACATCGCCAGCACGGCGTCGGCGTTATCGAGATATTTCGGCTGAAACAGGGTATCGGCAGGCAGCGGCCCGTTGAGTTTCATCCCCTGCGCCCGCAGCTCGTCGAGCACCGGAATAATGGTGTCTATCTCTTCCGTACCCATATGACCGCCTTCGCCCGCGTGCGGATTCAGCCCGCAGACCAGAATGCGCGGTTCGGCAATACCAAATTTGGTCCGCAAATCGTGATGCAAAATAGCAATCACTTCGTGCAAAAGCGCAGGGGTGATAGCATCTGCGATATCGCGCAGCGGTAAATGCGTCGTTGCCAGCGCCACGCGAAGTTCTTCGGTCGCCAGCATCATCACCACTTTTTTCGCCTGCGAACGCTCTTCGAAAAACTCGGTATGACCGGTAAACGGAATGCCTGCGTCGTTAATGACGCCTTTATGCACGGGGCCTGTGATCAGCGCAGCAAATTCACCGTTCAGACAGCCATCACACGCTCGCGCCAGCGTTTCCACCACATAATGCCCATTTTCAACCGCTAACTGCCCCGCAGTGACAGATTCACGTAGCGCGACAGGAAGTAGCGTTAATGTGCCCGCAGTTTGCGGTTGTGCAGGGGAGTTGGGGGAATAAGGGCGGAGGGTGAGCGGCAAACCGAGCATCGCTGCCCGGTTGGTAAGGAGAGTGGCATCGGCACAAACAACCAGTTCGACCGGCCACTCACGCTGTGCAAGCTGGACAACTAAGTCCGGGCCAATCCCGGCGGGCTCGCCGGGAGTGATCACAACACGTTGGGTTTTAACCATTAGTTGCTCAGGATTTTAACGTAGGCGCTGGCACGTTGTTCCTGCATCCAGCTTGCTGCTTCTTCCGAGAACTTACGGTTCATCAGCATGCGGTACGCACGATCTTTCTGTGCCGCGTCGGTTTTATCGACATTACGGGTATCCAGCAGTTCGATTAAATGCCAGCCGAATGAAGAGTGAACCGGTGCACTCATTTGACCTTTGTTCAGGCGGGTCAGGGCGTCACGGAAGGCCGGATCGAAAATATCTGGTGTAGCCCAGCCGAGATCACCGCCCTGGTTAGCAGAGCCTGGATCCTGAGAGAACTCTTTCGCTGCGGCAGCAAAAGTCGTTTTACCACTCTTGATATCGGCAGCAATCTGTTCCAGTTTCACGCGGGCCTGTTCGTCAGTCATGATCGGCGACGGTTTCAGCAGAATATGGCGAGCATGAACTTCGGTCACCGAGATATTTTTGCTTTCGCCGCGCAGGTCGTTAACTTTCAGAATATGGAAGCCAACGCCGGAACGAATTGGGCCAACAATGTCGCCTTTCTTCGCGGTGCTTAATGCCTGGGCGAAGATCCCCGGCAACTCCTGAATACGGCCCCAGCCCATCTGGCCGCCGTTCAGTGCCTGCTGGTCGGCAGAATGAGCAATCGCCAGCTTACCGAAATCAGCGCCGTTACGCGCCTGATCGACAATGGCACGCGCCTGGCTTTCCGCTTCGTTCACTTGATCAGAAGTCGGGTTTTCCGGCAGCGGGATCAGGATGTGGCTCAGGTTCAGCTCAGTGCTGGCGTCGTTTTGGTTACCCACCTGCTGCGCCAGGGATTCGACTTCCTGCGGCAGGATGGTGATGCGACGACGCACCTCGTTGTTACGCACTTCAGAGATAATCATCTCTTTGCGGATCTGGTTACGATAGGTGTTGTAGTTCAGACCATCGTAAGCCAGACGGCTGCGCATCTGATCCAGCGTCATGTTGTTCTGTTTCGCGATGTTAGCAATCGCCTGATCCAGCTGCTCATCGGAGATTTTCACTCCCATTTTCTGCCCCATCTGCAGGATGATTTGATCCATGATCAAACGTTCCATGATTTGGTGGCGCAGCGTCGCGTCATCAGGAAGTTGCTGCCTTGCCTGAGCAGCGTTCAGTTTTACCGACTGCATTAATCCATCAACGTCGCTTTCCAGCACGACGCCGTTATTGACGACGGCTGCGACTTTATCGACTACCTGGGGGGCAGCGAAACTGGTATTCGCGATCATGGCGATACCGAGAAGCAGCGTTTTCCAGTTCTTCATACTTTTTCCATTTCAATTAACCGCACTGCGGATTACGTGGTAAATCAACAAATCACAAAGTGTTTTGATACGGCAGAATGTTCGAACGCAGCATCTCTTGCGTACCCAGACCGTAGTTGGAGCTCAGGCCGCGAAGTTCGATGTTAAAGCCGATTGCGTTGTCATATACCGCATGTTGTTTATCGTTATCCCAACCGTTCAGCTTCCGCTCGTAACCGACGCGAATTGCATAGCAGCAGGAGCTGTATTGCACACCTAACATAGAGTCGGCTTGCTTGTTCGCATTGGTGTCGTAGTAGTAGGCCCCAACAATTGACCAACGATCGGCAATTGGCCAGCTGGCGACGGCACCTACCTGCGAAATACCATTCTTATATTGCTCAGCCGTGGAATAGTACTTAGGCAGCGTAGCCTGAATATATTCCGGGCTGGCGTAACGGTAGTTCAGCTGTACCAGACGGTCTTCATCCCGACGGTATTCAATGCTGGAGTTACTGGTCGCTACGTTATCCAGACGTGTATCGTACTGAATCCCGCCACGCAATCCCCAACGCTCGGAGATACGCCAGTAAGTATCGCCTGCCCACACCAGTGAGCCCGTTTTGTCGTCATTCTCCCATGTTATGTTGTCATCGCCAGTGCGAGACTCCGTGAAATAGTAGATTTGACCAACGGAAATATTAAAACGTTCAACGGCAGCATCATCATATATGCGAGATGTGACACCGGTCGTCACCTGGTTAGCGGAGGCAATACGGTCAAGACCGCCGTAAGTCCGGTCCCGGAACAGGCCAGAGTAGTCAGATTGCAGCAGAGACGAGTCGTAGTTATAGATGTCGCTCTGATCGCGATACGGCACGTATAAATACTGCGCGCGCGGTTCCAGCGTTTGGGTATAACCCGGAGCCAGCATTTCCATATCACGTTCGAAGACCATTTTGCCGTCAACTTTAAATTGCGGCATTACGCGGTTAACGGATTCGTCCAGCTTGGTTGTGTTTCTGGAGTTATACCAGTCAAGATTAGTTTGCTGATAATGGGTTGCCAGCAACTTCGCTTCGGTATTGATGCTGCCCCAGTTATTAGAGAGCGGCAAATTGATGGTCGGTTCCAGGTGAACACGGGTTGCTTCAGGCATGTCGTCTCTGGTGTTAACAAAGTGCACTGCCTGGCCGTAAATACGCGTATCAAACGGACCAACATCATTCTGGTAGTAGTTAACGTCTAACTGCGGCTCTGCCGAGTAGCTACTGGTGTTCTGCTCGCTGAAGACCTGGAACTGCTTGGTTGAAACGGTGGCATTGAAGTTTTGCACCGCATAGCCAACGCTGAATTTTTGCGTTGCGTAGCCGTCAGTACTGGAACCGTACTTGTTATCGAAATCATTGAAGTAGCTAGGATCGCTGACCTTGGTGTAGTCGACGTTGAAACGCCACACCTGATCCATGACCCCGGAGTGGTTCCAGTAGAATAACCAACGACGTGAACTGTCATCGTTCGGGTGTTCATCTTCATAGACTTTATCTGAAGGCAGATAGTCCAGTTCCATCAAGCCAGCGCCCGCCTGGGAGAGGTAGCGGAATTCGTTCTCCCACATGATATTGCCACGACGATGCATATAATGCGGCGTGATGGTGGCATCCATATTTGGCGCGATGTTCCAGTAATATGGAAGGTAGAACTCAAAGTAGTTGGTAGTGGTGTACTTAGCGTTCGGGATCAAGAAACCAGAGCGACGTTTGTCACCCACCGGCAACTGCAAATAGGGGCTATAAAAGATCGGTACCGGACCCACCTTAAAGCGGGCGTTCCAGATCTCCGCAACTTGTTCTTCGCGGTCATGAATAATTTCGCTACCTACCACGCTCCAGGTGTCAGAACCCGGCAGACAGGAGGTAAAGCTACCGTTATCCAGAATGGTATAGCGGTTTTCGCCACGTTGTTTCATCAGGTCCGCTTTACCGCGGCCCTGACGACCCACCATCTGGTAATCACCTTCCCAGACATTGGTATCTTTGGTGTTCAGATTCGCCCAGCCTTTCGGCCCTTTGAGGATCACCTGGTTATCGTCGTAATGGACATTACCGAGCGCATCAACGGTACGTACCGGCTCCGGTTGTCCTGGTGCCTCTTTTTGATGGAGCTGCACTTCGTCGGCCTGCAGACGGCTGTTACCCTGCATGATATCCACGCTGCCAGTAAACACGGCGTCATCCGGGTAGTCCCCTTTCGCGTGGTCAGCATTGATAGTCACGGGTAAGTCATTGGTATCGCCCTGTACCAGAGGACGGTCATAGCTTGGCACGCCCAACATGCACTGTGAGGCGAGGTCGGCTGCCAGTCCCTGTTGACTATAAAGGGCGGTGGCAATCATGGTGGCCAGGAGAGTGGGGATACGTTTTTTCATACGTTGATTTTATTGTTCCATCATCGGTAACGTTGCGCGTGACAAACGGTCAGAGACTAACGTACTCGTCATCTCTACGCTAGTGTTAATCCTGTCCGAATAGCGTCAGTGGTGTTAGGCACGGCATTGAATGACAGGTATGATAATGCAAATTATAGGCGATGTCCCACAATTGACCGCAGCCGGAAAACGGTAAAAGCACCTTTATATTGTGGGAGATAGCCCTGATATCCGTGTGTCGATTTGGGGAATATATGCAGTATTGGGGAAAAATCATTGGCGTGGCCGTGGCCTTACTGATGGGCGGCGGCTTTTGGGGCGTAGTGTTAGGCCTGTTAATTGGCCATATGTTTGATAAAGCCCGTAGCCGTAAAATGGCGTGGTTCGCCAACCAGCGTGAGCGTCAGGCGCTGTTTTTTGCCACCACTTTTGAAGTGATGGGGCATTTAACCAAATCCAAAGGTCGCGTCACGGAGGCTGATATTCATATCGCCAGCCAGTTGATGGACCGAATGAACCTGCATGGCGCTTCCCGTACTGCGGCGCAAAACGCGTTCCGGGTGGGAAAATCAGACAATTACCCGCTGCGCGAAAAGATGCGCCAGTTTCGCAGTGTCTGCTTTGGTCGTTTTGACTTAATTCGTATGTTTCTGGAGATCCAGATTCAGGCGGCGTTTGCTGATGGTTCACTGCACCCGAATGAACGGGCGGTGCTGTATGTCATTGCTGAAGAATTAGGGATCTCCCGCGCCCAGTTTGACCAGTTTTTGCGCATGATGCAGGGCGGTGCACAGTTTGGCGGCGGTTATCAGCAGCAATCTGGCGGTGGTAACTGGCAGCAAGCGCAGCGTGGCCCGACGCTGGAAGATGCCTGTAATGTGCTGGGCGTGAAGCCGACGGATGATGCGACCACCATCAAACGTGCCTACCGTAAGCTGATGAGTGAACACCATCCCGATAAGTTGGTGGCGAAAGGTTTGCCGCCTGAGATGATGGAGATGGCGAAGCAGAAAGCGCAGGAAATTCAGCAGGCCTATGAGCTGATTAAGCAGCAGAAAGGGTTTAAATGACCCTGTAAATGATGCTGAGTAACTGCCCACGATTAAAGGTGGCCGCCCTGGCGGTCACTTCTTTGAGAAAAGGTGTTTACTCAGAATGGTGGACAGGCTCAATGCACGGTTTACGGGAGGGGTTCTGTTGGTTTTATCGCGTTGACCCTGCTTAAGGTTGAGAGCTTTACGACGAGCGGAATTATATTTTTACGTCTTAAAAATAAAAAACACATATCTGAATGAGCGATTTTTGAAAGTATATTTATTCAGAGTGCGCATGATGAGTTTTTAACTCAATGCGAGGCTATTACCATGAAAGTATCAGTTCCAGGCATGCCGGCTACACTTTTAAATATGAGCAATAACGATATTTATAAGATGGTGAGCGGGGGTGATGCTGCCAACTTACTGATTTAGTGTATGATGGTGTTTTTGAGGTGCTCC
>OGTL01003322.1_pt1 | contig 10715 bp, 8 predicted proteins | sample 1553601 | NCBI WGS metagenome assembly OGTL01 (sample SAMEA2580112, study PRJEB22360) | human gut metagenome | biome: human gut; feature: human-associated habitat; material: faeces | place: Denmark | collected 2008/2010 | reverse complement strand
ACCAAACCTATTGTACCTTACACCGAAGCGATTAGTGACAGCTTGGGTAGAGATCAGATTGAATTGCCGGAATATTGGATTGCCCACGACTTTATCACCTTCCAATTTTTCTATGCCGGAGGCGCTAAAGAACACATGGTCAACCTAACGAAGCATGAAGAATTAACAGCGGACGGGAAAACCCTGTTAGAATTCAGGCATAATGCCTACCAGGATCCGGAAAACAAAAGTCTATACGGCTATGTCAGTTTCCCGCTAAAAGAAGTATTTAACGAAGTGACAGATTCCGTACAGCTACACATCAAGTACAAAGGTTTCGATGAAGAAAAAACCATTGACATTACTTATCGTCCTCGTAAATAGGTCTCATAGTGGCGATAAGATGTAACGAGGAGTTTTCGGCAGCGAAAACTCCTCGTATCTTTTACACGTGAAATACATTTTTTTCAAGATTTTTCCACGTAATATTTGGTAATTCCGCAAAACTACCTATCTTTGTACCCGCTTAAAACAAGCAACCGTTCTTTGAACAAAGGGGAGATACCAAAGTGGCCAACTGGGGCTGACTGTAACTCAGCTGACATCGTCTTCGTAGGTTCGAATCCTGCTCTCCCCACATACTGCGGAAATAGCTCAGTCGATAGAGCACTAGCCTTCCAAGCTGGGGGTCGCGGGTTTGAGTCCCGTTTTCCGCTCTCTGAATGAGGTAGTTACGAAAGTAGCTACCTTTTTTATTTTGTGGTTTTTCGTGGTTTGGGGGCATCTGTTTAAACCGAGGTTTAAACCAACTTTAGCCATGAACGCCTCTATTTCAGTGGTTTGTTACAAATCAAAAATACTTTATTTAAACCAAGGTTGATAGCAATTCAGGTCCTCAAATCCAACGGACCGGATAGGGCAAAAAAGATAGACGGGTCTTACCCATTTGCAAATTTTGAGAATCGTCCGGTTTCATTGTCTGTTGTTAAACTTTTATTATCAGCACAAATTTATTACTTTTGTTTTACAAAACTTAGATTCAGAGAAACACGCTGCAAATCTAAGGTTTGCAGAAAGAGAATGACTACATGAATCTGATTGAATCAAATATGGATAAAATCATTGCCTTGTGCAAGAAGTACAAGGTTAGTAAATTATTTGTGTTTGGTTCTATCCTCACGAATCGTTTTAATAAAGAAAACGATGTTGATTTTATAGTTAATTTCGACAAAGCACAGGTAACAGATTATTTTAGCAATTTCTTTGACTTGAAATACGCTTTAGAAGATGTTCTGGGGAGAGAAGTTGATTTACTGGAAGAACACGCTATCTGTAACCATTACTTGAAAGAAAATATAGAGCGAACCAAAGCGTTGATATATGGATAACTTTACCAAGAACACTTGCAAGATATACTTAATGCGCTTGATGACATTGAAACATTCTTTGACAGGCAACTGAAATTGTTTGAAGAATTTTGTCGAGATATACGTTTATAAAGAGCGACTGGCTTTAATCATTTAGTTGTGCTGTCTTTTCTTGAGAAGTTTCGGTTTGGGACTTTCCAAAAATATCAGGATATAACATTTTTAATCTCTCCATGTTTACATGCCTGAATAAATCCATTTCATGGAGAATGGGATAGTGTTCCACACCAAACCATTCTGAATCGGTGGTTTTTCCTTTCTCATGCAATTTTATAGGAATAAACTAGTTAAATATATCAGAATATCAGATATTTATGTCTATGATAATATATTGATTCGACATTCTATGTCCAACTTTACCACACAAGGAAATTAAACTCACGAATATCTCTAAACTTTCTATCCCGATTCACCATTTATAGGTTCATAAAATTACTTTTATCCCAGAATAGAAATATACCTCTCTAAAGATGCTTTTTCAGCTTCGGCAACCAACAAGTAAAAATCATCATGTTGTTGTTCTGTGTGAGAAGACTCCAAAGCTTTATAATAACGTAACTTCATATCATTATCACTTTTCAGGGTAACAATGGTATAACCTTTCTGTAACAGGTAGAGGTTCATCAGAAGTCGAGAAGTACGCCCGTTGCCATCTATAAATGGATGTATCCTCACCAGTTCATTATGTAAATAGGCGGCGATAATAACTGGATGAACATTTTCTTTTTCCATGCGTTGAAATGCCAGCATGAAATCTTCCATTAGTTTCTCCAACAAATAAGGTTGAGGCGGCACGTGAGTACTACCCGAGATCATCACGGGTACGGTTCTATAACTTCCGGCGTTCTCCCTATCTATACCGTGTAATACAAGTGCATGAATCTCCTTGATCGTTCTTTGACTTATTCCAATATCCTGTTTAGCAACCTCCTTTATATAGTCAATAGCTTCTGCATGATTGATTGCCTCCAGGTGTTCACGCATGGATTTACCAGAGATAGTGATTCCTTCGTTGACAACAAGTGCCGTTTCCTGTAGGGTAAGCGTGTTTCCTTCTATACGGTTACTCTCGTAAGTGTACTCGATATCTAAAGCATCCTGAATTTTCTTTAATGCCTCTACTGGCAAAAGACGCAAAGAAGATAACCGCACTTTCAATGAATCCACTTCTCTTAATAAATCAACCAACTTACTATTCATGTTGCCATATTTTTAGTTGATTACAAAAATAAGGAATAAAAATGAAAGCTTGTATTGAATGGAAAAAGAAGATTACGAGCTGAAAATTTTCTTTCCGGTCATTGTTCCATAGCGGTTTGAAAAAGATAGGTTTCAAGATTACCGACATTACCCTGAATAGCTATATTTGAAACCGTTTTTAATGCACGAACATGACGGATATTATTTCATCTTATCGTGATAGCTATTTGCTCTTTTCAAGTTATGCTATTCAAACTCCTTGTCCCATTGTTCAGGCAAAGCTATTAAATCCGGTGTTGTAATACTTCGTTGTTTACAAAATCGTAATACCAAGGCAATCGGTAGACTACCACCCTGAGCATCTTGTTCTGCATTGGAAGTAATTTGAAAGACCATTTTTTGGGGGCTTTCGGCGTTGAGTTGCTTTTCATGAGGTCAGCAGAATCTAAGGAAAGTATGAATGACTTCAAGACGATATGTAGATTTTTACTGACAGCTAATAAAAGAATCCGAGAAGCGGATAAAGTCCACTATAAATAACCGGAGTACTAAAGCGATTAAAAGCGTCGATGTTTTGTATAAGAGATAAATAAGCCATAATAAAAATAAAGCCCTTTTTGTAAGTCTGCAAGCGGGGGTAGATGGTGTCCCCTTTTATTTCTGATTACTCAGGTATTTATTGGCAGCTAAATGGAGCCGCCAGATTAAATCTCTGGATACATTTTCATTTCTGGAATAAGTTTCCAATCCCAATTCATTAGCTTTTTCCCGAATCTTTTTATTCAATGCGCGTTCTGTCGCTTCGAAGCTGTCCAGGCATTCTTTTAGCGGGATCCGGACGAGAGCGCTGCTTTTATACTTACATGTTTTATTTTTTACTTTGCCATCGGTAGTGCAAAGATAGATTAAATCAAAATGATGGGAATGGTGCTGTTTGCACTGGTCCGGGAGAAATTCTTTCAATAGGAATGCAGGTGGAACGAGCCACTCTACTTCGTTGGTTATGGTGTCGTGCACTTCGGATGGTTTTTGCCCTTCTTCACACATGACCTCACAATCCACCCCGATTTCCTCGTAAATTTTATTTTTTAATTTTGTCCCGGGGTTATCAATATAAGGCAGGAAATGGCCTCCGGGTGGAACCCATAATCCTTTTCCCTGCCTCAAATTTTTATTTAAAATAATGATAAAATTCACTGCGTCTCCGCCTGGTTTTTCAATCAGGATGCCTGTCGCTGCAAAACCCAGCGATTTAATTAATTTTTTTTCTCTTTGTATCATTCTGTTCAGGTTGGACTCGAGGAGTAATCTTCCCGTGATAAAAAAACAGAATGAAATGATGAAGGGTGTATGACTGGCTGTATATTGGGGAGCTTTGAGCAAGAAAACCAGAATGAAAAATAGGCACAGAGAACCTATATATAAGAATAATTTAAACTGGATATCGGTTTTTTCTTTATGCCGGTAAGAAGGAATAAAGTCTGCTAAAAACAACAGTATATACAGAATCAGCGACGTATAGATAATGATCGGATTATACTGTTCCAATTGGGAATGAACAGAGCCGTACAAGAGTACTAAAAGAATTCCCATTCCCCATTTGATTCCATCTAAAACCAGCGTTTCAGATACTTTGCCTGCTGTTATCATCGGTGAGTATTTTGTCCATTAATTCCAGTAGATTTTGTCTGAGTATCGAAACGTCGCCGTTATTCAGGATATGGTAATCGGCTATAGCGATAGGACCACCTTTTTCGATATTCTCGATCTCGGTATAATCGCGCCGGTCGACTTCGGTTTTGGTCAATGGCCTGAATTTCCTTTGGGCGAGTCTTTCATATCTCAATGCTTTATCGGAATGGATAGCTACTACGATAAAGTTTTCCGGATATAACTCTTTCAATATTTTATATTCCGTAAAGCTATAGAGGCCGTCCAAAAGAATGGTCGAATCGGTTTTTGCGATGGTTTCCGAAGCTATTTTGGCCAATACGCCGTTGCCATGTTGGCGCCTTAAATCTTCTCTTACCATTTTCTCGTTTTCATTGTTGATTTCCAGACCCCTCTTTTTGACTTCGTTGAGAACAATACCGCCGAAGTAAAAGAGATCGAAATTAAATTGATCTTTCAGAAAATTAGTCGCTTCACTTTTTCCTGTACCGCTCATGCCCACCAGGGCTATTATTTTTTTCATATTCGCTACTGTAAAGTTTTCTTATTGTCGGATCGTCCGTCGATGATTTTGTATGAATGGTTTATTGAAATTCTTCATACATTTTACTTGCCTGAATGCCTTCGTTATTTTGATATTTACTTTTATACATTTTGGAGCAATCTCCTAAAATCGTATGATAAAATATTTGACATATTTCGACGTTCGGATATATCCGTACCGGTTGAATACAAGATATTTCCAGAGTCCAATAACCCGAAAAACCCACATCTCCGAAACCGGCGGTGACATGTATATATATTCCCAAACGTCCGATCGACGATCTGCCTTCGAGCATCGGGACATGATTCAGGGTTTTGGTATATTCGACGGTTCTGCCGAGATACACGATTCCGGGCTCGAGTACCAGGCCCTCGGGAGGAATCGAGATGGTCTTGGTCTCATTTTTAACTTTCATGTCCAATACATGCGAATCGTATACCAGCAATTCGTTATGTAATCTCAGGTTATAACTATTCGGATTTAATCTCGAGTCGTCGAAAGGCTCGATGAATATCTCCTTGTTCAGCATGTTCTTAATTTCTAATCCAGATATGATCATATGTTCTATTAATTTATACTATATCTCTGTTTATTTTAAGGTTCGAATACTTTTAACCAGCTTTCCGCAATATTTTCTCTGATGTCGGTAGGGACCGTCGAAATTTTTCCGGGCGCATAACCGGGCAGTCCGTTGATCGCCAATATCATTTCAGCCCTGACCAAATGGATAAAATCTCCCATAACGGCATTATAAATAAAATTAACGGCATTCCCGTCGTTCACCAGGAAAAAATAGTTCATATTCTCATTCGAATATTTGAATATATGTTTTCTTACTTCTTGCTTTTCATATTCTCCGGTAAATTCCAATTCCAGTTCGTCATCCGAAGACGTGACGGAAAAGATATAACATCCGTTTTTCAATTCCCTGAAATCTTCGATTTTGAGGGATTTGTTGCCTGTGGCAGAAAACAGAATGTCCGATTCCTTTATTATGGAGTCCCGGTCCGGAATCCGGTTAAGTTCATTGAATGCCGATACTCTTTTCAGTGGATTGATATCGTAAACTGCGGGTTTTACTCCTCTCTGCAAGAGATGGGAGGCGATCGACCGACCGATTTTTCCATAACCTAAAATTCCGCATTTCAGGTATTGGATCAATTTCCCGTCTTCTCTCATCAGGGCATCTGCCGAAAAAAAGACGGACTGACCGACTAGAAAGTCTTCGTTTTCTTTTAAAGGACTTCTGGCTACAGATACGACTTTAAACGGGTAGTTCTGCTTCTTGCGCTCCGAGTCTCCGATCACATGTTCATACTTTTGATAGCCGTTTTCGGTATCTTCGATGATTAAAGCAATCCGTTCGAGGATAGTTACAGGCCAGGTCTCGTGGATATGGGCGAAATATCCGCCAATATCGAAAAGCAGGATTTTTTCATTCGTGTTTTCCAGGATTCTGATCACTTCGTTTTCTGTATCCTGAGCCATGTCTTCCCGGCATACATGCGAAATTTTAAAATCCTTCCGAACGATCGTGTAAGTCTTTTCGTCGATCGAGTTGGGCTTGGGGACGATCGTTTGAATGGGGACGATCGTATCGATGGCCCTTAAGTAATGAACGGCATCGGGGATGATATGGGAAACGACGACAGCAATATAATTTTCGCCGGTTGTCCGGGCTTTTGAGATGATATTTTCATAAAATAATCTCGTATTCAAATCGATATCGAGCAGGTCCCATATTTTTTTTACTAATTTCAGGAAGGTGACCTGGCTGGATAAACTGGATACATCACTCCACTTTAAGTTTTCGCTTTCTTCCGTGATCTTTTCTCCTTTGTAAATAAAAAAATAGCGGAGGTCGTGATGAAAGTGTTGTTTTTCGTGTTTGGCCGGATTCTCGGGGATGGGATGCGAGCCGATGTCGATGGGGAATTTTTTTCCGAAGATAGGAGAAATCAACATCAAATCGTCTTTGGCTATGTTCGTTTCTTCGAAGATTTCCCTGTAAACACCATCCAGAATGGAAGCGTCCGTTTTTTCAATATGGCCTCCCGGTTGTAACCAACGTTGAAGTATGATGTGTTTGATTAAAAGTACTTTGGAATTTTTGTAATCAAAAATAATCGCACTGCCGGTAATATGGCCGACAAAATTTTTACGGTCGAACAATTGATCCGATTCTGTTTTATCGATAAAGGTTTTGAATTGTTTTAGTCTATCGGTCTCATCCTTATATATGCTGATGTAATCCTGATAGTAACTTTTTATATTTTCGGAAGTTTCCATTTTGTAATCCACTTAAAACAAATCAGATCAATATTATCGATGCACCTGACTAAAAACAGCTATACCGTTCGGCAAATTTAGCAAATATTTGAGAAACAGAACAAACACATTCCCTAAACCTTTGTAATAAATTTCGATATACTTTACTTTTTTTTGTTGTGGGCCGCGATCTTTTGAAATTTCGACATCAGTTAAGGGCAGGAGTTGCCTTTTTTCTCCTACTTTTGCAGGTCTGAATTTAGTCGTGTATTATGCAGGATGGGCGTTTATCGATAGAGAGGGTACAGATGGAAGGGAGAAATAAAACACACAGTCTGGTGACCGGAAATATTACATGGGGGATGTTGTGGTTTGCTGTTCCGATGATATTGGGAAATTTGTTACAGCAGTTCTATAATATCGCCGATACATTGATCGTCGGTCGGTTTTTGGGAGCCAAGGCTTTGGCTGCTGTGGGGTCGGCCTATACGTTGATGATTTTTCTGACTTCGGTCCTCTTGGGCTTATGTATGGGAAGCGGGGTTGTTTTTTCACTTCAGTACGGAGCCAGGGATCATGAAGCTTTGAAACGTAGTATTTTTGTCTCTCTGGTATTGATCGGGGTGATTACGCTATTGCTGAATATTGCGGTTTTTGTCTGGATCGATCCTATTTTGCGGTTACTGCAGGTCCCGGCTGAAGTATATATCCTTATGCGGGATTATTTGTGGATTATTTTTTGGGGAATCGGATTTACCTTTCTCTATAACTATTATGCTTCCTTACTCCGGGCTGTCGGGAATTCTGTCCTGCCCTTGGTCTTTCTGGCTGTAGCTGTTGTTCTTAACATTGTGCTCGATTTGGTTTTTATTCTGTCTTTCGGTTGGGGAGTCCGCGGAGCGGCATTGGCTACGGTCATCGCTCAGGCGGTATCGGGGATCGGACTCTGTTTCTATAGCCTTTACCGGTTTCCGGATTTCAGGGTTTCCCGCCAGAATATGCAACTAAAGTGGGCTACGGTCAAAGAAATTGCAACCTATTCTTCGCTGACTTGTGCCCAGCAATCTGTCATGAATTTCGGTATATTGATGGTGCAGGGACTGATCAATAGCTTTGGAACGGCTGTTATGGCTGGCTTTGCTGCGGCAGTTAAAATCGATTCGTTTGCTTATATGCCTGTTCAGGATTTCGGAAATGCCTTCTCTACTTTTATCGCTCAGAATTTCGGAGCTGGAAAACACGAACGTATCCGCAAAGGAATCCGGGTCGCCGTTAGGGTTACCCTTATTTTTTGCCTTATTATTTCTGTACTCGTTTTTGTTTTGGCCAGGCCACTGATGCTTATCTTTATTCCGGCACATGAAACGGAAATTATTTCTATCGGTGTCGAATATTTACGGATTGAAGGAGCTTTTTATTGTGGCATTGGTTGGTTGTTTTTATTATATGGTTTCTATCGTGCTGTTAGGAAACCCGGAATGTCTGTCGTGTTGACCGTTATATCCCTGGGTGTCCGGGTGGCCCTGGCTTATACCTTAGCTGCTATTCCGGGTATAGGTGTATGGGGAATCTGGTGGTCTATTCCTATCGGATGGTTTTTGGCAGATATTTTCGGTTGGTGTTATTATCGAATGAAACAAAGAAAATCTTTGGAGTGGTGATCTCTCTTCAAAGGTGATAAGGATTTCAGGAATTATTATAAGCTGTTGTAAGTAATAAGAGGTATGTAATATTGGTAATAAATCAGGTAAAATAGATACAAACCGGATGAAACCTATTTTCTATTTTTGTAACCGAATAAGAAGTAATTCGTGGTGACGGAATATATTCAAAATGATCCAATATCTGAAAATGAAAGTAGTTGATATTTTATTTGCAGTAGTTTTACTGCTACCGGGCGGATTTATCCGGGCCCAGGAGATAAGAGACAGTCTGCCACAGGGCAGGTCGTATACGATCGATGAGGTGGTAGTGAGACCGACATTCGCCATTTGCCGATGACGGTTTCGGTGGTGGGGCGCCAGCAGATCGAGCAGAGTAATGAATCTTCTTTGCTTCCCTTGTTGACCGAACAGGTGCCGGGGCTTTTTATTACCTCTCGGGGGATGATGGGATACGGGGTGTCGGGAGGTGCTGCCGGGCAGATGTCTTTGCGTGGAGTCGGTGGTGCTCCGCAGGAAGGTGTGCCGACGACCGGGCTGTTGGTGTTGATCGACGGACATCCTCAATATATGGGGCTTTTCGCCCATCCGATTTCCGATGCTTATCAGTCGTTTTTAGCTGAACGGGTCGAGGTCCTGCGTGGGCCGGCATCGGTATTGTACGGTTCGAATGCAATGGGAGGTGTGATCAATATCGTTACCCGTAAAATGCAGGAAGATGGCATGAAAACCCATTTTAATCTGGGGTATGGCTCTTACAATACCTTGCAGACAGAAGTAACGAACCGACTGAAAACCGGACGTTTTACGAGTGTGGTGAGCGCTTCGTATAACCGGAGCGACGGACATCGGCCGGATATGGAATTCGAACAGGCAGGAGGTTATGCGAAATTAGGATATGAGATTTCGCAGGCATGGAACGTACGGGCTGATGTAAACCTGACCCACTTCAACGTTTCGAACCCCGGTAAGGTTACCGATCCATTGATAGATAATGATCAACGGATCACCAGAGGTATGACTTCTTTTGCACTTGAAAACAATTATGAAAAAACTTCGGGTGCTTTGAGTTTCTTCTATAATTGGGGAAAGCATTGGATTAACGATGGATATGCCGTTGGAGGGGAACCACTGGACTATCGTTTTAATTCACGGGACGATATGCTGGGACTGTCGTGGTATCAGAGTGTACAACTCTTTAAAGGAAACCGTCTCACAGCAGGAGTCGATTTCTTTCATTTCGGCGGGGAGTCCTGGAATCAACCTGTGAATGGTGGTGAACGCCAACCGCAAGTCGATAAGAAGCAGGACGAAATGGCCGGATATGTAGATTTTCGCCAACATCTTTACCGTTGGTTGACATTGGATCTGGGAGTACGTATCGATCATCATTCGCATGTGGGGACCGAATGGGTTCCTCAGGCTGGATTGTCGTTCCACTTGCCTGCGAATGCAGAGATAAAACTGATGGCCGGGAAAGGTTTCCGCTATCCGACGATCCGGGAGCTTTATATGTTTCGGCCGGCCAATCCCGATTTGAGACCGGAGCGACTGTGGAATTATGAGTTGGCCTGGTCGCAGCGTTCGATGAATGGGCGGCTTTTTTATGGGGTAAATGTTTTTTATATCGATGGGGAAAATCTGATTATGAGAATGCCGGTCGATGGCAGGCAGATGAATATCAATACCGGAAAGATCGAAAATACCGGAGCTGAAGTGCAGTTTGCTTATCGTTTTTCTCCTGTCTGGTCGGTAGATGCCAATTACAGTTATCTGCATATGAGTAAGCCTATTCCTGGTGCCCCCGGTCAAAAATTTTATGTAGGGGCTGTTTATAAACCGGGACGTTTTACTTTAAATGTAAATGTACAATCTATCTTTGATCTATATACCAATGAAGGTTGTACAGAGAAGGAAGATTTTACAACCTTGAATGCGAAGGCAGCCTACCGTTTCGGTACACGT
>OGTL01003298.1_pt1 | contig 10788 bp, 7 predicted proteins | sample 1553601 | NCBI WGS metagenome assembly OGTL01 (sample SAMEA2580112, study PRJEB22360) | human gut metagenome | biome: human gut; feature: human-associated habitat; material: faeces | place: Denmark | collected 2008/2010 | reverse complement strand
TCTTTGCGGTTTTACAGGTTTTCACATAATCTATTTGAAGTAGCACAATAGGTTAGTTAGGCAACTAATGGATAGCAACCTAACTATTATATGGCTTTGCAATAGTATGGGTACTGATTTTAGGAGGTGCGGCGAGATAGACGAGGAAATGAAACAGAAGCTGAATGAGATGCATGTAGGCAGGCTGATACATATTTTATCCCATACAATGAAACGGCATAATCCGGCAGAGGTGATGGAGAATGACGATCTGACGACCATGCAGAAGCATGTGCTGAAATTTATCCTTCTGGAAACCATGCACAGAGATCTCTATCAGAAAGATATTGAAGAGGAATTCCAGATCAGGAAACCTACAGTGACAGGGATCCTGAAGCTGATGGAGAAGAACGGTTACATTTACAGAGAGAGTGCGAAACAGGATGCACGCCTGAAACAGATCATTCCCACAGAGAAAGCAGAGAAGATTCGTCCTGCAATCTTAAAGAGTATTGAAGAAGGCGAAGCCAAAATGCTCCGGGGAATTCCGAAGGAGGATGTGGAACTGTGCAAACAGGTTCTCTGGCAGATGTATGAAAACCGGAAAAAATCCTGCGATAGCAGGAATGATTTTTAACAGAAATAACGAGACATAAGGAGGACATTGACGAAGATGAATAAGAAACTTTTACGTTCAGTCCGGGAATACAAGAAGCAGTCTGTACTGGCTCCGGTCCTTGTAATCCTGGAAGTACTGATGGAAGTTCTGATTCCTCTGGAGATGGCGAAGATTATCGACGTAGGTATTGCAAACGGAGATATGAGCTATATCATCCAGCGTGGAGTCATCCTTGTTGCAATGGCAATGCTTTCCCTGTTCTTCGGCGTACAGGCCGGAAATATGGCGGCAGTTGCAGCAGCAGGATATGCGAAGAATTTACGACACGATATTTTTTATAAGGTGCAGGATTTTTCCTTTAAAAATATCGATCACTTTTCAACATCAGGTCTGGTCACACGACTGACCACTGATATCACAAATGTACAGCAGGCATACATGATGAGTATCCGCCTTCTTGCCAGGGCACCGTTTATGATCATCCTGTCATGGATTATGACACTGACGATCAACAAACCGATCGCAATGCTTTTCCTGATAGTTGTTCCTGTCCTTGGCGGTACACTGATCTTTATTGCGAAAAAGGCACATCCGCATTTCATCAAGGTATTTGATGAATATGACAACCTGAACAATTCCGTTCAGGAGAATGTAAATGCCTCACGTGTAGTTAAGGCTTTCGTAAGAGAGGACTATGAGATTGAGAAATTCCATGGAATTTCCAGATATGTTTATAATCTGTTTACTAAAGCAGAGAAAATCGTTGCATGGAACTCACCGGTTATGATGTTTGCCATGTATACTGTAATCATTATCATTGTTGTAATTGGCGGAAGAGGAATTGTTCTCGGTGGCATGGAAACCGGTGAGCTGACAAGTATCATTGTCTACGCACTTCAGATTCTCATGTCCCTGAACATGGTAACTTTCGTGTTTGTTATGATCATGATAGCAGAAGCATCCACAGACCGTATTGTAGAGGTTTTGGATGAAGTTCCTGAGATGCAGGATAAAGCTGATGCAGTAAAGAATGTGGCAGATGGTTCCATTGACTTTAATCATGTAGATTTCAGCTATGCAGGAGAGGGAGGAAATCTTTCCCTGAAGGATGTAAATCTTCATATTAAATCCGGTCAGACAGTAGGTATCATCGGCGGAACCGGAAGTGCAAAGTCTACCCTGGTGCAGCTGATCCCCAGACTCTATGATGTCACAAAGGGTAATGTCCAGGTGGGAGGCGTGGATGTACGCAACTACAATCTGGAAGTACTTCGTGACCAGGTTTCCATGGTACTTCAAAAAAATGTGCTGTTCTCAGAAAGCATCTATGACAATATTCGCTGGGGTGATGAACATGCCAGTGAGGAAGAAGTTCGGAGGGTCTGTAAGCTGGCCCAGGCAGATGGATTCGTCAGTGAGTTCCCGGATGGCTACGATACAATGATTGTTCAGGGTGGTAACAACGTATCCGGCGGTCAGAAGCAGCGTCTGTGTATTGCAAGGGCTCTTCTCAAGAAACCGAAGATCCTGATCCTGGATGACTCTACCAGTGCAGTAGATACAAGAACAGATGCCCTGATACGTAAGGCTTTCCGCGAGGAGATCCCGAACACAACAAAGATTATTATCGCACAGCGAGTTTCTTCTATTGAAGATGCAGATCAGATCATCGTACTGGATGACGGTAAGATCGCAGGTGTGGGTACTTCAGAAGAACTGCTGAAGACAAATGATATTTACAGAGAAGTATATGAATCACAGGTCAAAGGAGGCGGAGATGATGAATAAGAAGAAAAAATTAGATCAGAACACCATCCAAACTGCCAAAAGACTTCTGAAATATATGACAGGAACCCATAAGATACAGTTTATCATCGTATTTATCTGCATCTTTATCAGTTCCGCAGCAAGTATTGCAGTATCCCTGTCCCTGAAATTTCTGCTGGATGACTTTATCATTCCGCTGATCGGACAGACAGATCCGAACTTTGCAGAACTCTATAAGGCACTTGCAGTCCTTGGCTGTATTTTTGCACTTGGTGTGATTGCCACATTTATTTATACCCGAATGATGGTTTATATCGGTCAGGGTGTTCTTAAGAGTGTCCGTGATGATATGTTCGAGCATATGCAGACTCTTCCAATCCGCTATTTCGACCAGAATACAAACGGATCTGTCATGAGCCTCTATACTAACGATACAGATACCCTGCGACAGATGATCAGTCAGGCGATTCCACAGGCACTGATGGCACTGTTTACGATCGTGGTTACCTTTATTTCCATGTTACTGTTAAGTCCGTTGCTTACGATTCTGGCAGTTGTGATCATCTTTATCATGCTGAAGGTTACCAATAAGATTGGTTCCAACAGTGGCAAATATTTCATCCGTCAGCAGGTATCTCTGGCAGATGTGACCGGTTTCGTGGAAGAACGAATGAATGGTCAGCGTGTGGTAAAAGTTTTCAACCACGAAGATAAATCAAAAGAAGAATTCGATAAACTCAATGAAGCACTTTTCGAGAGCTCCGCAAATGCCAATAAATACGGAAATATGATGGGACCGGTGATCGGTAACATCGGTAACCTGCAGTTCGTACTGACAGCAGTACTTGGGGGACTTCTCTCTGTAACAGGTGTGGGCGGCATCACCCTCGGTGTTATGGCTTCCTATTTACAGTTCACCAAGAGCTTTACCCAGCCATTCATGCAGGTGGCACAGCAGTTTAATGCCATTGTTATGGCACTTGCAGGTGCAGAACGTATCTTCAGGCTCATTGACGAGAAGCCGGAAGAGGATGAAGGTTACGTAGAACTTGTTAATGCAAGAAAGGATGCCAGCGGCAATATCACAGAATGCAAAGAGAGAACAGGTATGTGGGCATGGAAGCATCCACATTCTGCAGATGGCTCCGTTACTTATACAGAACTGACAGGAGATGTCCGATTCGAAGATGTTACATTCGGATATAACCCGGACAAAGTTATTTTGAAAGACATCAGTCTTTTCGCCAAGCCGGGACAGAAACTTGCTTTCGTAGGTTCCACAGGTGCAGGAAAGACAACAATCACAAACCTGATCAACCGTTTCTACGATATTCAGGAAGGTAAGATCCGTTACGATGGAATCAACATTACCAAGATTAAGAAGGACGACCTGAGACGTTCTCTGGGAATCGTACTTCAGGATACTCACCTGTTTACAGGAACTATTAAAGAAAACATCCGCTATGGTAAACTGGATGCTACAGATGAGGAAGTATACGAGGCAGCAAGACTGGCTCATGCAGACCAGTTTATCAAAATGCTTCCAAAAGGTTACGATACCATGTTAAGCGGAGACGGTGAGGAACTGTCCCAGGGACAGCGCCAGCTTCTTTCCATTGCAAGAGCAGCAGTAGCCAATCCGCCTGTACTGATCCTGGATGAAGCAACTTCAAGTATTGATACCCGTACAGAGAGTATCGTACAGAAAGGTATGGATAACCTGATGAAAGGCCGTACTGTATTTGTGATCGCCCATCGACTTTCAACCATCAGAAACAGCGATGCCATCATCGTACTGGATCATGGAAAGATCATTGAAAGAGGCGACCATGAAGATCTCATTAAGTTAAAAGGAACTTATTATCAGCTTTATACCGGTAAGCTGGAATTGTCATAAGGAACTATCAGAAAGACTGCAATTATTTCAGAACATGAATAATTGTGGTCTTTCTTTGCGGGCGTTGCGTTTTCTGCGTTATAATGCTATGATCGTACAGGTATGTGGATCACAGATGATGAAGTTCCGGTTTACGGATAAAAAAGAAAAATTATGCAGCAGCAAGGGAGAGATATACGATGGTAAAGATAGATCTGATCACTGGTTTTCTTGGTTCAGGGAAGACGACGTTTATCAGGAAGTATGCGCAGTATCTGATGGATGCTGGTAATAATATTGGGATTCTGGAGAATGATTACGGGGCTGTGAATGTGGATATGATGTTGCTTCAGGATCTGATGGGAGAGAACTGTGAGCTGGAGATGATCTCAGGAGGGTGTGATAAGGACTGCCACAGGAGGAGATTTAAGACGAAATTGATTGCTATGGGTATGTGCGGTTATGACCGTGTGATCGTGGAGCCGTCTGGGATTTTTGATGTGGATGAGTTCTTTGATATTCTTCATGAGGAGCCGTTAAACCGTTGGTATCAGATTGGGAATGTGATTGCAATTGTGGATTCTAAGCTGGAGCGTGATCTGTCAGAGGAGGCGGATTTCATTCTGGCTTCTGAGGTGGCAGATGCCGGATGCATTGTGATGAGCAAGAGCCAGGACGCATCACCCGAGGAAATCCAGGGTACGATTGAGCATGTGAATCAGGCGTTGGAGAAGGTTCATTGCAGCAGGAGATTTCATTGTGAAATGAATGGTGTGGATACTGCTAATGTTATCCACAAGAATTGGGATGAGATGTCGAAAGAGGACTTTGACAGAATCGCATCCTGTGGATATGTGATGGCAAGCTACAGGAAACCGGAGTTTGAGGCAGAGGATGCCTTTACTTCTCTGTACTTTATGAATGTGAAGATGACTGAGAAGGAGCTGCGGGAAGCAGCTGAGAAGATTCTGTCTGATCCTGAATGCGGGTGTGTGTTCCGGATGAAGGGATTTATGAGAATAGATAGCGATAGCGAGGACAGCTCTGGAAAGTCTGTTCAGACAGAGAGTGATGGAGAGCAGTGGATTGAATTGAATGCTACCAAGAATGAAATCACAATCCGTCCGCTTCATGTGGGGCAGGAGGTTCTGATCGTGATCGGGGAAGAACTGCAGGAGGAGAAAGTCAAGTCTTACCTGAAGATCTGAGATTTGAACGCAGGTCGCGAAGTGACTGCGTTCATGAGCAAGTAGCGAAGCGGATTGCGAATGTTCGCTTTACTTTACAAAAAGGGCACTTGAAAATTCAGGTGCCCCATTGTATAATCTACTTAGAAGATGACCGGAAGCGTGTTCCGGTTGCCCTCTGTGATTAATTATAATGTTAAAAAGAAAGTAAGCATCTCACTTTGAGCGGGGGGATGCTTATTTCTTTTTATGTTGATCTATGTAAGTCAATGCCGTAAAAATTACTAACAATAAAGTAAGGACTTCCATTGTGTTCATCGGGCATCACCCTCCTTTCGTGAAACTGGAGGGCAGGGGTCGAAACTTCGCATCCGGGTCTGTTCAATTATACTTGTTCAGTATAACGTGAAAAATAGAAGATATCAAGTACTTTACGTTCTATATTATTAAAAACAAAACAGGGTATGAAGTTTATCGTAATCTGATGAAACTTCATACCCTGTTCGTTTATTTTTATGGAGTTTTGTAACCGTAAGGATTATTTGGTAAACAGATCAACCAGATCCTGGCCGTCTTCGTAGCCCTGGCTCTTCAGCTCATTTACGAACCAGTCGTCTACGCCGTCTACAGCTTTCTTGAAGGAATCGATATCCATATCAGCTTTCTCTGTGAAGGTTACGCCGTTTTTGGATTCCCAGCGTTCTTTAATCTCATTGTCGCTGGAACGGTTGATGTAACGTTCGTATTCAACTGCCTTCTGACCGCATTCATCAACAACTGCCTGCTGTTGTGGTGTGAGGCCGTCGTAGATATCCTGGTTGATGCAGAAGAACAGACAGTCATAAATTGCATCCCACATGGAGCAGTAAGGCTGAACTTCCTGAACGCTTGCTGCGTCGATAGCAGGAAGCGGATTTTCCTCACCTTCAACCGTGTTCTGCTGAAGTGCTGTGTAAGTCTCTGACCAGTTCATGTTGGTGGCATCAGCGCCCCATCTCTTGTAGCATTCCATCAGAAGGTTGGAACCTGCTACACGAACCTTCAGGTTCTTCATATCATCTACAGATTTAATCTCGCGTTTGCTGTTAGTCAGTTCACGGAAACCGTTTTCTGCGATACCCATGCAGTGGAGTCCGTATTCGCCAAGGATTTCTTTCAGTTTTTCACCAGCTTCGCCATCGAATTTCGCATCTGCATCGTCGTAAGAATCATAGACGAATGGAAGAGAAACAACGTTGAAACGTGGATCAAATGCAGAGTAGATCAGGTTGGAGTGCATGGAGATCTGAACCGGGTCCCCATTCATCAGAGCCTGAATACCTTCGGACTGGTTGCCGTTTGTAAGCTGGTCAGCAGCGTAAATGTTGACTTTGACTTTGCCGCCTGTAGCTTTTTCCATCAGTTCACCGAACTTACGTCCGCCGTCAGCCCAGGTACTTGTCTCAGTAGTGGAGCAAGCGAAGTTCCAGGTTGTTTCCGGCCAGTCCAGATCACTGTAATCTTCCACTGTATTGAAGGAATCCTTTGTGAAAAGGTCAACCAGATCCTGGGCATCGTCATAGCCCTGGCTCTTCAGTTCGTTTACAAACCAGTCATCGATACCGTCAACTGCTTTTTTGAAGGAGTCGATGTCCATGTCTTCTTTCTCTGTGATTGTTACACCGTTCTGGCTTGCCCAGCGTTCTTTGATCTCGTCATCTCCGGAACGGTTGATGTAACGCTCATATTCAACTGCTTTCTGTCCTGCCTCGTCAACAACTTCCTGCTGTTGTGGTGTGAGACTGTTGTAGATGTTTTCGTTGATACAGAAGAACAGGCAGTCATAAATTGCATCCCACATAGAGCAGTAAGGCTGAACCTCCTGAACACTTGCAGCGTCGATAGCAGGAAGCGGATTCTCCTGACCTTCTACTGTGTTCTGCTGAAGTGCTGTGTAAGTTTCAGACCAGTTCATGTTTGTGGCATCAGCGCCCCATCTCTTGTAGCATTCCATCAGAAGGTTGGAGCCTGCTACACGAACCTTCAGGTTCTTCATATCGTCTACAGATTTAATCTCATGTTTGCTGTTTGTGATTTCGCGGAAACCGTTCTCTGCAATACCCATGCAGTGGAGTCCGTACTCACTGAGGATTTCTTTCAGCTTTGCACCTGCTTCGCCATCGAATTTCGCATCTGCATCGTCGTAAGAATCATAGACGAACGGAAGAGAAACAACGTTGAAACGTGGATCAAATGCAGAGTAGATCAGGTTGGAGTGCATGGAGATCTGAACCGGGTCCCCATTCATCAGAGCCTGAATACCTTCGGACTGGTTGCCGTTTGTAAGCTGGTCAGCAGCGTAAATGTTGACTTTGACTTTGCCGCCTGTAGCTTTTTCCATCAGTTCACCGAACTTACGTCCGCCATCAGCCCAGGTACTTGTCTCAGTAGTGGAGCATGCGAAGTTCCAGGTCATTTCCGGCCAGTCAAGGTCGCTGTAATCTGCAATTGTGTCAAAGGAGTTATTGCCGTCTCCTGCGTCCTTGGAAGCTGTGTCAGAGGAAGCGGAGGACTGATCACCTGTGTAGGAGCCTTCTTTTGCAAGAGCTTTCGGAAGGAAAGTGGAGGTGATCGGGATGTATGTAACGATCAGAAGAACTGCAACGCAGGCTGCGATCATTGGCACAACTGCCCTTGAGATCTCCTGCAGAGTAACTTCCAGACCTTTTTTGATCTTGATGCTGATTGCTACGAAAAGGTTTACACCTACAGGAGGAGTTACCTGTCCGATTGCAAGGTTTACAGTTGCCATAACACCGAATGCTACTATATCGTATCCAAGAGCCTTACATACAGGAAGCATGATCGGGATGAAGATGTACATAGCGGAGTTTGCATCGATGAAGCATCCTGCGATCAGGAAGATGATATTTACGATCAGCAGGAAGGTAAACTGATTGTGTGCGATGCTTCCAAGTAAATTGGAGGCTGCATCTGCAATACCGAATTTGGTACATACAAAGGAGAACAGAGAGGCACTTGCTACGATGAGCATAATACCGCCGGTTGTCTTTGCTGAGTCTACCAGAATGTCAAACATATCGCGGAAGGAAACTTCGCGGTAGATGACCATACCTACGAAGAGACCGTATACAACGGATACGGCTGCTGCTTCTGTTGGTGTGAAGATACCGCCGTAGATACCGCCCAGAATGATGACCGGCATCAGGAATCCCCAGAAAGCATCTTTAAAAGCGTCCCAGCGTTCTTTGCCTGAGGCTTTTTCTCTGGATGGTTTGATGTTGTGTTTCTTTGCTTCCAGCATTACTACGATTACCAGTGCCACGCCCATAAGAAGACCTGGTACGATACCTGCCATGAACATATCTGCGATGGATGTGCCTGTGATGGAGGCATATACAACGAAGGCGATACTTGGCGGGATGACAATGGCGATGGAGCTTGAGGTTGCCATCAGTGCTGTGGAGAATGGTGCGGAGAAACCGCCCTGTTCTACCATTGCAGGGATCAGTACGGCGCCAAGAGCTGCAACAGTTGCAGGGCCGGAACCGGAGATGGCGCCGAAGAAGCAGGCTACGATAACACATACGATGGCGATACCGCCTTTTTTGTGGCCTACGCAGGTATCAACGAATTTGATCAGTCGTTTGGAGATACCGGCTTTTGCCATGATGTTTCCTGACAGTACGAAGAATGGGATTGCCAGGAGCAGGAATTTGCTGATTCCTGAGTACATGTTGGTTGCTACGATCGTCAGGGATGTACCGGAGTAGAGAATTGCGCATACGGAGGAAAGTCCGAGGCAGATTCCGATGGGTACACCCAGGATCAGGAATATGAAGAAGGAGATAAATAAGATTGCACTGATCATTTATTTGCCCTCCTTTTTGTCTGTTGTGATTGTGTTCATGTTACTTTTTGTGCTGTTGTCGGTATTTTTGGCGCTGTCGGTTTTGCAGCAGAAGTCCAGACAGAATTCAATGAAGTGAAGGATCATGCATCCTGCACCGATGGGTACGAAGGACCAGAAGATCCATTCAGGCCAGTTTAATACGAAGGTTCTTTTTCCATTCTGAAGCTGAGTGATTACCTTGTCCATTCCGTATTTGAAAAGGATGACGCTGAAGATGATGCTCAGGACTGTGATCAGGATCACGGATGGTTTCTTCAGCTTCTTTGGAAGACGGTCTGTGACCAGTGTCAGGCTGACCAGTTCTCCTTCGCGGCAGGCAAGTGCGGCTGCCAGCAGGGTGATGAGTACGAATACCGCTACTACAAGTTCTTCTGTGAAGGACCAGGAACGGTGGATGACTTTACGGGAAAATACGTTTCCCACAGTCAGCACCAGGATCAGCAGTGTGGAGATCACAAGGACGATCTTTTCTACTGCAGCCAGTGCGTTCATGATTTTTTTGTAGATTTTCATGCTCTCTACTCCTCTCAAAAAATTTGCTGCTGTTTTTCGGAATTTGGAGCAGATTCAAGGCAGATGGAATGTAATGGTTATAATATGTAATTAGTTACATTTTTCATCTGTGGTGAATTCTGTTGTCTGCGAAAAACAGAAGTAGTGTTTCGGTTTCAGATCGACAGCCTGGAAAAGAAAGTATGTCTCGTGTGTCAGGGCTTTTTTATGTTATAGGAATATTATGGAGTAATTTCCTATAACATAAAAAAAGTCCGCCCCACGCAGGGACGGACATATGATATTCCGTAACCACCCTGTTTCACCTTTGAAACAAGTACGATTCTGCAACGTACCGATATACGCGGCTCCTGTAACGGGGGGCGGCCGGGGAAGCTTACTGTGAATACGGCAATATCTGTGATGGCTGTATTCAAGGGTTCGGCTTTCCTTCTCGGGGATGATATTCGAAACAGGTCTGTCACTGCATTTCACCGGACTGCAGTTCTCTGAGGACAGGGGGGGACTGTTTTTACTGGTTCCCTTCGTTGAATTTATGCGTTATAGGTTTAGCTGTTTAAAAAGCTAAAGCAATTTTAACGCTGTTTGTTTTGAAAGTCAAGAGGTTTTTGTAAGTATTTGGGGGAAGTTTGTTGGTGTGGGACGTACACAAACAATAAGGGACGCGCAAAGCAGCATCTCTCTGCAGGTTCAGTTCCGGGGGCTAAGTAACTCTAAGGTGGGGGAGAATCCGCTAAAAGCATGAAGAAAAATGCAAAACTCGCTCCGTTGCAGACTCCGCTCAGACAGGTTGCTATTTTTCTTCATAACGCGGATTTCCCCCGTCTAAGAGTTACTAAGCCCCCTCCAAATTCACCTGCGGAGAGATGCTGCTTCACGCTGGCTATTGGCTGTGTAAGAGAAAATGGATGAGGTGGTGGGAGCGGAGGGGTCA
>OGTL01003284.1_pt1 | contig 10830 bp, 9 predicted proteins | sample 1553601 | NCBI WGS metagenome assembly OGTL01 (sample SAMEA2580112, study PRJEB22360) | human gut metagenome | biome: human gut; feature: human-associated habitat; material: faeces | place: Denmark | collected 2008/2010 | reverse complement strand
TTTTACGGCGTTCACGCATTTGTTCCTTCTTCCGGAGCACGAGCCAAAGCAAGAGTACGATGACGTAAGAACCTACCACCGTAAGAATCTTCTCCGTCTGGCCGACTTCCGTGTTGCGAGGTAACAAATAGGCTGCCGTTACTGATACATAAATAAGGAATGCGATAGCAACTCCTGTCGATTTTTTTATTTTCTTCATTCTGATAGTTTTCTAGTTTTTTGTTTTCCCAGCCAGATAAAGAACCAGGCAATAGCTACCACTACGCATCCTATACCGATGCAGTAGGAAACTATATGCGAGAGTCCCAGCCCTTCGGGAGCAATACATATATAAGTAGAACAAACACTCGTCATAAATAAGGCGGGGATCAGCGTAATCCAATAAGGCTTTTTGGCTACCACAAGGTAGACTGTGATAGCCCAGAGGGTGAACACCGCCAATGTCTGGTTGGCCCAGGCAAAGTAACGCCAGATCATGTTAAATCCGTCCGCGTCACGCAAGCTATAAAGAAGCAGACCGATAGCTACTGCGAACATCGGAATACAAATGTATAAACGACGGCGCATACTTTTTTGTTCCAGTCCCAGAAAGTCCGCCACAATCAGACGGGCGGAACGGAAAGCGGTATCTCCCGAAGTAATGGGAGCCGCAATTACTCCAAGAATGGCGAGCACTCCACCGATAGCTCCCAGCCAGTCTTTAGTGATAGCGTCTACTATCACGGAAGCATTACTTTCTTCCATTCCATTTTCATGGAAGAAATAAGTAGCGGCTGCCGCCCATATCAAAGCAACGATGCCTTCGGTAATCATTGCACCATAGAAAACCGGACGTCCATGACGTTCTGAAGTCATGCAGCGGGCCATTAAAGGACTCTGCGTGGCATGGAAACCGGATATGGCACCACAGGCGATACTCACAAACATAATCGGGAAGATCGGCAGTTCACTGGCATCCGGATTGGTATTCTGCAAGCCGTCCCATAGTTCGGGCAAAACAGGGTGATTGACATAAAGCATTACCAGGATACCGACTGCCATAAACAGCAAGGCTACTGCAAACAACGGATATATTTTACCGATGATCTTATCAACCGGAAGCAGGGTAGCCAAAATATAATATAGAAAGACAACAACAATCCAAAAGGTGGCGTCCAGACTTTCCGGAGTCAGCTTCGCCAATAGTCCGGCAGGTCCGGCTACGAAGACGGAACCGACGAGAATCATCAGAAGAACGGTAAATCCACGCATGATCTGTTTGGTAGTCAGCCCCAGATAACGGCCTATGATTTCGGGAAGACTCTCTCCCCCATGACGCAAAGAAAGCATTCCGGCAAAGTAATCATGAACAGCGCCTGCAAAAATACTTCCCAATACAATCCATAAATAAGAAGAAGTACCGAACTTCGCTCCCATAATCGCACCGAATATCGGACCCAGTCCGGCGATATTAAGGAATTGAATCATGAATATTTTCCAGGTAGGCAACGGAATATAGTCTACTCCGTCGGCTTTGGTAAGAGCCGGTGTTTTACGATCGTCCGGACCAAAGACGCGCTCCATCAGGCGTCCATACGTGAAATAGCCTGCTATCAACGCCAGCAGGCACAGGGTAAATGTAATCATGGCGTGTCGTTTTTTTAACTGTCGCAAATGTAACATAATCTCACGAAACAGCCCAACAATACCGACACTTTTACTAACTTTGCAGGGATTTAAAACAAAAAATAAAGAATATGCACCGAACTATTTTCATTCTTTCACTTTTGTTTCTTGTTCTTCCGGCAAAGGTTCAGATACAACCTCCTTTCTTTTCAATGCTAATATAGATAATCCAATATATACACCAAGGTCTGAATTACTGCTTCTTCATTTCATCAGCTGTCACGATTTTCCATTTATCCAAGTCTTCAATTTGGCCGCTTCTATTGCCTACCACCTCTGTGCTGTTGGCAGAAGACAAACCAATTCTTGCTTCAGGAGACAGCTCCAATGAATAATAGCCTTCATCATCCGTAGGTGTCAGGAACAATGCATATTTAGGATCATGCACTCGCCAGTCATCACCCGGCTTACCCACAATCACTTTATCTCCATTATTCATTACATGAAGGTTGGTCGCTATATTTCTGACACGGAGGATATGATACGTCAAATTCTCGATACAAAACAACTGGGACTTCTTTTCCGAATCATATTTTGCGGCAGAAATCACTTTCGAATCCGGATTACAATCCAGTACCATACCGGTTGCCTTGTTTACCAAATAGACTTGAGATACATTATCGGTTACATAAGGCATATATTTTTCCTTGATAGTTACTGATTTCAGTTTGGCATCCTGTCCTCTCCATTGTACAGTCACTTTATGTTTGCCTTTTATCCGACGGTCGAAAAGAGCAGATTGCGTAGTGAAATTCTTAGAGTCGGCACCCGAAACATCAACCGAGGCAAAAGGAATTGTTTCAGTATCCAGATAGAAATCCAAGTATCCCGATTTCTTTTTATTCAATTGCACGTCAACCTCTACTTTCTCATACGTAGGCAATGAGCCAAAATGTACATCGAATGACAATCTCGTACCGTTCTTCGCTTTTTCAATAGCACCATTCTTCATCTTCGCCTTCGAACCCGAAAGAGAAATATCTGAAGCAGCCACTGTTATCCCACCGGGGTTCATAACGAATTCACCCGTTATCGCCTTATACACTTCCTTCGCTATAATATAATGCCCTCTATGGTCGGGATGCACCCAATCGTTGCCACCCGGCATAAATTCCGGATGTCCCTTCAAGGGATTATACAGATCTACACAGACCAGATTAAGTTCCTCCGCAATCTCTCTTACGGCAGGCTGAATATAATTCTTTGCTACATTGTCATCAAATGAACCAAGAAATCCCCCATCGCCATAATACATCGGCGGAGGCGTACAAATATAAATATCCGGTTTAGTCGAAAGAGCCTGGAATTTAGCGATCAACTTCTTATAGTCTGCTTTAAAAGTCTCTTTACCATATTTTTCGAAATTCTTCTTGTTGGCATCATTTGCACCGAACTTAATAATGACAATATTAGGTTTATACTCAAGTGCCGCTGCGCATTGCTCAGAATTAATGTAAGCGAATTGATATTCATTAGGATTTTCGGGAGTAGTCGCATCTTCTCTTAATTTTATAAATACCCCGGAAGAGCCTTTACCAAATTTGGTAACTTCATAATCATCACCGAGCATTTCAGCCAGAGGCATCGCGTAATAACCATAATCATTCGTTCCCCCGGTGATACTGTTTCCAACAGTAGCAACTCTAATCTTTCCCGTCTGGGCAGTCAGACTCGCCGCAAACAAAAGACAGAGCGACACAGATAGTAGCTTTTTCATTGTTTATTATCTTGTTATATTAATATTTTCTATTTCGTACCTTATTAAAAGACGGCCAAGAATGCAGATACCACTAAAAGAGAATCAGTAATTTTCTGTCAAATAGCATTAAATAAAAAAGGAATAATCAATTTACAGACATTTTTGCTAGCTTTGCAGAGATTTAGCATCTAAAAGGGAATAATATGCACCGAACTATTTTCATTCTTTCACTTTTGTTTCTTATCCTTCCGGCTAAGGCGCAACCCAAGCACGAAGTTCGTGCAGCATGGATTACGGCTGTATATGGTCTGGACTGGCCCCGTACACGGGCCACGACTCCTCAGGGCATCCGCAAGCAAAAGGAAGAATTGGTGGATATCCTTGATAAACTGAAAGCTGCCAACTTCAATACTGTCCTGTTTCAGACACGTACACGCGGAGATGTGCTGTATCCTTCTTCCATCGAACCGTTCAATTCTATCCTGACCGGAAAAGTCGGAGGAAATCCGGGATATGATCCGTTGGCTTTTGCGATTGAGGAATGCCACAAGCGGGGGATGGAATGTCATGCGTGGATGGTGACTATTCCGCTAGGCAACAAAAAGCACGTCGCTTCTCTCGGCAAACAATCTGTCACCAAGCGAGTGAAAGATATATGCGTGCCTTATAAAAATGAATATTTCCTTAATCCGGGGCATCCTGCTACGAAAGAGTATCTCATGAGACTCGTTCGTGAAGTGGTGGAGCGCTATGATATAGACGGAGTGCATTTCGACTACCTGCGCTACCCGGAGAATGCTCCTCTATTCCCCGACAAATACGATTTCCGCCGTTACAGCAAAGGACGTACTTTGGATCAATGGCGACGGGATAACATTTCCGAAATCGTCCGGTACATATATAAAGGTGTGAAAGCAATGAAGCCGTGGGTAAAGGTAAGTACTTGCCCTGTAGGAAAATACAGAGATACTTCCCGCTATTCTTCCCGTGGTTGGAATGCGTTCTATACCGTTTATCAAGACCCGCAAGGATGGCTCGGAGAAGGTATTCAGGATCAGATATATCCCATGATGTATTTTCAGGGAAACAGTTTCTATCCTTTCGCGCTCGACTGGCAGGAACAGAGCAACGGACGACAGGTTATTCCGGGGCTCGGCATCTATTTCCTCCATCCCGACGAAGGGAAGTGGACACGCGATGAAGTGGATCGTCAGATTAATTTCATTCGTAATCAGAAAATGGCAGGAGAAGGACATTACCGTGTCAAGTATCTGATGGACAATACTCAGGGAATTTATGACGAATTGATTGAGAACTTCTATGCCTATCCGGCATTACAGCCCCCGATGACATGGTTGGATAACGTTCCGCCGTCTGCCCCCTCAGCACTCAAAGTTACGTCCATCGACAACGGATATACCGAATTGAACTGGCAACCAGCGACGGATAATGACCAACGGAATAAACCGATGTACGTGATTTATGCTTCCAATGAATATCCGGTAGATACAAAGAAAGCAGAAAATATTGTCGCACAAAGTATTCGTGAAACAAGTTACATTTATGCACCCATCCAGCCTTGGAATGCCAAGAAGTATTTTGCAGTAACGGCTATCGACCGTTGCGGGAATGAAAGTACGCCCGCATATGGAAACAATCTGTAGCACCCAAGCAACGGCTTTGTACACCAAGCAACGGTTTCATGCGGTGAAACAAAAAGTTTCAAGCGTATGAAACTTCCTGAAACTACTGTCGATCTGATTGACTTGACCGCATGTTCCAATCACATTGACTGCATCAACTACTTCAATAGTCCTGTTCTCTCAGAAAGCATTAAATCATCTATCAGTCAATAATACATGGATTATCAGTCCTTAATACTTGATTTCTCAATTATTAATGTCTGATAAATCAAACGTTAACAGTTGAGATATCAGATATTAACATCCTGTAAATCAAAGAATAATACAGTAAAAACGGTATTTATTAGGACGATGCAGAGTGAGAGCAAGTCCTTGCTCTCACTCTGCTGCCATTAGATCTCTAACAGCTAAAACATCGATGAATAAAGGGATACAGACGAACTGTTAGAGCATGAGAGCAAAAGCACTATCTTTTTCACTGGGGAAGCCTAAGTTCAAGTTATAAATGCAATAATCAATCAAGAGTCAAATTAAGTACCAAACTTCTCTTATTTATTCCCGTTTTTCCATACTATTTCAAGAAAATATTAATGAAAACTTGCTAAATAAGCACATTACATTATACATTTTAACTAATTTAACCTAGTAAAACACAGAATATCCCTTTTTATTCGTAACATTGTAAACAAAGAATCTTATTCAAGAGATAATACTATGACCAAATTAAAACACACAAAAATAGAAGACTCATTAACACTACGTGAATATCCATTAGCAGTTCTATTAAATCATGAGAATAGCTCATATATCTATGATGCTAGAACTAAATTACTGACTCAACTTGAATATAGAGTAAATGATATATCTACACTCAAAAAGGTATTAGAGGAAAATTCAACTGTATTTCTTCCTAATGGATTACTAAAAATAGTCCCAGACGAGAATGAATTAGTAAATAAAATATTACCTAGTTTCAAAAATTATATTCCAAGGAAATTTATCTTGGAAATCACAGAAGAATGTACTCTAAGATGCAAATATTGCTTCTATACGAATGAAAAATCTCTCAGAAAACATTCTAATAATCACATATCTTTAGACATAGCATTTAAAGCCATTGATTATTATTATAAAATGTATACCAACCTCTTTAAAAGAGTTTCTATCAGAAATCGAAAACTCGTTTTAAAAATAGCTCCTCCTGGTATCTCTTGGTGGGGAGGAGAGCCTTTTACTGCTTTTGATATAATGAAAAAGAGTCTTGACTACTTTGAATCTTTAGATTGGAAGGCTTTTGGAATATCAAAGTCGGACTTCACACATTCTGTTGCCACAAATTTTACAATATTAAACAATGAGATAACAACATTCATTACAAAAAATAAAATCCTTTTATATATAAGTTTAGATGGGATGAGAAACGAAAATGATGCAAATCGTATTTTCATTAATGGAAGAGGTTCGTATAATACAATCTCTAAGAATTTAAAATTATTAATTGATACATACCCTGAGTACTCTAAGAAACACATTATCATTCAATCAGTATTGACTAATGATGTTGACAACACAAAGAGTATTAATCAATTAAGAAAAAAATACAATATTGGCACAAATTCTCAAAAAATTCACAGCTTAGTCATCAATGAAGAACGAACACTAGGACAGTATTTAACAAGATTTGAGACTACATATACTGATTATAATTCAGAATTATCCACTTTTTCAAGGCAGTTCTTGATTGCATGAGAGAATTACCACCGAGCGAAATAGCCAACTTTATTGACAAGAATAGCATTAGAATAGAATTTGATAATTTATTCAGTTTAGAAAGCAATATCGTAACGGACCTACCTAAGCAAAGAAATCAATATAGTTTACTACATAGTTGTCCTATTGGTAATGACGTTGTATTTGTTTCAGTTTCTGGAGATTTCCACATCTGTAACAGAGTTGATTATTCACATAGCTTGGGCAATGTAAATTACGGCATTGACAACTCTAAAATTCACAATTTCTTTTCAGAATATCATGATGGAATTAAGAATTTGAAATGCAAAAATTGTTGGGCAATACATTTTTGCAATATGTGTCCAGGAAAGATTTTAACTGATGCTAGATTTATTTACCCTAATGATAATGACTGCACAATCATTAAAATGCGCATATTAATCCAATTGAAAAAATACATAATTTTATCATCTGATAGAATATTATATAGGAAACTAGAGAAAATACTATACAAAAATATAAAAGAAAGACATACATCTAACAAACCTGTAAATATATTAGATTATGAAAAAGATTAAGAAAATTACGCTATTAAAACTCGATTCTTCAGATAGACTCGATTCTTCACAAATGAAAGAACTAATAGGGGGGGATTCAGTATGTTACATAGACACTCTTGGACCAGCAGATCCCGCTTGTGATTATTTTAAATATTTCAACTTAAATGGTCGACCTGCTTATCATGGTAGTGATACTGGCGACTACGGTGGCAATGGCGGTAGTAATAGTTATAGTGGATGTGGATGTTCGTATTGTTCCGCAGAAGAAGGAGGCTTTGGTTTTAGTGTTGGAATGATGATAAGAGGACGAAATGATATGGGATGAATATCGTCATTATTAAAGATTAGCAATTAGAAAACATTATATTACAAAAATCCCATTCATACAAGCATATTAAAATGCTTATGTGGAGACTATTTGAGAATATTCTCTAAATGAATAACCTTAGTTTTAGCATATTCTTTGTTCTCAACATAAATAAAAGGATAATATTGAAGTTTACGGACATGTAGACAATATACCGGAAAGCAATACAAATTAACTAGAATCCGAGGTGGTTCTATAATCATTTTCACATGAAAAATATAATAAGCATATTAATAGTAAGTTTGGCTATTTATAGTTGCCATAGCAAGAAAAAAACATGCAAAGAACTTTTTGATGAATATTATGATATTAACATAAAGAGGTGCATAACTACTATGAATGGAGTTGATTCATTAACGGCAGCTGAAGTATGCGCATGCATGTTTGACAAATTATATAAATTAGATTCTACATTTGTTTATTTAAAGCCCAAAGATATGGAAGAGTATGTGAATAAAAACGCAACATATATTAGTGCATGTGACAGCCTATTGAATAAAAAAACTAATGATTGAGAACAATTATGGACATCTTATTTAAAATAGGCAAAAAGAGACTTCCAGGATTGAAATAGCGATAGTCAATCACAACGCAGAAACACACGATAACGGCTTTGAGACGTCACCGGCACTAACGGCAAATACCCAGCACACACCCGATTATTCTCTACGGACAAAGGAAACGAAGCCGACATCTGCCGATGCTCCTCCAAAGCCTGACCGGCTAAAGGATAATAGTCAATCCGAAAAACTCCTTCCGCATCTGCAGCCAAATAACGATCCGTCAAGAACCGTGCCACCACTCCCATATTCATTCGCAGATTAATTTCGACACAAGGATGAATCCGGTAAACAGGCGCTTCATCCGGAAAGTGACAAATCATCATATCCACTCCCAAGTATCCATGATAAAAGCCACCGAACAAAGCTGACAATTCTTCTTCCAAACGAGTCCGCAGCCTGATAAATTCTTCTTGTGGCACATAAGCCGATAGTTTCTGCAGAATCTTCTCGTCAGACAGCAAGTCATTCCCTGCATACATCCCACTCCCACCCGTGTGGAAGACCGAATATCCGGCAAAAACAACCCTTCCTCTCCCGTCAGCATAAAACTCCATAGCGAAATCTTCCACCTTATTATATATAGGTTCGCCTACCACCCCACCCTGAGAAGCAGCGACACGGGCACACCAACCGGAAATAAAAGTAGTAAATATGCCTTTACACCAATTCAATCCTTTCCCGCTTCCGGAAAGCGGAGCTTTTAACAAGCACGCTTCCCGCCCTTCGACGAACGCACTGCACTCCGCCAAAGTACTCAAATAAAAAGATTCTCCACAGAAGTATTCATTCAACCGCAACCCAGGCAACAACTTTACCGCCTGCAGACGATGCGAATGCTCTCTCAGAATATTCATATAATCCGCAGAAGGCAGCTCCGTCTGACCTGCCCCCAATGTCATCAAACGCTTCCGCAAAGCAGGGTCCCAACCCCACGGAGAGAACTTCCAGTCTTTACCGTCAGCCACTTCCGGTTCCGTCAACAAGGCCACATCCATGCCCAAAAGTTCACTCTTTGTTTTCAGGAAGTCCGCATTATAAGCAGACGGTGCAAGCACCGCACTTCCCGCTTCGGCATACCACATAGGAAGCAACGCCAGGTCACTCGCCATCTGTCGGGCGGAAGCCGGCGCCATATAGTTCGTCTCACCGCTTGCCAACGCCATATCATGCTCCGGATTGAATATATAAACAGGTCTTTTCGTCATGTCAAAGATGGATTCAACACATTATTCTGCAAATATATACAGGAAATAATCAGGAACTTACACAATAAAGAGAAACTTATAAATTAAAGCACATTTTTGCTATCTCTACTTTGCAAATCCTAAAAAAAGCACTATATTTGCCACCCGAAAAACAAAGAACTGAAATGGAATCATTCTATCGCACACACGCCTACCTCGTTGAGCACACCAATGCCCCCGTTCGCCGCGATCTTATGGACGAGATCGACTGGAGTGACCGTCTGATTGGTATCAAAGGGACACGTGGCGTAGGAAAAACCACTTTCCTCCTGCAGTACGCCAAAGAGAAATTCGGCACCGACCGTTCCTGTCTGTTCATCAATATGAACAACTTTTATTTCTCCGGTCACAGCCTTGTTGACTTCGCCAACGAGTTTCAGAAACGTGGCGGAAAAGTACTGCTGATCGACCAGGTGTTCAAACATCCCGAATGGAGCAAAGAGCTACGAATGTGCTATGACCGTTTCCCCAGCCTGAAGATTGTCTTCACCGGTTCTTCCGTCATGCGACTCAAAGAGGAAAACCTCGAATTGCGTGACATTGCGAAAAGTTATAACCTGCGCGGATTCTCTTTCCGTGAATTTCTGAACCTGCAGACAGGAATGAAATTCCGGGCATACAGCCTCGAAGAAATCCTCAGTACACATGAACAGATAGCCAAAGGAGTACTTTCCAAAGTACGACCGCTGGATTATTTTCAGGATTACCTGCATCATGGTTTCTACCCTTTCTTCCTTGAAAAACGTAATTTCTCGGAGAATCTGCTGAAAACAATGAACATGATGGTAGAAGTGGATATCTTGCTGATCAAACAAATTGAGCTGAAATATCTTTCAAAGATAAAAAAATTACTATATTTGTTGGCTGTGGACGGACCGAAAGCTCCGAACGTGAGCCAACTGGCAAGTGACGTACAGACATCCCGCGCTACGGTAATGAACTATATCAAGTATCTGGCAGACGCGCGTCTGATTAATCTGGTTTACCCGAAAGGAGAAGAATTCCCAAAGAAACCGTCAAAGATTATGATGCACAACTCTAACCTGATGTACTCCATTTATCCGGTGAAAGTGGAAGAACAGGATGTACTCGACACGTTCTTCGTTAACACTTTATGGAAAGACCATAAGGTACATAAAGGAGATAAAAACGTCTCTTTCATGGTAGACGAAGTGATGCCGTTCAAAATTTGTGCGGAAGGTACAAAAATAAAGAATAACCCGGACGTGACGTATGCGTTGCAAAAGGCTGAGATAGGCCGCGGCAACCAAATACCTCTCTGGATGTTCGGATTCTTATACTAAAAAGATTTATTTACTTAAATATTTAATTTAGTTATGACTAAACAGAAGAAATTC
>OGTL01003277.1_pt1 | contig 10857 bp, 10 predicted proteins | sample 1553601 | NCBI WGS metagenome assembly OGTL01 (sample SAMEA2580112, study PRJEB22360) | human gut metagenome | biome: human gut; feature: human-associated habitat; material: faeces | place: Denmark | collected 2008/2010 | reverse complement strand
ACGAAAATATGTTCAAGACTTGCGATAAATGCGTCAAATGCGGGTTTGGGTTGGATTCACTACTGGGATAATGACGGATTTAAGTACGACGTTATAGACAGCAAGCAAGTTATACCGATATGGAGCGATACTTTGGAACACGAACTTACGGCGTGTTTCAGAACATATCAAGAGCTTGACGATAACGGTGACACTTACCACGTTTATGAGTATTGGACTGATAAGGAATGCAGTGTATTCCGTAAGAAGATTGGCGACGGTCTTGAACGGCTTGAAATGTATAATATGTTCAACGTGTACGACGTTGAAACAAACGGAACTATATGTAACGTGTACAGTCATAATTTCGGACGTGTACCGTTTATTCCGTTTTTCAATAACGGCTTTCATCGTGATGACCTTACACCGATAAAAGGACTTATTGATACATATGACAAAACGTACAGCGGTTTTATAAACGACCTCGAAGATATACAGGAGATTATATTTGTACTCAGCGGGTATGAGGGCGAGAGCCTTTCGGAGTTTTTGACACAGCTCAAGAAGTACAAGACTATTAAGCTTGATTCGGAGGACGGAGCAAGCGGAGGACTTTCAACTTTGACGATTGATATTCCGGTTGAGGCGAGAGAGAAAATGCTCCAAATGACACGCAAGAGTATTTTTGAACAGGGTAAAGGTATTGATCCTGATCCGCAGAACTTCGGTAATTCATCGGGTACGGCATTGAAATATTTGTATTCACTGCTTGAACTCAAAGCCGGTATGGCGGAAATGGAGTTTAGGAGTGGGTTTGAAGAACTCATCAAAGCGATATGCAATTACAGCGGTATCGCCTGTGAAAATGTCACACAGACGTGGACAAGGACAAGTGTTTCAAACGACACCGAACTTGCGGATATAGCACAGAAAAGCGTCGGCGTTATATCTCAACGCACGATTATCGAACGTCATCCGTTTGTCGAGGACGCAGATAAGGAAATGGAGAGAATTGCGGAAGAAAAGGACGATGGTGACGATATAATGGGTGGACATAATGAACGAGTATTGGAAAAAGAGGAACAGTGAACTTTTAAAAATCCACGCACAGAAAGCCGATGATATAGAACGTGAACTTATAAAAGAGTATGAAAGGTCCTTAAACGGCATAAAAAAAGAGATTGAAACATTTTACGCAAGGTATGCGGGTGAAAACGGTATCAGTATGGCAGAGGCACGAAAACAGCTAAGCCGTGACGAACTTAAAGGCTTTAAGTTGTCGCTTGAAGAATTTCGAGAAAAGGCACTCGATAACGCAGACGGCAAGTGGACGACAATGCTTGATAATGAGTATATGCGTTCAAGGGTAAGTCGTTTGGAGGCGCTCAAATATCAAATGCGTGGAGAAGTCGAACTCTTGAAACAAAAGCAAGAGGATAAATTTTCAACATCACTTAAAAAGGCATACAGTGATACATATTATACAACAAATAAACATATTGCCGATTCGGTTGATTATGCTGTTAATTTTGCAAAGTTCGACCGTGACACGGTGAAGAATGCGATATATGAAAAGTGGCTTGACGGAAGTAACTTCTCTGACCGAATATGGAATGATAAGCAGAAACTTTTAAGAGAACTTAATACAAATCTTGTACAGGGCATAACAAGGGGCGACAGTCCCGATAAGATGATTAAGAATATATCATCAAGAATGAATGTTTCAAAAAGTCGTGTCGCCGCATTGTATCAGACGGAATATACGCATATTATGGTTGACGCAAGATTGCGTTCGATAATGGACGCAGGGTGTGACGAATACGAGATTGACGAGAATATGGACAGTGATATTTGCGATGAGTGCGCAAGTATGCACGGAAAGCATTTTAAATTGTCCGAATATCAGCAAGGCATAACCGCACCGCCGTTTCATACCCGTTGTCGTGGTACAATAACGGGATATTTTGTGGAAGAAGAGGAAACACTTGAAAATGTTGAAGATACTGATACTATGTCTTTGTCGAAAGTATTTGATGAAGATGGTGTTAGATGTAAATGCAATCCTGTAAAAAATCATAACGGTATTTATACGCAAACAAACTCGAAGAACGCACAGAATACAATAAAGTTTGTAATAGATACTAAGAATAGTATCGATTTATTGGGTGATGTTTCAGAAATCGTAATAGCAAAATCAATAAAAGGTATAGCCGCATACAGTCACAAAAACAATCGCTTATATATCAATGAGAAATTGACAGATGAAAGCTTTTTGAATGAAATGCTAAAAGACGGGTATTTTGTCGCGGAGAACAAGCTTGATGTATTGTGGCATGAAATGTTCCATAAGAAACATTGGGATTTTGTGTTGACAAACGGTGGAGAAAGTAATAAAATGAACATAGAATCAGAGTTGCGGAAATACGTAAAGGAACAACAAAGACTTGATTATTCTTATGTGTCAAATACTGTTAGTCGAAATGCAAAAGATGGATTGAAAAGAGAGGGCAACAGACAATTAAATGAATTAATTGCGGAAGTGCTGTTACAAGAGAAAAAGGGAATTGTAAAAGATAAGCGGTTATTGGAATTGGTAAAGAGGTGTGTAAAATGATGAGGCTTATAACAGAATATGATTTGAAGATGAGTAAAGAGTTGGACAAATGGGAAGAGTATCCCGACGGAGAATGCCACTTACGAGAAGATGCACCTGAAGAAGTAAAAAAGTATTACGAGAAGTTACGAAAAGAATATAGTATGTTTGATTAAAGCAAAAAACACTAATGAGTATGTTTTTATTACAACAAAGGGAGTATAGGCAATGGATAATTTTAAAGTTATTTATAAAATACTTAAAGTCCTTGAAAGTGCAATGGATTGTGATGAAGTTGATAGGTCTTGCTAAAGGCAGAAAATTTCAAGATAACAGAAAATCGATTTGAGAATATTATCAGAATGCTTGCCAAAGAAGAATATATAACCGGAGTAATCATAGTTGATATGATAGGAATACAGGGAATCAAATTCGATGATGTCCGAATAACATTAAAAGGACTTGAATATCTTAGCGAAAATTCTTTGATGAAAAAAGCGGCAAATTTAGCTAAAAGCATTAAAGAAACAATTCCCGGTATATAAATTAAATATACATTAAGCACGTCTTAGGGCGTGCTTTTTTGATACAAAAAAGGAGAGTGGGACAAGTGAATATACGAGGTTTACCACCTTAGCACCTATAAAACGGTGCTTTTTTTATACTCTTTTTTCAGCGTTGCAGAGAATAAAGAACAATGCTTTTTACAGGAACGCACCTGAATAAAAAATTAATTATGGAGGAGAAATAAGAATGGAATGGTTAAAGGCAATATTGGAAAAGGCAAAGATTGAGGACGGCAAATTGGATATTGACGGAGTGATGTCGACTGTAAACTCTGAATTTCCGAAGTATGCAGTACCGAAAAATGTTTTCAATGACAAAGTTACGGAGCTTAAAACGGCGAACAAAACCATTGAGGACCTTAAACAATCAAATGCCGACAACGCGGAATTGCAGAACAAAATCAAAGGGTATGAAAGCGAGATTGAAACGCTTAAAACAGATGCGTTGAACACCGCAAAGACATACGCATTAAAGGAACAGCTTTCAAAAGCCGGTGTAACCGATGCCGACTATCTTATTTACAAGCAAGGCGGAATTGATAAGTTTACATTCGACAAAGACGGAAAGCCTGTCGGTGTAGACGATATTCTTAAACCGCTCAGAGAGGATAAGACGTACTCACACCTTTTTGCCGAAAAAGGCGGAGCATACACACCAAAAAGCGGAAGCGGAAGTTCAGACGTAAATCCTTGGGCAAAGGAAACATTCAATCTTACCAAACAGGGAGAAATTTATAAAAACGACCCTGCTAAAGCAAAAGTATTAATGCAAGAGGCAGGAATGACAGGAGGAATTTAATATGGGAACAACTTTATCAGATATTATCGTACCGGAACTGTTTAATCCGTACGTTATTCAAAAGACACTTGAAAAATCGGCACTTGTACAAAGCGGTATAGTGCAGAATGACGCAGAATTTGACAAGCTTGCGTCACAGGCAAGTCCGCTTGTAAATATGCCGTTTTTCTCTGACCTAACAGGTGAATCGGAAACGGTTATCGAGGGCGATGACCTTACCGCCGATAAAATCAGCAGTAAGAAAGACGTTGCGGTAATTTTAAGACGTGCAAAAATGTGGAGTGCAACAGACCTTTCCGCCGCAATGTCGGGTGCTGACCCTATGGCGGCGATTGCAAGTCTTGTATCTGACTTTTGGGTGAGAGATTTACAAAAGGAACTTATCGCAGTGCTTAAAGGTATCTTCGGCACAATTCCGGCAGTCTCCGACGGTTCGCCTAAAGAGGCTGAAACAAGACTTGCGTCAAACATTCTTGATATGTCAAGCGCAAGCGGTAACGGTGCAAAATGGAGCGGAAGTGCTTTTATTGACGCACAACAGCTTTTAGGCGACAACAAAGCGGAACTTACCGCCGTTGTTATGCACAGTGCAGTTGAGGCGGCACTCAGAAAGCAAGACCTTATTGACGTAATTCAGCCGTCCGGTGCAAATCCGTTCAGTACATATATGGGTAAGCGAGTTATTATTGATGACGGCTGTCCCGTAACAGGTTCGGGTTCGAGTCAAGTATTTTCAACATATCTTTTCGGCAACGGTGCGATTGCACTCGGTAACGGTACACCGGAAAAGTTTGTTGCAACCGAAACAGACAGAGATAAGAAAAAGGGCAGTGGTGTTGACTATCTTATCAATCGTAAGACGTATATTCTTCACCCACGCGGTGTTAAGTTTACGGACGCCGATGTCGCAAATACGGAAGGTCCTACGCGTACGGAACTTGCTAATGCAACAAACTGGACACCTGTATATGACCCTAAGCAGATTAGAATTGTCGAAATGCGTCACAAGATTTGATGAGGTGACTTATGGATGAGTATATAGCTGTTTTTGCGGATATGTACGGCATAAGCGAAGATGACAGAGGAAAAGCCGAAAGATGTATTGAAAGCACAATCGAATATATCAAGAATTATTGCCATATTGACGGTATTCCCGATGATTTAAAGCATACCGTTATACTTATGGCGGCGGACTTGTTCCGCTATGATATATCGGCATCATCGGGACGATACGACAATGTAACGTCAATCAAAGAGGGCGATGTTACGGTATCGTACGGCGGTAATTCAAGCAGTATTTCGAGCGTGTTTAAAGACTACAAAGCAAGGCTTGCACGTTTCAGAAAGTTGGTGTGGTGATGAATATGGTAAGAGAGGCGATTGAAAGACTGTATAAAGGTTTATGTTCTGTCAAAGTGAAAGTTTCAAGCGTGAATGATGAAACAGGAGAAACTGTATTTACCGAAAAGGCTGTTTTAACCGAACAGCCTTGCCGACTTTCATTTCAAAGCCGAAATTCGGCGGCAAAGGACGACGGATACAGCACCGTATCGCAATCGGTTGTACTTTTTATTGCACCGGAGGTTGAAATACCGTCGGGCAGTAAAATAACCGTTACACAAAACGGAAAAACAACTGACTATTGCCGTAGCGGTGAAAGTGCGGTTTATACATCGCACCAAGAAATTGCACTGGAATTATTCGAGGATTATGCGTAATGAATGAGATTGATTTTTCACAGCTTGAGAAATTGCAAAAACAAATGGAAAGAACGGATTACACCAAAGCTTGTGCATCGGCTATGAATGTAATTTCACAGAAGGCATTAAAATACATCAGTAACGTAACAAAACCCGGACATTACAAGAACGGTAAAACGGGCGGTACACTTAAAAAGAGTTGGCAAGCAGAACGAACAACTGTAAGCGGAAGTACGGTAAAGGGCGGAATATATACCGCACTTGAATATGCTCCTTATGTGGAGTTCGGACACCGTACAAGGCTCGGAAAGGGTACGTCCCCAAAGTACAAGCCTAAGAAAAACGGCAAAGCGTGGGTTGAGGGTAAAAAGTATCTTAACACCGTAGTACCGAAAGTCGATAAGGTAGCACCGAAAATACTTATGCGGAAGATGGAGGAAATACTGAAATGATGACGAGTATTAAAAATGCAGTAACAAAAGCTATTTATGACTGTTTCGGCAATGCGGTTTATACCGCATACACCGAACAAGGATTTTCAGAGCCTTGCTTTATCGTTGAGATGTTTCCGCTTAACGTACAGTCGACAAATTCATTTTTGGACGATGAAACGCAGACGGTACGAATAAGATATGTTCCGAAAGATATAAGTCAAGATGAATTTATTGATGTGGCTGAAAAATTAAGGGGCTTGTTTTTGTATAAACCGCTTGTACTGTCTGACGGTATGCGTGTAAGGTGCTTTGATATTAATTTCTCTATGGAAAATTATACGCTTGTGACGGAGCTTGTATACAATTACACCGTTAAGGTGAGAAACGAAAGTACATACGATAAGGCAGAAGATTTGATGTTAGGAGGAGATTTATAATGGGTTTACCTGAAATAAATATAGTGTTTCAGTCCAAAGCTGAAACGGCAATTAAACGAAGTGCAAACGGCATTGTTGCACTGATTTTGCGTGACGCAACCAAAGGCGATATTACATCATATTCGTATACAAATGAGAGTGAAGTTGTAAAATCTCATTGGACAACCGCAAATTATGATTACATAAGCAAGACGTTCCTCGGCGGACCGCAAAGGGTTATTGTCGAGAGAATAGGTGCGGAAGATACCTATGACGACGCACTTGCACGATTAAAGAATAAAAAGTGGAATTACCTTGCAATACCGTCGCTTGCCGATAACGAAAAAGATATTGCGGATTGGATTATCGCACAGAGAAGTGCGAAAAAGACATTTAAAGCCGTACTTCCGTATGCGGCGAATAATGAGGGTATTATAAACTTCGCAACCGATGATATAAAAGTCGGTACAAAGGTTTATACCACTGCCGAATACTGTTGCCGTATTGCAGGACTTTTGGCAGGATTGCCTATGACAGAGGGTGCGACGTATCAAACTCTTGCGGAGGTTGAAAGCATAACGGAAAGTACAACTCCGGATGATGATATTGACGGCGGTAAGTTTATACTTATCAATGACGGTGAAAAGGTTAAAGTCGGCAGAGGTGTCAATTCGCTTGTCACCTTGTCGGGTGATAAGACGGAAGATATGAAGAAAATCAAGATTATAGACAGTCTTGACCTCATAAGAGATGATATAAAAGCATCGTTTGAGGAAAATTATATTAACGTTGTAAACAGTCACGAAAATAAAATGTTGTTTATCGGTGCGGTTAATCAGTATTTTAAGTCGTTGCAGTCACAGGGCGTATTGTATGACGGTGCCGATTGCAGAGCTTATATTGACGTTCAGTCGCAACGTGAATGGCTTGCTCAAAAATATGACGTGTCGGATTGGACAGACAGTGAAGTCGAAGTGGCAAATACGGGAAGTATCATATTTGCGGGTGCTGATATTACAATACAGGATTGTATTGAGGACTTGAGTTTTAAAATAGGATTGGAGTGATAGATAATGGCTGAAAGTGTTAAACCGAGAGGTAATCAACTTTGTTCCGGTACATTCGGTAAACTTTGGATTGACGGAAGTCTTGCCTATGAAGTGTATAAGTTTGAGGCAAAGGAAAAGACAAATCGTGAGAGTGTAAGTTTTGCCGGCGATACAACGAACGATTCAAAGCTTATGGGCGTTGACTATGAATTTTCATATACCGTACGAAAAGTATATTCAAGGGGTAAAGAAATAGCTGACGGACATAAAAAAGGTAAAGATACAAGACATACGTTGGTGGCAAGACTTGAAGATCCTGATAACGGCGGTTATGAAACAATTCAACTTGATAATTGTTGGTATAATGATGTGTCACTTATGAATTTTGAAACCGGTAAGATAGTTGAAGAAGAATTCAGCGGTGGTTTTACCGACTATGACCTTACATCTACAATGAATGCGTAATAACGGAGGTAAAAGATTATGGATAAGAATACAAAAATTACTCTTGCGGAACTTATTAAGCGTAAGGAGCAAGTGCTTGAGGCAAAGAAAAACGTAAAAAGAGCGAGAGTTTATGTAAAAAGCCTTGGTGGCGAGATTGTTATAAAAGCACCGACAAAGTCGCTTGCAACAGAATCGGCGGAAATGGAAAAGGACGGTGACGCTCACCTTGTTTATGAGTGTGTTGCCGAACCGGATTTACATTCAAAGGAACTTCAAGACGCATACGGCTGTACATATCCCGAAGAAATTGTTGAAAAACTCTTCGATGCGGGCGAAATCACACCTATCGCGATGGAGTGTATGAAACTTGCGGGATATGTCAATAGTGTAAAACTTGTTGAAGAAGTAAAAAACTGATAGAGGCAGATGATGAACTCTATATGATACATCATTATCTGCAAAGAGGAATATTGCCCGAAAAGGTGCTTGCAAGACCGGGAATTGAAAAAATATTTTTCCTTGCAAGTGCCAAAAAGGCAAATGATGACGAATACGCAAAGTGGAAGGCTTTGGGAGGTGAATAGTTTTGCAGAATAAAAGTTCGATAGTTCTGGATATGAACCTTAATGCGAGTGGATTTGCCCGAGGGATAAAAAGTGTAATCGGCAGTGTCAAAAATATGAATGAGTCGATGAAAGACGCAACGAACAGCGCCTCAAAGATGTCTTCTGTAATGAAAGGTATAGGGAGCAGTGCCATAAAAGTCGGAAAAGGTTTAGCGGTGGCAGGAGCGGCCGCGGCGACTGCCGTAACGGCTTTGGTTTCAAAGTCTGTCGGTGCATTTTCTGATTATGAACAACTTACGGGCGGTGTAGAAACGTTGTTCGGAGCAGGCGGAAGAAGTGTTGAGGAATATGCACAGAGTGTCGGTAAAAGTGTTTCTGATATTCAAGGAAAATATGACAGTTTGATGAGTGCGCAAAATGCTGTATTAGAAAATGCAAATAAGGCATATATGACCGCCGGAATGTCGGCGAATGAATATATGGATACTGTTACGGGATTTTTAGCGTCGTTAATATCAAGCTTAGGCGGAGATACAAACAAGGCGGCGGATTATGCAAATTCGGCATTGGTGGATATGTCCGATAATGCAAATAAAATGGGTACGGATATGGAGTCCATAAAAAATGCGTATCAGGGATTTGCAAAACAGAATTATACTATGCTTGACAACTTGAAGTTAGGTTACGGCGGTACACAAGAGGAAATGAAACGACTTCTCAGTGACGCAGAAAAGCTTACGGGACAGAGGTACGACATTTCATCATTTGCCGATATTACACAGGCTATTCACGCAATTCAAACTCAAATGGATATTACCGGCACAACCGCAAAAGAGGCAAGCACGACAATAAGTGGATCGTGGGGGTCACTGAAAGCGGCATTTCAAAACGTGTTGGTGGGACTGACAACGGGCGGTGATATGTTTGACCAAAGTTTAGACGCACTGATTAATACAGCCGTAACATTCGGACAGAATATTATACCCGCCATTAAAGGTGCTTTGAGTGGTGTCGGCTATTTAATTGAGGGTTTGGCACCGGTAATCGGCGAAACAATTCCACCGTTAATTAATGACCTCGCTCCTACATTGGCAAACAGTGCCGTATCGCTTATATCGTCTTTGGTAAATGGTCTGACACAGAACGCAACGCAATTTTCAGAGTGCTTGAGCAATATGATTATTGTAGCGGTCGCCGGTATTTCAACCGTAGTGCCACAGTTATTAGATGCGGCGTCAAAAATAGTCAGCAATTTAATGCAAGGATTAACTAATTCTATGCCTCAAATTGTGAACGGAGCAGTAACTTTGGTAGAGGGGTTAGTCAATGGATTAGTGAACAACATACCATTGCTTATTATGGGAGCCGTTCAGCTTGTTGCGTCTTTGGCTAACGGTTTGATAGAAAATTTACCGAGAATAATAGATGCAGGTGTAAATCTGATAACAGGAATCATCAGTGCGTCATATTCTATGATGCCACAGATTATTCAAACGGGTGTGCAATTAGTAGTAAATTTAGCCATCGGATTAGTACAAGCTATTCCTCAGTTGATTACGGCTTTGCCACAAATCACAGGTTCAATCGTAAAAGGATTTAAGTCTGTTAATTGGTTTGATTTGGGTTTGCAGTTGATAAAGTCAATTTGGAAAGGTATCAAATCAATCGGAAGCGAGATGTGGAACGGAGTCAAAGAAAAAACGTCAGAATTATGGGGCGGTGTTAAAAATGTTGTATCGGAAAAACTGAACAACATAAAAAGTACATATGACGCACACGGCAGAGGACTGAAAGGTGCTACATTTGCGGCAATAGAGGGTGTCAAGGAATACTACAGGACAGGCTATGACGCAATTAATCAATTAACAGGCGGTAAGCTCGGCGAGGTTGTCAATGCAGTCGGTGAAAAGATGGAAGTCGTAAAAGGTAAATTCAGCGAAGCGTTTGGCAATGTGAAAAACACCGTAATGACTATTTTTGAAAACATTAAAAATGGTATTACTGAAAAAATCAGTGCGGCGGTGAACAAAGTCAAGGAGATATTCGGCAGTATTGCCGACAAGGTATCGGAAGTTTGGGGTAAGATTAAAGGAATTATCAAAGCGCCTAAGATTGTACAAAAAGGTACGGTAAGTATAGCCGGTGTCAGTACACCGATTCCGAAACTTGGACTTGAATGGAATGCAAAAGGCGGTATTATGACACGTCCGACAGCGTTCGGATATGCAAACGGAAAAGTCCAAATGGGCGGAGAGGCAGGAGCAGAGGCGATACTTCCGCTTAGAACATTTTGGAATAATTTAAGTCA
>OGTL01003272.1_pt1 | contig 10868 bp, 9 predicted proteins | sample 1553601 | NCBI WGS metagenome assembly OGTL01 (sample SAMEA2580112, study PRJEB22360) | human gut metagenome | biome: human gut; feature: human-associated habitat; material: faeces | place: Denmark | collected 2008/2010 | reverse complement strand
CACAGGTGGCGAGCCGCACGCAGAACCAGTACCCTTCTTTGACGCGCGCGAACAGGCCGGCACCGTAGTTGTAGCCGCACACCGGTTGGAAACCTTGGCCGAGGCCGACGATCACCGAGTTGGCGCCCAACATAATGCGCATCACAATGGCCATGCCGGCGATGGCCGCGTCGCCGAACGGATTGGCGGCGATGTTCACGCAGGTCACGGAAATCGAGCCGGCGCCTTGGCGGATCAACGAGGGCAGGCCGCCGCCGGCCACTTCGCGCATGAGCAGCACATCCGGCCTGCAATTGCGCAAGGACAGTTTCATCACGCCGAATTTGCGGCTCATCGTGGTCAGAATCGTGAAGCTCACCGTCTGGCAGATGGCGGTGGCGAGGCCGGCACCGAAAATCCCCAGACCGGCCACGAAAATGAACAATGGCGCAAGCAGGAAATTCAACAGCGCGCCGGACACCAGACCAATCATGCCGAACGCCGATTGACCTTGGTATCTCAACAATCCGTTGAGTGCGAACGAACCGCACACGCAGGGTGCGGCGACCAGCAACGGCGTCAGATATTGCACGGCGTATGGGGCAATCGTCGAGGTCGAGCCCAGCATGACGACAAGTGGCCGCAGGGTCAGCAGTCCGATTGTGGCAATCACCAGACCGGAGATCACCGCGCCCGCAAAGCCCACGGCCAGTAGTCGGGAGGCGCGATCATTGTTCTGCTTGCCGAGTTCGCGGCTCATCGAGTTGCCCGCGCCGTTGCCGAAGAAGAAGCCGAGCGCCTGCATCACGGTCATGATGGAGAACGCGATGCCGATGGCGCCGGACTGCGCGGTGCCAAGCTGGCCAATAAAGAACGTGTCCGTGAGATTGTAGGCAGTGGTCACCAGATTGGAGATGACGGCCGGCAGGCATAGTTTGAGGATCAGCGGTTTGACCGGCTGCCCGGTCATCTGCCGATATTTCGCGTCCGCGCTTGCGCGTCTAATGCCATGAATCTGCACCATGGACGGCTATCCTACTCGCGCAGGGTCCTATGCAAAGGCGCGTGACCGCCATACAAGTCAGCGCAGATACCGCCCGGTGATGCTGTTCGGATTGGCCGCGACCTGTTCCGGCGTTCCGGTGGCGACGATGCGTCCGCCGCTTTCGCCGCCGCCCGGCCCCATGTCGATGATCCAGTCCGCATTGGCGATCACGTCAAGGTCATGTTCGATGACCACGACGGTCGCGCCGCTCACCACGAGCCGGTCGAACACGCCCAGCAGCACGCGAACGTCGAGCGGATGGAGGCCGATGGTCGGCTCGTCGAACACGAATACCGCGTTCAACTGGGCCTTGCCCATTTCGCTGGCGAGTTTCAGCCGCTGGGCTTCGCCGCCCGAAAGCGCCGGGGTCGGTTCGCCGAGCGTCAGGTAGCCGAGACCCAGATCGTGCAGGATGGTCAGACGTGCGTGAACCTTCTTGAGGTCGCTGGTCACGGCCAGAGCCTGGTCCACACTCATTGCCATGAGTTGGGGCAGACTCAGTGAAAGGTGAGATTCTCCCTTAACCGCACGCCGAATCGCGCCGGCTTCGGACGCATAGCGGGAGCCTCCACAATCCGGGCATTCGATGGTCACATCCGGCAGGAACTGCACGTCGAGCGAGATCGAACCGGTGCCGTCGCACGTAGGGCAACGCAGTCGGCCGGTATTGTATGAGAAATCGCCGGCCTTCCAGCCGCCCGTCTTAGCCGCCTCACATCGGGCAAAGGCGCGCCGCAATTCGTCGTGAATATCGGCATAAGTGGCCACGGTAGAACGCACGTTCGCGCCGATCGGCGTGGCATCGATGAGATTCGCACGACGGATGCCCTCGGTCTCAAGCTCGCGCACGTGTTCCGGCAACAGCTCCCCCGCCGCCTGCGCTTTGAGTGCGGGAATCAGCGATTCGAGTACCATCGTGGTTTTGCCGGAGCCGGAGACGCCGGTCACCGCCACGAGCCGGCCGCGCGGGATATCAACGTCCAACGGTTTGACCGTATGCAGCTGACTGGTTGTCATGCGGATGTGGCCAAGGCTGAACACTTGCGATTCGGCCACACGCTCACGTATACGCGCACTCACCTGGTCGGATAGGAACGGCGCAATGCGACTACTGGGGTTCGCCGCCACCTCGCCGACCGTGCCTTGCGCGATCACATGCCCGCCTTCGGCGCCGGCAACCGGTCCCATTTCAATGAGATGGTCGGCGGCTTTGAGCACGCGCACGTCATGGTCCACGACCACCACGGAATTGCCGTCCGCCACCAAGTCGTGCATCACGCCGAGCAGCCCGTCCACGTTCGAGGGATGAAGACCGATGGATGGCTCGTCGAGCACATACAGCACGCCGATGGTGCGGTTGCGCACGGCACGGGCGAGCTGCACACGCTGGCGTTCACCGGTCGAAAGCGTGGCACCGGCGCGGTCAAGCGCCAGATAGCCGAGGCCCAGATCGAGCAGCCGTCGGGCCACATCCAAGAACGATTCGCAGATGTTGGCGGCCATCGGCCGCATGTCGGCGGGCAGGGATTCCGGCACTCCGCGCACCCAATCCGCCGCCGCGTCCAAGGTCATCGCGCCGGCTTCGGCCAAGTTCAGCCCGCGCACATGCGGGGCCCGGGCGGCGACGCTCAGTCGTGTGCCGCCGCAGTCGGCGCATGGGCCTTCCTTGAGGAACCGGACCACACGCTTCAGGCCCTTCTCGTCCTTGGCTTTGGCGAGCGCGTTCTCCACCGTGTACACGGCGTTGAAGTAGGTGAAGTCGAGTTCGGCGAAATCGTCGCCTTTCTTCGGCTTGTAAAGAATATGCTTTTTGACGGCCGGCCCGTTGAATACGATGTCACGCTCTTCGGGCGTGAGCTCGCTGAACGGCACGTTGGTGCGCACGCCCATCGCGCCGCACACCTGCTTCATAAGGTCCCACATGAGCGAGCCCCATGGCAGCACCGCACCGTCGTCGATACTTTTCGACTCATCCGGCACCAGGGCCGCACGGTTCACTTCGCGCACAATGCCGGTTCCGGAGCAGGTCGGGCAGGCGCCGGCCGAGTTGAAGGCGAGCAATTCGGCGCCGGGCGCGTGGAATTCCTTGCCGCAGCCAGCACAGGTGATGGGCAGGCCGGCCGCCACGTTCAGCGTCGGTTCATTGCGCGCCCCGCAATGCGGGCACACGTGCGAGGCGACGCGGGAAAACAGGAGTCGCAGGCTGTTGAGCAATTCGGTCATCGTGCCGAACGTCGAACGGATGCCGGGCACAGTGGGCCGCTGGTGCAGGGCCAGCGCGGCCGGCACATGCAGCACTTCGTCCACCTGGGCGCGGCTGGCTTGAGTCAGTCGACGGCGCGTGTACGTGGACAGCGCTTCCAAGTAGCGCCGCGAACCTTCCGCATACAGCACGCCGAGCGCCAGAGAGCTTTTGCCCGAACCGGAGACGCCGGCCACGCCCACCAGTTCGCCCAGCGGAATGTCGATGTCGATGTTCTTGAGGTTATGCACGCGCGCACCGCGCACCTCAATCGCCTGCGGCCGTTGATCGTCGCTCATGCTCGGCACTGCTCCGCCGCCGCAAGGTCGGCTTTCAGGGCGGAAGACAGTTCATCGAGCAGCGGCAGCCATCGATCCGCACGCACCGAGCAAATGCGGCGGGTGGCGTCTTTGCTGATTTCGATGAATCCGGCTTGTTCCAGCAGTTTGATGTGATGGGACACGGCCGTGCGGGACAGTGCCGACGATTCGGCCAGCTCCCCCACCGTCTGCGGCCCATGGCACACCAATTGCACCAGCAACTGCTGCCGGTTCGGATCCTTCAGCGTCTCGAACAGCGGAACGCATTGGTTGAGGATTTCCAGGCTCCTGATCGGCTGGTCACATGCCTCGTGGCCTGCCGCCGCGCTATCTGACCTCTGTTCAAGTGTCACGCCGTCACCTCTTTCTCGACTTCGCCCTTGGCTGCCGCCGCCTGAGTTTCATGGTCTCCAGTATCATCACGGCCAACGACGGCGGCTGAACGCCGGACGAAAATCTTTCGTCTTGGGCACCGTCCGCCACCTGCAATCCGATTCCCCAGTTTCACTGATGGCCTTTGCGCCGGCGCGGTGTCAGCGCACCCATGCCATGCTGTTTCAGCGCGAATAGCAGCGCGCATGCCGCCGATGCGCGAATCCGGTTCCTTGCTGGTCGGGCTGGTCGGCGAGCGGCTGAATCTTGATTCGGCGTCGCGGCATCCGATCATCCTCCGGCGCTACGCGCTCTCAGCGGGGATTAAAGCAAAAAGGACCTCGTGAACTGGTTTTGATCAGGCCCCTCTATGCTGGACTGTCTGAATGACGACGAGCTGCACACCCTATACGGCTACCTGCAGCGCATCATCGACGCCTCCTCCGACGGCGTACCGGCTTCGACCGCCGAGGACGCCAAGAAGCGAGCGCTACTTATCGAGCACCCCAAGCGCAGGCACATGACGGCCGACCGCGCATAATTCGCGAACAGCCCACACAACTTTGCGGCCACGCAAACGACGGCCGCGCAATCGTTCAATCATTTAGTTACAAGGTCATCCAGCCGCACGATCATCCAGCTCCCCTTACAAGCACGTCCAATTCACCATTTACACGGCATTTTGCACCAAAACCCTACTTTAAAATGCGGCATTTTGCACCAAAGCCCCATTTTGAAATGCGGCATTTTGTACATACAAGGCAGAAAATGCTACCCTCATAAGGGATTCGGAAAGGAGCTGCCATGCTTGAGCGCAAAATCTCGGACGATCTGCTGGAATGGAAGCGGAGCGGTACCGGCAAAGCACTGCTGCTGACCGGCGCTCGCCAGATCGGCAAGAGCTACGCGGTACGCGAGTTCGCCAAGCACGAATACGCCCATTACCTTGAAATCAACCTGTACGAGAACAAGCAGGCGGCCCGAGCGCTCGCATCGGCGAACGACGTGCAGGAGTTCATCAGCCGCCTTACCTTGTTCTCACCTTCAACGCTCATTCCCGGTGATACGTTGATTTTCATCGACGAGGTGCAAGAGGCACCGGATGTGATGACCATGGTCAAGTTTCTGGTGGCCGATGGCCGTTTCGATTATGTGTTCTCCGGTTCCATGCTCGGCACTGAGTTCAAGGGCGTACGCTCCTACCCCGTTGGCTCGGTCATCGAAAAAACCATGCGTCCCATGGATTTTGAGGAATTCTGTTGGGCCATCGGCGTACAGAAGTCGACACTTGAAAACATCCGAGAATCCTGCCGGTCGGTCACGCCAATCGACCGGTACATTCACGATGCAATGATGACGAACTTCCGCACCTATCTGGTAGTCGGCGGCATGCCGGAAGTCGTGCAACGTTTTCTGGACACCAAGGGTGATTTGGCGGCTGTGCGCGCGGTGCAGAACGAGTTGAACCGGCAATATCGCCACGATATTTCGCAGTACGCAGGCAATCGCGCATTGCAGGTGCAGGAGATCTTCGACCAGCTCCCCACTCAGCTGATTGACGGTAACGGCAGATTCGCCGTCTCCTCCATCAGCCCCGGTGCTCGGTACGACCGCAATCAGAAGGATTTTCTTTGGCTTGTCGATGCGGGTGTGGCATTGAAAACCAACTGCGTCACCGAGCCGAAAACACCATTGAAACGCACGGCGCAATCACCGAAGTTCAAACTGTACCAGTCTGATACCGGTATGCTCATGGCACGATACCCGCAACCGACCGCGCAAGCCGCATACCTTGATGATTCCTCACCGAATCTGGGTGCCATCTACGAGAACGTGATTGCTCAGGAGCTGACGGCGCAAGGCATTCCGCTGTATTACTACATGGCAAAGAAACATGGTGAAGTCGATTTCATCGCTGACACGAACGCCGATTCTGTGATGCCGTTCGAGGTCAAGTCGGGGCGCAGCTACCGCACGCACGCCGCCATCGACGCCGTATTGGCCAATGCCGAATATCGCATCTCGCAGGGCGTGGTGCTGTCCCGCTCCAATATTGCGCAGGACGGCGGAACAACCTATCTTCCGCTGTATGCCACGTACTGCTTGCGAGATGTCTGCAATCTGGCCTCACCCTCGACCGTCAGCACCATCGGCGACTTTTCGCTGACGGTGCACCCCGTGTAGGCTTCGCATCGGTGCGCGCTTTACCACTGCGCGCACAGGGCGTTGAAGGCGTCATCGAGGCTCGCGCCAAGCCGGCGGGCCTCGTCGGCATAGGTCTTGGCCGCGCGCACCAGCGGTTCGGGAATCGGCTTGACCCGTTTTACACGCGCCGCGCGGCCGGCACCGGTGTCGATGATGCCGCAGTCGGCGAGTTCGGTGTACTCCTTGGCCACGGTTCCCGACGCGATGCGCAGTGTCCACCGGTTCGCCGGAATCGGCCTACCAGACCGGCACCCCGGCCACTACCCCATCGAGCAGCTGCTTATTCCGATCGAGGGCACGGCTTATACATCGGCGCGACCTGACTCAAGCCGTTCGCCACGTGCGGCGCTTTCGGCATCACCGACGAGGCCCTCGCCCAGTCCGCTGCACAGTACAAGGCACTGCTCGCCGAGTAACAGGTGACCGGTTTGCGTCACCACAATCGTTCAGCGTAAACCGCGTCAGACACATCACAACGTCCGTATGTATGCGGCCCTACAAAGGGGACGCATACATACGGGCGTTAAATACCACTGCGGTAAACCCCGTCACACCACGCGATTAGAACCGGATCAACGCCTTAATAACTTTGCGCTGGTCCATGGCCTCATAAGCGTCCTGAATATGGTCGAGGTCATATTCGGCGGTGAACACGCGGCCAGGGTTAATCTCGCCTTTAAGCACCGCATCCAGCAGACCACCGTCAATATCGTAGTGGCGCACGGGAGCCGGGCCGCCCTTGATGCCGATGTTGCCGTAGAACGTGCCTTCGGCGCTGATCTCCACGTCGTGCGGCAGACCCACACGACCAATCACGCCACCGCGGCGAATCAGGCCAATCGCCGTGTCGAAGGACTGCTTGGAGCCCACGCATTCGAGCACCGCGTCCGCACCATAGCCACCGGTCATCTCCAGCACCTTGTCAATAGCCTCTTGGCCACGCTCGGGCACGATATCAGTCGCACCGAATTCGCGGGCGAGCGCCGCGCGATCCTCGTGACGGCTCATGGCAATAATGCGCGTGGCACCACGCATCTTGGCGGCAATCACACCGCACAGGCCGACTGCACCATCGCCCATGACCACGGCTGTGTCACCGGGCTTGACCTCGGCAGAAACCGCCGCGTGATAACCGGTGGACATCACATCGGAAATGGTCAGCAGCGATGCGAGCTGTTCATCGGAATAATCTTCCGGTGAACCGGGCACCTTGACCACGGTGCCGTCCGCCTCGGGCACACGCAGGTATTCGGCCTGACAAGCGGAGAAGTAGCCCCCGTGCGGGCACACGGATTCGAAGCCGGCCTTGCATACCGGGCACTTGCCGCAGCTGTACGGGAATGGCACGACCACGAAATCACCTGGCTTAACGGATTCGACCGCCGCGCCAGTCTCCTCGACCACGCCAATGGCTTCGTGGCCCACCTGACTGTGTGCGGCCTGTCCGCTCAGCCCACGGAAGAACCACAAATCAGAGCCGCACACGCACGTGCGCACCATGCGAATCACGATGTCATCATCCTGCTGAAGTGCCGCCTTTGGCACCTCTTCCACGGCCATCTTGCCAGGCTCAACGAAAATCGCAGCTTTCATGGTTTCAGACATATTCACAACTCCTTGTTTCCGGCACCGAGCGATTAGGGCCCGTTATCCTCATGTTCCATTAAACGACAATCGATCTGTATTAGCCAATAGCCATAAACCATGTTGAGCCATACCCACGAGGTATGGAAGCAACCAAGCAATTCATCTACGTGCTTTATCGCCTCACGGCAACCAAGTTCATCGGCATTGCAGAAGTCTCTTGCCGAAATCCACCGCGATAGGCCAATATCCGAGATACTGCTGCCGTTTGTTGTCGCCGCCACGAGTAGGCTAAGGAACCGGCGATGGAACCCGCCTGAACTCGTTTCGAACCGCACACTGCTGATAGTTCCTACACACGATTTGATATTGCATGGAATCGTTGTGTCTTCAGCAGGATTCAGCGGTTTCAGGAAAGGCTATTATGGATTCGCAATCCCCATCCGCAGGTGCCCGGCCGATTACGCACACGACCACTCCCCCGGCGCGCAAGCTCCCCGATATTCATCTTGATATTGTGTTGGTCGTCTTCTGCGGCGGTGCGATCGGCACCGCTATCCGCTATGCGTTCGCACAGATTCCCGCGGCTGGCAGCTTCCATACCGGCACGTTTGTGGCCAACATGCTGGCTTGCTTCTGCTATGCAGGGTTGACCGCTTACTTGGCCGGCGCTTCCCGGTTCGGCGCACGTTCCAAAGAACTTGCCAGTCGCGGACTCGGCATGGGCGTATGCGGTGGTTTGTCTACGATGTCGACACTCGCGCTGGAAGGTTTTACCGCAATCCGCGACGGTCAGGTGGCGGCCGGCATTGCCTATCTACTGGTGACGTTCGCGCTGGGTCTGGTTTGTGCGTCTGCCGGCGTGTGGGCAGGAACGCATCTGGCCGGCTCCTCGAACGTATCCGCCGAAGCGTCCGCTGATACGAATGCCGCTACGACCAGCAAGGGAGGTAAGGCGTGATGACCGTATTCCTACCAATCTTGGTCTGCCTGTGCGGCGGCGTAGGCGCCTCCTGCCGCTATCTGCTTGACGTGACCATCAAAACGTACTGGCAGCGCGCATTCCCACTTTCCACGTTCACCATCAATCTCATCGCCGGATTCCTAGCCGGTTTGGTCGCGGCGCTGGCACTCGGCGGGACACTTGATGAACCATGGCGGCTAGTGCTGGCCACCGGTTTCCTCGGCGGCTTCTCCACGTTCTCGACCGCAATCAACGAAATGGTGACGCTCTTCCGCAAACACCGCTACCCCACCGCAGCGGCCTATCTGGTGCTGTCGCTGGGTGTGCCGGTCGTTGCTGCGGCCTGCGGTTTTCTCGTCTGACCGCCACGCCGATTCCCGACGCGGTCAGCGGTATCATTGCGAGGTCGAACGTCACAGGTACATCCGGGAGGTATATGGGCATGGCGAACAATGGAGCGGATGTGAAGCCGAATCAAGGTGTGGGCGCCACAAATACCTCGACCACAACGAATACTGCGGAAAATACCGTGGGCACGGCAACCCCGAAGCAAAATGGACTCGCCGTGCTGGGCAAGTATGTGGGTGTTTCCGCCACGCAGACCATTGTGGAGTATGCGACGTTCGCCATTCTGCACTTGATCGGCGTACCCTCACAGATCGCCAACGGCATCGCCGTGGTGTGTTCGGCGACCTACAACTTCGTGATGAACCGCAACGTGACATTCAAATCGTCCAGCAACTTCACCCGTTCCGTGGCGCTGTTCGTGCTGCTGTGGATCTGGAACTTCACGTTCAGCACGCTGCTGATCGGCTGGATGCCGGGTGCGACCGGGCTGAGTCCATATGTGGTGAAGTTCATTGCGATGGCCTGCCAGTTCGGCTGGGGTTATCCGTTGTGCAAGTACGTGATTTTTAGGTGACACATTCCAATTGCTCACTGTCGTTCGCCTTCGCCTATTTGTATTTGGAGCGCTTATCAGAAGAACAGCATCGCAACACCTGCAGCGAAGCACATGAGCAGAATCGATGTCAGGAAGCTGGCGAGCATCGGCTTCTTGCCCTTGGAAGCGATGGCCTTGAAGTTCACGTTGATGCCGAGCGCGGCCATGGCCATGCCGAGCACGATGTACGCAAAGTCCACGAGCTGCGGAGTGATGGAGGTGACGAACGGTACGAAGGTGCCGATAATCGAAGCGCCGATGAAGCCGAGCATGAACCACGGGAAGGCCACGGTCTTCTTGCCGGTGCTCTGAACCTCGGAATGCTTCTTCTCCCACCAGATGGCGATGATGATGGCCGCGAACACAAGCATGAGCACGCGGGAAAGCTTCATGATGGTGGCGATGTCCACCGCGCCGAACGCGTCGCCGCCCGCGACCGCGTGGGCGATTTCGTGCAGGGAAGCACCGGCGGTGATGCCCAGCTGGTCCTTGGTCATGCCGGTCAGCGGGCCGAGCGCGATCTCCAGCAACGCGAACACAGTACCCATAATGGCTACGATGGCCACGGCCATGGTCACGTCGTTGTCCTTCTCGTCCTGCTTGTCCTCAGGCACCTTGATGGAACCGGCCAGGCCCATGACGGCGGCCGCACCGCAGATGCCGGTGCCACCGGCGGTCAGGATGGCGAGCATCGGGTCGACACCGAGTTTGCGGGCGATGGCATAGCACACGATGATGGTCAGCGTAACGACCACAGCGGCGATCGGCAGACACTTGATGCCCTGCGTGAACAGCACGGCGAGGTTGAGCTTGAAACCGAGCAGGATGATGCCGAGGCGCAGCAGCTTGTTGGAAATCAGGCCAGCGGCGTCCTTGACGCCTGCCTTGCGGCCATCATTGGAACCGACGTAGGCACTGCGGATCGGGAACTGGATGATCATACCGATGAGCAGCGCGATGATGAGCGCGCCGAACAGGCTGAATCCGGGGAACTGCTTGAGCCAGGAGGCGAACAGCGAGGCCAGCAGAGTCAGAACACCAATGAACAGCATGTCAACGGTGGCAATGCGCTTCCACCATTTTGTACAGAACTCTCTCATGATGTCTATTGAAGCTCAAGCGTTTACATCGGTCAAATCATTGCAACCAATACATATCATCGATTTTGTCGATACCTAATTGATCTCCCTCTGATGAGAGAGGTGGCCGCCGCA
>OGTL01003271.1_pt1 | contig 10869 bp, 8 predicted proteins | sample 1553601 | NCBI WGS metagenome assembly OGTL01 (sample SAMEA2580112, study PRJEB22360) | human gut metagenome | biome: human gut; feature: human-associated habitat; material: faeces | place: Denmark | collected 2008/2010 | reverse complement strand
CCGACATTTGCCGGAATTGGCATTTCTTATATTAGGGACTTATTTTACAGCCCCTCTTTTTTATCTTATTCCTCCCAGGCTTTACAAATTGCCTCCACTACCTTGGAAAATTCCATAAAGTGGGATGCTTTTACCAGAACAGTGTCTCCATTTCTCAGGTAAGGCACCAGTGCAAGCATCATCTTATCCAGCGTTTTGAAATACATGACCTGTGTATGTCCGCGCTGTGCCCCTTTTGCCAGTTCCTCGCTGAGTGTTCCGCAGCAGAATAAAACGTCAACCCCCTGATTTGCTGCATATTTTCCAACTTCATAGTGCATTTCACACTCATTTTCACCCAACTCACCCATATCTCCAAGGACCGCAATCTTACGACCGTCTGCCTGAGCCAGCACATCCAGAGATGCCTTCATGGATACCGGATTTGCATTATAGCAGTCATCAATAACCAGCAGTTCGCCCACCGTAATTAGATTTATACGTCCGGCAATGGTTTTTGCATGACTGATACCCTCGCAGATTTCCTCATTTGTAAGTCCCATGATGCGTCCCACACAGGCTGCCGCACAGGCATTATATACATTGTGTACTCCAGGAATCGGTTCATGGATCTGACAATCTTCTTCCGGAAAATGCAGTACTGCATTCAATCCACGCAATCCTTTGTTCTCGATTTCGTCAGCTGTCACTTCATATGTAATATCCGCTGCCGGTGCGGTTCCGTCTTCTACATGATAGAAAATCGGTTTCACACCATGTGTCTCGGAGACCGTAATGAGTTTATCGTCATTTCCGTTCAGCACGATATGTCCGTCCGGTTTCAGGAAATCAAAAATCTCTGATTTCGCCCGGAGCACACCGTCACGATCGATGAGATTTTCCAGATGACACTGACCGATATTTGTCATAACGCAGATGTCCGGTTTTGCTACTTTAGCAATCCGATGCATCTCGCCAAACTCGGAAATACCCATCTCAACAACAGCTGCTTCATGCTCTCTGCGGATGCGCAGAATTGTCAGCGGCAGTCCGATTTCATTATTAAAGTTTCCTTCTGTCTTCAGGACATTATATTTCTGTTCCAAAACAGCAGAAATCATCTCTTTTGTACTTGTTTTTCCAACACTTCCCGTAATCCCGATAATTTTGATTGCAAGCGTGGAGCGGTAAAATTCTGCAATATCCTTTAACGCCTGCTCGCTGGATGCTACCAGAATGTACGGTCCTGCCGGATTTTCCAACGGTTCCTCAGACAAAACTGCCAGCGCGCCTTTTTCAAATACATCAGGGATAAAACGGTGACCGTCCACACGCTCGCCGCGGATCGGGATATACAGATAGCCCGGTTCCACCTGACGACTGTCAATGACTGCGCCGGTGATCTCACTGCCACGCAGGGTATCCTCTCCCACATAAGTACCGCTGCATGCTCGTGCGATATTTTCCAGTGTCATCTGCTGTAATGTATGATTATTCATGTTTTCCTCCGTATTTTTCCTGTGAAATCTGAATCAATCGTTCGCACAGATCTTCATACTTGATGCCAATCACGGCTGCCTCCTGCGGAAGCAGGCTGGTAGCTGTCATCCCCGGCAGTGTGTTTGCTTCCAGGCAGAACATCTCATTGTTCTCATTCAACAGGAAATCCATCCGCGCATAGGAATCCAGACCAAGTTCACGGCAGACTGCCACTGCATGTTTCTGCATTTCCTTTGCTACTTCTTCCGGCAGATCTGCCGGACAGGTCTCTACCGCACTTCCCGCTTTGTATTTGTTTTTGAAATCATAAAAGCCTTCTACCGGAGCGATTTCAATGACCGGAAGTGCCTGCATATCGATGACACCTACGGAAAATTCGCGTCCACAGATATAACTCTCGATCACGATATTGTCTTCATATTTAAAAGCCTCATCCAGTGCAGCTTCATATTCATCTGCAGTACGGACAATCGTAACACCGATACTGGAGCCGCCACAGCATGGTTTTACAACACACGGAAGCGTTAACCCGGTCTCTGAAAACGGAGTATGACGCTGTGTTTTACTCATTGCAATACCGTGCGGTGTCGGAATACCAGCTGCCTCAAACATTTTTTTTGAAATTCCTTTATCCATGGCAAGGGCACTTCCCAGATAACGGCTGCCTGTATACTGGATACCAAACAGATCAAAGGCTGCCTGTATCTTGCCGTTCTCTCCGTTTTCTCCATGCAGTGCCATAAATACAATATCTGCTGCCTGACAGATTTTAATTACATTCGGTCCGAAGAAACATGCTGACTGATCTTTTCGCATTGCTTTTACCTGTGCAATATCCGGTGCTTCACCCGGAATCTGCACAACATCTGCACTTGCTTCTTCTGTATGATTAAAAATATCCGTGATATCTTCCTCTTCCTCATGATATCCCATAAAAACATCCAGCATGATAACATTATGTCCTTTGGAACGCAATGCCTTACTTACCATTGTTCCTGTATTCAGTGAAACATCCCGCTCCGTGCTGAGTCCACCAGCTAAAACTACAATATTCATACTATATTAATCTCCTTAATATTATTTTTCTATATCTGAAGGCAACTGCCCAGAACCGTATCTGCGCCATTGCACTTCTTCTTAGTTTAGCACATTTTTTTTATTTGTGAATGCCGCAAATATAAAATATTATAATTTTTTCTGATTTTCCAGTTATGCTATGGAACATAACTACAAACTACTATAATATTCCTTCTATAAACTTCAGCAGACAGCTCTGTTCTGCTAACATTTTATCAATCACACAGGCAAAGGCTTTTGCCTCTCCTGCTCTTTTTGTATCCCCGCGTTTTGTCATGCCGGAGGCCAACAGGGACAGCAGCATTGGAGCATAACGAAATTCTCCCGTCTGCACACAAAGAATCAATGCATCCCTGCAATATCTGATAGAACCGGGGTATTCTCCGATCAGGGAACTGAGATCCGCAAGCTGATAACAGACTGAAATATACGCCTGTTTCTGCCACCTCAGATTCAGATCAGCGGCAGTCAGGTACTCCAACAGCCTGCGAAGCTGTAAGATATCTCCGTCAAACTCCCGCAGTCCGCTCCGACAGGCAACCAGAAGCTGCCGGATCAGTATCTCGCATGCTGTGTAGCTTCCGACTGCCTGACATCCGCTATCCTCATCCGCCAACGGCATTCCGCTCATCTCCAATATGCGCTGCAACAATTGTTCAATATTAACAGCTTCCCCGCCAGACCACCAGTGAAGTACTGTTTCTCCCAGACTGAGCCACTGTTGTTCCTGCCGGTTATTATCCCCGGAAAGTTCCCGGTACAACTCCAGCTGCTGCACCAGATGCATACGATTCCCAAGCCGGATTGCCAGTGCAATTTCTTCCTGTATTCGCTGACGCTGCAATTCCTGTTCCCCCACAAGCAGAATACAACGCCCCGGAAGTTCTCCCATCCGCTCCATCAAAGCCTCAAAAGTTCCGATTTTCGGACTGCAAATACCTCGCTCAATCTTCGACAATGTACTCACTGCACAAATGCCAAAAGCCAGATCCTCCTGCGTCATTCCATGCCGGATCCGCGCAGATCGCACCACTGAACCTATTTCATAACACTCCATTACGAAATCCCCCTGTTTTTTTGACTAATTATATCATTTTAACGTTTGCACACCTACCGTTCACTTGCACATCATAACCTCTCATTTGTATTGATTCATTGTATTGATTCATTAATTATTTTCTAATGTCCACTGATACAGCTTTCACAGAATTGCAGAGATGCACAGTTTTTCATCCATGATTTTACATTCGACTGTTTCTATGATAAACTGGCATCAAAATCATAAAAAATCGATACGATTATTTTTTTAACAAAGGGGTTTTTATGAAAACAATATTGATCACCGGTGCTTCCCACGGAATCGGGAAAGCCATTGCCGAAAAACTTGCCGCCTGCGGTATGCGGCTCTTTTTAAACTGCCGCTCTTCTAAGGAAACCTTATATGAGTATGCGGTCAAACTGTCAGAAACATATCATGTTCCATGTACCCCGCTTTTTTATGATGTCTCAGATCATAAACAGGTACATGCCATGTTTGAAGAAATCTGTGCTCTGGGTGAAAGCATCGATATTCTGATCAACAACGCCGGTATTTCCCATATCGGCCTGCTCCAGGATATGAGCATCGAGGAATGGAATCAGGTACTGAACACCAATCTGACTTCGGCTTTTTCCTGCAGTAAATACGCAATCCCGGATATGATCACCCGCAAACAGGGAAAGATCATCAATATTTCATCCATATGGGGATGCTCCGGTGCTTCCTGTGAAGTGGCTTACTCCGCCAGCAAAGGAGGACTGAACCTGTTCACACAGGCACTGGCCAAGGAACTTGCCCCAAGCAATATCCAGGTAAATGCCATCGCCTGCGGTGTCATCGATACCCGTATGAATGCCTGCTTCGATGCGGAAGAACGGTCAGAACTGGAAAATGAAATCCCTGCCGGAAGATTTGCGGCACCATCTGAGGTGGCAGACTTTGTGCAGCAGCTCATCGATGCTCCATCCTACCTCACCGGACAGATCATATCCTTCGATGGAGGATATCTGTAATTATACAAATTCAAGTCGAACGCACGTGAGACTTGGTGCGTGATTCTGGTCAGCGAAAGCTGACATATTCTTCTCAGAATCACTGCACATCCTCGCGGAGCGTTTATCTCAGTCGGAGATTGAACTCCCACTGAGAAAGATTTGTTATTACTCACCTTGTAGAAGTGGGAGTCTCAACTCAGACTGAGATGAAATCGGAGAATTTCTCCACGATCGCCGGATGTGGAAAAATTCTCCGATTTTGCTGCTACACTATTTTTCGTTTTAAGCAGAATAAAATTATCTTTTCTAAACTGTACTTTCTTTTGTCCTAAAGTGTCGTTTCCCGGCTTTTTCCTTTCTTCTGGACAATTTCTCTTTTTGCTTTTTTTCTTTTCGACTCATCTGTCTGCTGCGGATTGCTTCATCCAGTTTCCGGAACCGCTCTTCTTCCTGCTCCTCCTGTTCCTGCATCAGATAATTCATCTCTTTGATCACTTTCTCTCCGACATGCTCAGATACAGCCTGTCCCAATGCCTGATTGTTTTCTGCGATGGCATTTCGCACGATATCGTTCATCATCAACTGAAACTGTTCCAGCTTTGTCAGCCCTGCCGGTGCCGCATTGGTATGTGAAACTGCAACATGCATCTGCTGTCCGTCCTTTTCCGGCTCAGATTCTGTCTCACCGGACATAGTAGTGGTGTGCTCCTGCTGTTTTGCTTCTTCCAGATTCGGATTTTCATTGTGAAGCATCATCTTAATGGCCTTCAGCTGATATCCTTCTTCCTTCCATTTCTTGATCTGTCTGAACTGCTGCATATTTTCTTCAGTATAGTAACGGTGTCCCATCTCATTGCGGGGGACATCCAGCTCCAGTTCCTCTTCCCAGTAACGTAACACATGCGACTCTACCTGCATCATATTCGCCGCATCTGAAATCATGTATCGTACTTTTTTCACGATAGAATCCTCCTTTATTACTGTTACAATGATTGTAGCACAATCATGACAGTTCTCAAGAAAATCTCATCGTAAAATTTCGACATAATTTCACAGAATAAGAAAGTCCCTATACGTTCCTTACATCCTGAACAGAAAATATGCAGGTCTTTCTATACTATGTTTGTTATACTTCTGTCTGTTTGTTCTTCGGTCCCGGCTCTGCTTTGCTGATCTTCTTAAATGTGATCGTTACTTTAAACAGATCCCCATCCAAGTACAGATCAAATGTTCCGTCCTGCATTACTGTCAGGTTACGGGCGATCTCAAGGCCCAGACCGCTGCCCTCGGTACTTCGTGAGACATCTCCCCGTACAAAACGCTCCAGCAGTTCATCTGCTTTGAAGTTTAACGGACTCTCGGACACATTTTTCATGGAAAATACAACGGTATCGCCTTCCACACTTCCAGTTACATAAACTCTCGTTCCGGTCATCGCATATTTTGCTGCATTGTTGTAGAGATTTTCAATAACGCGGAACATCCGGCGGCCATCTGCCCGAATCAGCATCTGCTCCTCCGGCAGATCACAGATCAGATTCAGATTTTTTGCGGCAAATTTTTCTTCAAATTCACCGTTTGTCTGCTTGATCAGCTGCTTCAGGTTGATCTCCTGCATAGTCAGTGTAATGTTTCCGGAACTGATTTTAGAAGCCTCCACCAGATCCTCTGTCAACTGTTTCAGACGCAGTGCCTTTCTGTTTAAAATTTCAATGTAACCGGCAATCCGCTCATCCTGAATATTTTCTCTTTTCAGAATATCCACATAGTTGATAATGGAAGTTAACGGTGTCTTAATATCGTGAGACACGTTTGTGATCAAGTCTGTTTTCAGACGTTCACTCTTCATCTGATTATCCACAGCTTTCTCCACACCATCACGGACTTTGTTGATTTCTTCTGCCAGTTCCAGATTTTCTCCCGACATGTGCTCGGTATTGATACGGTAATCCAGATTACCTGCTGCCAGCTGTTGAATACCGTCCTTGATGGCTTCTTTTCCACTGGTGCTCTTCAACATTTTCAGATATACAAAAATATCAAACAATATCATCAGAAGGAAGAAGAAAAATGCCATTCCGCCCGCATAATGAAAACCGAATGCACAGATGATCCACATAAAAATCGTCTGCACGCCAAGCAATACTATATAGGCGATCAGAAGCTGTCTGTTTGCTTTCTGTGCACGATAAGAATTCTGAATGGTTTTTCTGGATGCATCCACAGTTCTTTTTATTGCATGCGCAATACTTGCAAGGATACTTCCGCCAAGTTTACCCTCTTTGATTCTTCGGCCGTAACTCTTCAGATTCCAGGCAAACAATGCGGTTGCCAGGACTCCGCAAATGGCACATCTTACCATAACATTTTCCGTTACCTGCGGCAGCATGCTGTAATAATAACTACTGTTACGGCTGACACAAGCAAATCCGGTTCCATATAAAACCACCAGTAATGTCCACAGAATGATATCCTTAAGCATCAAAAGTTCTATCGGAAATCTGTCCATAAGTACCGGATGAATCTTATCATCCTCCGGTTTCCGTCCGGTCTGCAGTGCAACCAGAACCAGCATCACGATTGCAAGAGCCAGGAACACCCACATAGCAACAAACACATTGATCTGCTTTTCTCCCGATGCACCTTGAAATGTGAGCTGTTCGGAAGTATTTTTATAAAATGCATAAAACATGGAATCAAAATAAGACGGTGATGTCTTACAATGATAATTTGTATCCAGCCCTACAAAGATCTTCCAGTTACCGTCTCCCAGGACATCACTGACGATTTCTTTCATTTCTTCGTTCATATAATGCACCGGAGTAGAAACCTTTCCGGCTGCCTCATCGATCATCAAATAAAAGATCTGATCCGGTGCAGAATAATTTTCTGTCAGATACTGTTCTTCCACCTGGGTCAAAGACATTGCCTGCTCTGTTTTCCATGCCGGCACATTGGTAAATACGCTGCCATCTTCTTCATTTACCAAATATACATATACATTCGTATTTGCAAACTGTTTTTCAATATTTTGGCTTTGCTCTACCAGTGCATGCACCTGACGGGCTGCATCCAGCAGATTGTCGTAATAAGTCGAAAGCAGATTCATCTGATCACTTGTCCTGGCATACTCTGCCAGTGTCATTCCGTTGATATTCTTAATAAACTTCTGCTCTATCTCAAGTCCGTTTCCATACAACACATCCGCACCATTGTTATAACATTTCACCTGATAGGACTTATATGCTTCCGGATGTCTGTTATCAGCGGTACTGCCATCATCACTTTCACTGAACCAGTCACTGATATCCACTGTCTCTATATTAACCGGCTGTGAACCATCCACAGCAGATTCTGTTTGCGCTTCCGTTGCAGCCACAGATGATTCATCATCTTCGGAATCTACGACATCATTTTCTTCGTATTCATCATACACATACTCATCTTTCGTCTCGGTCAGCCAGCGAAGGAACGGATAACCATCCGAATTATAAAACGCATCCAGATCGGACAATTTGTATTCCAGATTCGGATCTTTATTTTCCGCCTTCACGCCATCATCTAAATTTGAAATATCTACGGTCAGATCACCGTTATAGGCTATTCCATTCAAAATCTTATTTTCAGATGCAAAGTTGTCCAGCTGACTATATACTTCCTGTCGCACATAGCGTTGGGCCTGCTCGCTGTCCACATAAGAAACCGGATTCATAATTTCCTGCACATTCATGCCCTCATATAATCCAAGAATGGACCATCCGGCGCAGACAGCGGTCAGCCCGCCAGCCACCAGCAGGACCACTGTTGTCAGCATCTTCGCCCACATGCTGTAAAAATGTTTTTTCTTCATAAGGATCTCCTGTTCTACTCGACTTTAATATCCTCCATCTTATAGCCGATTCCCCATACCACTTTCAGATAACGTGGTTCCTTAGGGTTAATTTCGATTTTTTCCCGGATATGCCGGATATGTACCGCCACTGTATTATCCGCATTGATAGCATCTTCATTCCAGATATTTTCATAAATCTGCTCAATAGAAAATACTCTTCCCTTATTTTTTGTCAGGAAAAGAAGGATATTATATTGAATTGGTGTTAATTTTTCTACAACTACGCCATCGACCATCACCTGTTTCATATCATCATTGATCTCCAGACCACCCGTTTTATAAACATTCGACGTCGGTTCCTGCATCATTGTCCCCAACTTTGTATAACGACGCAGCTGTGATTTCACTCTTGCCACAAGCTCCAGTGAATTAAATGGTTTGGTCACATAATCATCGGCTCCTACATTCAATCCGAAAATCTTATCCGTATCCTCCGTCTTGGCTGAAAGGATAATAATCGGGATATTGGACTCTTCACGAATCTTTAAGGTTGCACGGATACCATCCATACGCGGCATCATCACATCCATGATCAAAAGCTGTATATCATTTTTCCGCATCATCTCGATTGCCTGAATACCATCATATGCTTTTAAGATCCGGTACCCTTCCGGCGCCAGATAGATTTCAATGGCATCTACGATATCTTTGTCATCATCACATACTAAAATATTTATCATAATTTTTCACCTCCCCGTCATTATACTCGATTTGCATGCATTCGAAAAGGAATGTTTCCCGCAATTCCTTTATGCTGACACTTTAACAGACAATTCTTTCCGGAAACCACGCCAAATTCTTAACGATTTATGAAGATAACCAAAAGGATAAAGTCTTTATATTTTCAACAGGGTTTCTTAATGATTTGTTAATGATTGCAATTATAAATCCTAACATTTGCCTGCTATATTAGATACAACGAAAAAACGTACAGGGAGGAAACAATTATGCTGGTTACTATCACCCGTGTGATCAACTGGTCAATCTTATTTGCATTTATCGCATGTTTTTCTTATCAGATTGTCTACCTGATCGCACCTTATATTAAAAAAGAAAAAACACACAAGCCTTTGCAGATGCACCGTTACGCCGTACTGATTGCAGCAAGAAATGAAGAAAATGTCCTTGGTGGACTGCTTGACAGCATTCGCGCACAGAATTACCCGTCCGAACTGGTGGATATTTACGTCGTTGCGGACAACTGCACCGATACCACTGCTGAAATTGCTTATGCACACGGTGCCTATGTATATGAACGTTTTAACCGGGTCCAGATTGGAAAAGGATATGCCTTAAAGTACCTGCTGGATCAGATTTCCCTCAGTGATAATCTGGAAGATTACGACGGATTTTTTATCTTTGATGCAGATAATCTGCTGGATGAAAATTACATAAAAGAAATGAATATGACCTTCAATGACGGATATGATGCCGTCACCAGCTACCGTAATTCCAAAAACTTTGGTGATAACTGGATTTCCCATGGTTACGGTCTCTGGTTTTTACATGAAGCACAGTTTTTAAACCGCGGCAGAATGCGTATCGGCAACAGCTGTATGGTATCCGGCACCGGCTATATGATTTCCCGTGAACTCATTGAGAAAAATGATGGATGGAACTTCTTCCTGTTAACGGAAGATATTGAATTTACCGCTGACTGCATCGCAAACGGTGTAACGATTGGTTACTGTGAGCGCGCAGAATTCTATGATGAGCAGCCGACCAGACTTTCCGTATCCTGGCATCAGCGTATGCGCTGGGTAAAAGGTTATTTTCAGGTATATAAAAAGTATGGCCGACAGTTATTATCAAAGGTCGGCAAAAAAGGAGGATTCTCCTGTTTTGACATGCTGATGTCCAATTTACCGGCCTTTATTCTGACTATGATAGCTACTTTTGCAGGACTTACCCTAACCATTCTGGCACTTTTGACCGCTCAGGATTTCACATCTGCCCTGCTCTGTGTCGGAAAATTCACGGTCAATACCTCTGCTGCAATGCTGGTACTTGGAATCTATACCACATTAACTGAGTGGAAACATATCCATATGGCATGGTACAGAAAAATCGGCTATATGTTCACATTTCCGATCTATATGCTGACTTATATTCCCATCGCTTTCATGGCAATGTTCAAGAAAGTAGAGTGGAAACCGATTGCGCACGGTTCCAGAGTGACAAAAACTCCGATTCGCACAATCGCATCCTGAATAGTCACAATTCCCGGCAAGAAAGCGTGCCGCAATAAAAGAAGCCGCCGTGGCAACGGTATTATCTGTACTAATCAGATAACTGCCATGCCACTGCGGCTCTATATACTTCAAGTCGAACACACGTGAGACTTGGTGCGTGATTCTGGTCAGCGAAAGCTGACATATTCTTCTCAG
>OGTL01003263.1_pt1 | contig 10891 bp, 9 predicted proteins | sample 1553601 | NCBI WGS metagenome assembly OGTL01 (sample SAMEA2580112, study PRJEB22360) | human gut metagenome | biome: human gut; feature: human-associated habitat; material: faeces | place: Denmark | collected 2008/2010 | reverse complement strand
CGGGCCGGTGATGTCGGCATCCAGAATGGCCACAAGGCTCACCTCCGGCAGATCCAGCCCCTCGCGCAGCAGGTTGATGCCCACCACCACGTCGATGCTGCCCAAACGCAGATCCTTGATGATCTCCATCCGCTCAAAGGTATCCACCTCGTGGTGCATATACTTGACCTTGATCCCCTGCTCGGTGAGGTAATCGGTGAGATCCTCAGCCATCTTTTTGGTCAGGGTGGTCACAAGCACCCGCTCCTGCCGCTGGATACGGGCATTGATCTCGCCCAGCAGGTCCACCACCTGCCCTTCCACCGGGCGCACCGAGATGACTGGGTCTAAAAGACCCGTGGGACGGATGACCTGCTGCGCCACCTGCGAGCTGTTCCGGCGCTCGTACTCGCCGGGGGTGGCGGAGACAAAGATCATCTGGTTGAGCTTGGACTCCACCTCCTCAAATTTCAGGGGGCGGTTATCAAAGGCGGACGGCAAACGGAAACCGTATTCCACCAGCGTTTTTTTGCGGGCGTAGTCGCCGCCGTACATGGCGCGCACCTGCGGCAGGGTGACGTGGCTCTCGTCCACGAAGAGCAGAAAATCCTCCGGGAAATAATCCAGCAGGGTGGTGGGCATACTGCCCGGCGCACGACCGGACAGCACTGCCGAGTAGTTTTCGATGCCCTTGCAGATACCCACCTCGTTCAGCATCTCGATATCGTAGTTAGTGCGCTGGGCAATGCGCTGTGCTTCGATCAGCTTGCCCTCGGCGGTGAACTGTTTGACCTGCGCATCGCACTCGGCGCGGATCTTTTCCAGCGCAGCGGCCTTTTTTTCCGCGCTGACGATATAGTGGCTGGCCGGGAAGATGGCAACGTGCTTGACCACGTTCTGCTTGGAGCCGGTCAGGGGGTTGAACTCGGTAATGCGGTCGATCTCATCCCCGAAGAACTCCACCCGGATGGCAAGCTCGCTCATATAAGCCAGATAAATGTCCACCGTGTCGCCATGCACCCGGAACTTATTGCGCACAAAATTCACGTCGTTGCGCTCGTATTGCAGGGTGACCAGCTTTTTGCACAGCTCGTCCCGCTCCATTTGCATCCCGGGGCGCAGACTGATGACCATGCTGCGGTAGTCGATGGGGTCGCCCAGCGAGTAGATACAGGATACTGATGCCACAATAATGACGTCCCGCCGCTCGGAAAGCGCCGCCGTAGCCGAGTGGCGCAGGCGGTCGATCTCGTCGTTGATAGCGCTGTCCTTTTCAATATAGGTATCGGTGCTGGGAATGTAGGCCTCCGGCTGGTAGTAGTCGTAGTAGCTGACGAAGTACTCCACCGCATTGTTGGGGAAAAACGAGCGGAACTCGGTACACAGCTGTGCCGCCAGCGTTTTGTTGTGCGCCAGCACCAGCGTGGGGCGGTTGCACTGGGCAATGACGTTGGCCATGGTAAAGGTTTTGCCGCTGCCGGTCACGCCCAGCAGGGTCTGGCAGCGGTCACCCCGCTGCACCCCCTCCACCAGCTGCGCGATCGCCTGAGGCTGGTCGCCAGTGGGGGCATAGTTCGACACCAGTTCAAATTTTTCCTCTGCCATCGTTTTCTCCCTTCCGTGCGTATAACCACAATCCGTTGTTGCTTCAAGTTGTATTATAGCACGCACATTTTATAATGTAAACAGTTTTTTGTTTTACGGCCAGAACAGCGTGCCGGTCTTGAAATCGTAGATAGGCAGGCGGTTGGCGTCCCGCATGGAAAAATACTCGGTGTCGGTCAGGATAAAGTGGTCCAGCAGGTGCACATTTACCAGCCCCAGCGCCCGGGCAATGCTGCCGGTAGCGTCCATATCCTCCAGCGAGGGCAGTGCCACCCCGTTGGGGTGGTTGTGGCAGAGCACCACGGCGTCCGTGCCGCCCTTGATGGCGGCTGCTACCACATTTTTGATATCCAGACTGACCCGGTCGGAGGTCCCCTCCCGCAGCCAGACGGCGGCGCGCACCCGCTTGCGGCTGTCCAGACTGACCAGCATGGCGCGCTCATAGTCCGACCACGCAAATTTTGCCATCAGGTAGCTGCCCATCTGCTCGGTGGTCTTGATGCAGCGAGTGGTGCTGGTGCGGCTGCGGCCATAGTACCGGCTGATCTGAGGCAGCAGATGCAGCATCCGGGCAGTAGAGGGGCCTACGCCCTCCACGGTGCACAGTTCCTCCTCACTGGCCTCCAGCACCGCCGCAAAATCCCCGAACCGATCGATCAGGTCGTGGGCGATGCCGTTGGTGTCCCTTTGGGCGTTGGTCAGGTAAAGCACATATTCCAGCGCCTCGTGCTCGGCCAGACTGTCCAGCCCGTAGCTTTGCACCCGCTCCCGCATCCGCTGGCGATGTCCCTTGTGCCGTTTATTCTCTGCCATGGCGGTACTCCTTTTTCTATGTTCTCTCCTTATAGTACCCATTTTGCGGCGCAAACACAAGCGTTCTGCAAAAATAACCCGGATTTTGCACCGGAATGCGCGTTGACTTCCCGCCCCGCCTGTATTACTATAAAAGCATGATTCTGACAAAAACGATGAGGATAGCTTTATGAAACAATTTACTGCCACCGCCAACGATGACGGCGTGCGTCTTTCGCGCTTTGTGCAGAGCGTGACCCGCGATTTTCCCACCAGCCTGCTGTACAAGAGTTTCCGCAACAAGCGGGTGAAGGTGAACGGCAAAAAGGCCGCACCGGAGTACCGTTTGCAGGCGGGAGACCTGATCGAGTTGTACATCAACGACGAGTTCTTCCCGCCCGAGGGCGCAAAGCCGGTGCAGAAGGCTGCCCCCAAAAAGCAGCCCAATCAGCCCAAGGTGACGGTCATCTACGAGGACGAAAATCTTGCGGTGCTGTACAAGCCTACCCATCTGCTGTGCCACAGCGACCGCACCGGCGATGCCAATCTGGTGGATGCCTTTACCCAGTACCTGACCCAGAAGGGCGAATACGATCCCCACGGCGAGAACCGCTTCAAGCCCGGCATCTGCAACCGGCTGGACCGCGGCACCGAAGGGCTGGTGATCGCCGCCAAGAACTACGCCGCCCTGCGGGACATGAACGAGATCATCCGCACCGACCTGCTGAAGAAGGAGTACTACACCATCACGGTGGGCATTCCGCAGTCCGGGCGGTTCACCGCATGGTGGGAGCACGACGAGAAAAACAACAAGGTCAGCATCCACGCCCATCAATCGCAGGACGAGCGCCGCAAGCAGATCATTACGGACGTGGACGTGCTGCGCACCGCAGGCCCCTTTGCCCTGTGCAAGATCGGCCTTGTCACCGGGCGCACCCACCAGATCCGTGCCCATCTGGCCTATCTGGGCAAGCCGGTGCTGGGCGATATCAAATACGGCAACCGCAAGATGAACGAGCGTACCGGCACCAAGACGCAGGCACTGTGCGCGGTGCGCATCAGCTTTCTGGATGTGCCGGAGGAAAACACCCTGCACTACCTCTCCGGCAAGGTCATCAAACTGAAAGACCCCCAGATCCTGCAGCAGTTTGATGCACTGGATAAGAGCAAAAACGTATAACAATAAGACCGCTGTTTGCAACAACTGCAAGCAGCGGCCTGTTTTTTTCGCTATTTTCTTTTTTGCCCCGTTCACGCCCGGCCGGGCAGCCAGACCGTTGTTTTTGCTCCGCAGGGGGTGTTCTGCCCGAACACTGCCGTGCCGCCATGGGCGGCGGCGATCTGCTGCACTACATACAGGCCAAGGATATGAGGCGCATTTTCGGCAGGCTCCACAGCGTTCAGTGCCGCCAGAACGGCAGCCGGATAGCCGATACCATCATCTGCCACGGTCAGGCAGAAGCGCTCCCCTGCCTGCCGGGTGTGCACGGTAATGTTCACCGGCTTTGGATTATGCCGGACGCTGTTGTTCAGCAGGTTTTCCAGCAGCCGTGCCAGCAGCGCCTCATCCACCGAAAGCACGGTCTGCTCTGCTGGTTCTTCCTGTTCCAGTGTGATCTCGCAGTGCTCTGCCAGTGGGCTTTCGCAGAACTGCGCCACCAGCTGCCGGAACAGCGGCCCTGCCCGGAGGTCTTTCCGGCGCAGGGGTTGGGCACCGTATTCCAGCTTACTGGTCAGGTTCAGGTCATCAATGAGGGTGCGCAGCTTTTCGCACTGGATGCGGATACCGGCCGCTTTCTGCCGGGAGCTGTCCGGCAAAAGTGCATCCTGTTCCAGCTGCTCCGCCCAGCCTAAGATCAGCGCCAGCGGGGTGCGCACGTCATGGCTGACCCCTGCGATCCACTGGGTGCGGGCGTTGTCCCGCCGGGAAAGCATCTCATTTTTGGCTTGCAGCTGCGCCCCGGTCTGGTTCAGCTTTTCTGCCAGTTCCCCGGCAAAACCATCCGTAGGCAGTTGAACGGTCTGCCCCTGCGCCAGCGCTTCCAGACCGTTTGCCACGGTCTCCAGCCGCTTTGCCCCCCGCCAGCTCAGCCAGAAGCAGAGCGCCAGACCCAGCAGCAGCATTCCCAGCACTGCTGCCGGAAGCACCCGCACCATGCTCAGGGCAAAGTCCGGTGAGCTGTAAATGCTGTACTTCCACAGGCTCCCCTTTGGCAGCCCGATGACGAACAGTCCGTAAGGTTCTGTCCAGCAGAACACCGGGTAATCCGCCAGATACCAGCGGGCAAATTTGGCGATATCGCCGGGAGTGTAGGCATGGTTCAGATCCTGCGGCAGGCCGTAGCTCCAGCGGATGTTTCCCACATCGTCCAGTACCATCGCCCACTCGTAGCCATTCATCCACTCCTGCGGGGTGCGTTCTGCCCCAAAGGCAAGCCCTTCGGCGGTCTCCACCATAGAATCCGCGATCTCGCTGGAGGAGTACTCCCGCTGCGGCAGGCGGCAGCTCTCCTGCCAGCCCAGCCAGCCCAGCACCGCAACACCGGAAAACAACAGCAGCAGAACGATGCCCACCGCCGCCAGCACATACCGCCGGATCAGGCGCACAAAGGTTTTCATACTTCTTCCCCCTTTGTCAGCTTATAGCCAATGCCCCGCACCGTCCGCAGAAACTGCGGCGCACCGGGTTCGGCTTCCAGCTTCTCCCGCAGATGCCGGATATGTACCCCCAGACTGTTCTCGTAGCCATAGTAATCTGCGCCCCAGACCGCCGCACAAAGGGCATCGTAGGTAACGATGTGTCCCCGGTTCTCTGCCAATTTCCGCAGCAGCGCCAGCTCGGTAGCGGTCAGCGCCAGTGTTTTGCCCTCTGGCAGGGTAACAATGGCATCATTCAGGTCTACGCACCGCTCCCCCAGCTGCAAAGGTGCCGGTTTTGTACGGGACAGCTCTGCCCGGTACGCCCGCTGCAAAATATGCTGCACCCTCAGCAGCAGTTCCTGCATCAGAAAAGGCTTGGTCAGGTAGTCATCCGCGCCAAGACCCAGCCCGAACAGACGGTCGGCATCCGCATCCCGTGCGGAGAGGAACAATGCCGGGACATCCGCTTTTGCCCGCAGCGCCCGGAACAGCGAAAATCCATCCCCATCCGGCAGGTTGATATCCAGGATCATCAGCTCCGGCTGTTCTGCCGCAAAGCAGGCGCGGGCAGCGGCGCAGCTTTGGGCAGTTCTGATATGGCCATATCCTGCGCCCCGCAGCTGCTCACACAGCAGTGCCAGCAGTTCGGCGTTGTCATCCACAATGAGAAGCTTTGCATCATAAATGGTATCCATAAGGGCAGTTCTCCTTTCCCGCCTTTACTATACCACACTTTTTGCGCCGCAGCGGAAAACGCCTGCAAATTTAAGGGTAAATTAAGCTGCGCTTCCGGTCAGTTTAAGGCAGCGGGTGTATTCTGGCATCGTTCCGAAATCCATGAATGCGAAAGGAGACCATTTATGAAACCTGTGATTGAGACCCATGCCCTTTGCAAAAGCTACCATGGCCGTCCGGTGGTGGATCATTTGAACCTGACTGTCCCGGAGGGCTGTGTTTACGGCTTTTTAGGCCCCAACGGTGCGGGCAAATCCACCACCATGAAGATGCTGCTGGGGCTTGTACACCCCACTGGTGGCAGTGTGGAACTGCTGGGGCACACCCTGAACGAAGCAAACCGCATTGCCCTGCTGCGGCAGACCGGCAGTCTGATCGAAGCCCCCTCCGGTTACCTGCACCTGACTGCCCGCGAAAACCTTTCCATCGTGGCCGGCCTGAAGGACGTGGACCGGAAGGACATCAGCCGGGTGCTGGAGATCGTGCACCTGACCAAAGACGCTAACCGGAAGGTGGGGCAGTATTCCCTTGGCATGAAGCAGCGGCTGGGCATTGCCATGGCGCTGCTGGGCAGCCCCAAACTGCTGATCTTGGACGAACCTACGAATGGTCTGGACCCGGCGGGTATTCAGGAGATGCGCAGTCTGATCGCTTCCATGCCCCAGACCACCGGAGCCACCGTGCTGATCTCCAGCCACCTGCTGGGCGAGATTGAGCAGATGGTGGATCAGGTGGGCATCCTGAACCACGGCAAACTGCTGTTCGAGGGTTCTCTGCAGCAACTGCAAAAGCACAGCCGGGGCGGCATTCTGCTGCGGGTGCTGGACGCACCCAAAGCCGCAGCCGTCCTGCAGCAGCAGGGAGTAAAAACCGCTGCACCGGCAGACCAGCCGGACACCCTGCAGCTTCCCCCGCTGCCGGACGAAGCGCTGGCGGCACTGGTCTGTACTCTTGCCGAAAGCGGCGTGGGCGTGGTTGGACTGACTGCACAGACAAAGAGCCTTGAGGACATCTTCCTCAGCCTGACCCAGACCAGCGGGGAGGTGGCGTAAGATGGCAGCTTTCCGTGCAGAACTGCAAAAAGCCCACCGTCGGCACGACCTTGCTCTCTGCCTGCTCATTCCCGGCATTGTCGTGCTGTGGGTGGGCGGCCTTGCCCCAGCTGACCCGGAGGAGCTCGCCAACGGTTACAGCGCCCTGCTTTACAGCCTGCCCGTCATTGAAGCCATTCTGATGCCGGTGATGATGGCAGTGCTGGCCTCCCGGCTGTGGGATATGGAGATCAAAGGCAACACCGCCAAGCTGCTCTACACCCTGCAGAGCCGCCGAAGCCTGTTTGCAGGCAAGGCGGTCTTTGGAGTGCTGGAGGTGCTGTTGGTCACGGTGCTGGAGCTGGCCTGTGTTCCGGTGCTGGGGCGTGTCCATGGTTATACCGAAGCCTTTCCCACTGGGCAGCTATGCTATCTGTTCGTCTGCACGCTGGCTGTGGACGCAATGCTCTTCTTTGGAGAATTTCTGCTGATGCTGTGGGTGGGCAATCCCCTGCCGGCGCTCTGCGTGGGCATTGTAGGGGCGCTGGTGGGTCTGTTCTCTGCTTTTATGCCGCCGCTTGCCAGTTATTTTGTGCCCTTTGGGTACTACATCCCTCTGAGCGCCTACGAAGTGGCGAACTGGGACAAGGCCACCCACACCGTCACCTACGGCACCCGCCCCTTCAACTGGGTGCTGCTGGCCTTTACCCTTGCGCTGGGCGCTGTGCTGTTTGCCCTTGCGTGGCGCAAGATACAGGACGAGGAGGTATAAAACCATGCTGAAACGCTGCATTCTTGCGGAAAACCGCAAACTCCACGCATCCCCCATCTGGGCAATGTTCTTTGTGCTGCCCATTCTTTCGGCCACCTATGGCACTTTCAATTATCTGCAAAATCTTGAGATCCTCACCGATGGCTGGTATAGCCTATGGACCCAGCACACTCTGTTTTATTCCATGCTTTTCTTCCCTGCCATGGTAGCCACCTATGCTGCCTACTTGTGGCGGCTGGAACATCTGGGGCACAACTGGAACCTGATCATGGCAAGCCCCGTACCGCCGCTGGACCTGTTTGCCGCAAAGTTTGCGGTGGTGACAAAGCTGGCGCTTCTGACCCACGGTTTTGTGTTTGCGCTGTTCGTGTTCTGCGGCAAGGTATTTGCCCACCTGCCCGGGCTGCCGCCGGTCACCTTGCCTCTGTTTTTACTGCGGGGAGTGCTGGGTGCGCTGGCTGTCATTGCCGCACAGCTGGTGCTGGCCATGGTCATCCGCAGCTTTGCCGTGCCCATTTTTCTGGGGCTGCTGGGCGGCATTACCGGCATCTTTATCAGCTCCAAGGGTCATGGGCTGTTGTGGCCCTATTCCCTGATGCAACTCGGAATGAACTCCAACAAAAGTGCGGATGCTCTGGCGGGCAGCTACGGGCTGTTTGCTTTCAGCTGCATCTTCTGGCTGGGGACGATGTTCCTTCTGGCATGGCTGCTTTTACGCCGGGAGGATGTGCGGGCGTAAGGCGCGGCGGCGCGCATGACGATTCCAAAAAATAACCCTGTGACACAATTTTCGCATCGTTGACAGGCAGAAAAAACCTCCCCATGCAGTTATCCTGCACGGGGAGGTTTTGTTATATGGGAATAGGGATGCTGCCTCAGCGCTTATACTTTGCGGCGGTCTGCAAACGCTGCATGGCACGGTCCAGCGCGATCTTGCTCTGGTAATATTCGTGCATGCTCTGCTTATGCTGCAAGCGTTCCTCGGCGCGGATGCGGGCAGCCTCGGCACGGTTCTTGTCGATGTCCTCCGGGTTTTCGGCGCTGTCCACCAGCACCATCACATAGGCGGGGGTCACCTCAGCAATGCCGTCGCCCACCAGCACATCCCGGGCCTTGCCGTCCACTACAAAGTGGAGGATGCCCATGTGCAGCGCCACCAGAACCGGGTTATGCCCGGCCTGTACGCCGTAGATGCCATCGCTGATGGGCAGGGTCAGATCCTCGCAGTCACCCTGATAGAACTCGCCGCTGGACGCTGTGATGCTCAGCATGAACTTGTTCATCAGACGGCACCGCCCTTTTCCTCAGCCAGCTTCTTTTCTGCCTTTTCGCGTGCTTCCTCCAGCGTACCTACGTTGAAGAATGCCCACTCCGGCAGGTCATCCGCCTTGCCGTCCACAATGGCGGCAAAGCTGCGCACGGTGTCCTTCAGGGGCACATACTTGCCCTTGAGGCCGGTAAAGTTTTCGGCCACGGCAAAGGGCTGGGACAGGAATTTCTGCAGCTTGCGGGCGCGCATGACGGTCAGCTTGTCGTTCTCGTCCAGCTCGTCCATGCCCAGAATGGCAATGATGTCCTGCAATTCCTGATAGCGCTGCAGAATGGACTGCACCTTGCGGGCTACGCGGTAATGCTCCTCGCCCACGATGTCCGCCTCCAGAATGCGGGAGGTAGAGGCCAGCGGGTCCACAGCCGGGTAGATGCCCTGCTCCACGATCTTACGGGACAGCACGGTGGTGGCGTCCAGATGGGCAAAAGTGGTGGCAGGGGCGGGGTCGGTCAGGTCGTCGGCGGGCACATAGACGGCCTGCACCGAGGTGATGGAACCGTCCTTGGTGGAGGTGATGCGCTCCTGCAGAGCGCCCAGCTCGTTGGCCAGCGTAGGCTGGTAGCCCACGGCAGAGGGCATACGACCCATCAGAGCGGAGACCTCACTGCCGGCCTGCACGAAACGGAAGATGTTATCAATGAACAGCAGCACGTCCTTGTGGGTCTCCTCACGGAAGTACTCTGCCATGGTCAGGCCGGTCTCGGCCACGCGCATACGGGCTCCCGGGGGCTCGTTCATCTGGCCAAAGACCAGTGCGGTCTTGTCCAGCACGCCGGAGGCGTTCATCTCGCCCCACAGGTCGCAGCCCTCGCGGGAGCGCTCGCCCACGCCGGTAAAGATAGAGTAGCCGCCGTGCTCGGTGGCCACGTTATGGATCAGCTCCTGGATCAGCACGGTCTTGCCCACACCGGCACCGCCGAACAGACCGACCTTGCCGCCCTTGGCAAACGGGCAGATAAGGTCAATAACCTTAATGCCGGTTTCCAGGAGCTCAACAGACGGGCTCAGTTCGTCGAACTTCGGGGCTTCGCGGTGAATCGGCATCTTGCGATCGGTCTTGATCTCGCCCATCTCATCGATCGGCTTGCCAAGAACGTTCATGATGCGGCCGAGGGTGCCTTCACCAACCGGAACGGAAATTTCCGCGCCAGTGGCGTGCACCTTCATGCCACGCTGCAGACCATCGGAAGAACCCATGGCGATGCAGCGAACGATTCCGTCACCAAGCTGCTGTTCAACTTCAAAAGTCAAACCCTGCTCGGCGAGCTTATTGTTCTCGTCCGGTTCAAGAACGAGAGCCTCGTAGACCTTCGGCATCTGATCGCGCGGGAACTGCACGTCCACCACAGCGCCGATGACCTGAACGATTTGTCCGATATTCATTATTGGATAATCCTCAGTTTCAAATCCTAGCGTTAAGACACAGCAGCCGCACCACCCACGATTTCGGTAATTTCCTTCGTGATGGCGGCCTGACGCGTCTTATTGAAGACAAGCTGCAGTTCGTTGGAGAGTTTCTTCGCGTTGTCCGTAGCGGCCTTCATAGCCACCATACGGGCACTCTGCTCAGAAGCCATGTTCTCTGCAACAGCCTGGTAAATAAGAGCTTCAACGTAACGATTCAGCAGCAGATCAAGGACTGCAGGAGCGCTAGGCTCATACTCGTAGTCCCAGGAGTACTGCTTGTCGGCAGTTTCATCTTCAGAAGCATCAACTGCTTTCTTCGGAAGCGGAAGAAGCTGCTCGATAACGGGTTCCTGCTTCATCGCATTGATGAAACGGAGTAGGCGAGGTAAACAGCAGACACCTCACCCTTTGCGAACGCATCAATCTGGACTCGAATGGCACCAATCAGACGGTCGAGGTTGGGCTGATCGCCCAGCGCAACCGCCTGACTCTGCACCGGCGTACCCAACCGCTGCAGAAAACCGAGGCCTTTATTACCAATAGCAGAAGCGAAAAGCTCATTCCCCTCGGCATCCCACTTCTTAATGGTAGCCAGTACAT
>OGTL01003259.1_pt1 | contig 10899 bp, 8 predicted proteins | sample 1553601 | NCBI WGS metagenome assembly OGTL01 (sample SAMEA2580112, study PRJEB22360) | human gut metagenome | biome: human gut; feature: human-associated habitat; material: faeces | place: Denmark | collected 2008/2010 | reverse complement strand
ACCGCCACCAGAGGCATGGGGACCGGGTCCTCCTCCAGGGCGAAGCCGTAGAGCATCAGGGCGATGAGCCCAGCCATGAGCAGCACCGTCAGGACGGTGACCACCGCCGGAGCCACATAGCGCACCCGCTTGGTGTCCTCCCGCTGGCGGTTGAGGAAGGTGGTGCCCTCCCGCTCCATGGCCTCCATCTGGGAGAGCAGGGCGTCGGTCTCCAGATCGTCCAGCTGCTGTTCCCGGTCCTTCAGGGTGCGGCACAGCTCCATGGAGCGTTCCAGATTCTCCCGCTCCCGCTCCAGGGTCACCAGATGGCGGCGCATCCCGTCGCCCACGGTGTGGGCCCCCGACTGCATCCGGCGGATCTCCTCCAGAGGCACCCCCAGCTTCCGCAGCAGCTTGATCTGCTTGAGCTGCTCCACCTCCCCGGGACCGTACTCCCGATAGCCGTTCTCGCTGTTGCGCCGGGGAGCGATGAGGCCCTTCTCCTCGTAAAAGCGGATGTTCTTTTTGGTCACGCCGACGGCGGCTTCCACTTCGTTGATCTTCATGGGTCACGCCCCCCTCCTTACGGGAGTATTCTACACCTTCCACAAAGGGGAAGGTCAAGCCTTTTTGCAAAAAGAGCCGCCGCACAAGGTCGTACAGCAGCTCCTTCCTTTAAAAATAGCACTTGATCTGGAAACGGTCGGCGTTGTCCTGCTTTTTCTCCACCACGATATGCTCGTGGTTGAAGTCAAAGTGCACCGGGGTGCACAGGTCGGTGTTGCGGGTCAGGCGCAGCAGCTCCTGCACACGCTTCTTTTCCTCCGGCACATAGAACAGGTAGCTTACGCCCTCCTTTTTGGCGCGGCCGGTGCGGCCGATGCGGTGGGTGTAGTGCTCGTTCTCGCTGGGCACATCGTAGTTGATAACGGCATCCACGTCCGAGACGTCAATACCGCGGGCAGCCACATCCGTAGCCACCAGAATGGCCAGCTTGCCGTCCCGGAAGGCCTGCATGATCTGGTTGCGCTCCTTCTGGGAGAGGTCACCGTGCAGGCAGTCCACCGAGAAGCCCAGCCGTGCCAGTTGGTTTGCCAGCGTGGCGGTGTTGAACTTGGTATCGCAGAACACCATCACCCGCTTGTAGCCCTCGCCGATGATGATCTGTGCCAGATCCGACAGCTTGTTGCGACCGGAGGTTTCCAGCATATACTGGGTGATCTTGGGCTGGCTTTCCTCCCGGGGCTGCACGGTGATCTCCTCGGCGTTATGCTGGTACAGCCAGCCGATATCCATCACCTCACGGCTGATGGTGGCGGAGAACATGGACAGCGCCTTGCGTGCCTTCATCATCTCGATGATGTGGCGCACATCCTTATAAAAGCCCATGTTCAGCATCTCGTCGGCTTCGTCCAGCACGATCTGGGTCACATGGGAGATATCAATGCTGTGGTGTTTATAGTGGTCCATCAGCCGTCCCGGGGTAGCTACCACGATCTGGCAGCCCTCGGCCAGACGCTTTGCCTGCTTTTCCATATTGGCACCGCCGTACACACAGGCCACCTGCACCTCGGGCATAAAGTAGGTAAGGTTGGTCAGCTCCTCCGCGATCTGCTGGGCAAGCTCCCGGGTGGGTGCCATGATGACGGCCTGCGGATATTTATTTTCCGGCTGGATATGCTCCACCACCGGGATGCCGAAGGCACAGGTCTTACCGGTGCCGGTGGGTGCCTTGGCGATGACATCATGCCCGGCCAGCATGAGGGGGATGGTCTTTTCCTGAATCTCGGTCATTTCGGCAAAGCCCATGCGTTCCACAGCCTTGTGGATGGCTTCGCTGCACTGCAACTCGCTGTAAAGCATTTGGACAACTCCGTTCTTTGTGGCGTTTTTTCTCGTTGCAACAAGTATAGCATGAAATGCCGCGCTTGTCAGCAGAGAAACAAAAAGAACCGCACCCGGGGTCACGGGTACGGTTCTCATTATGCAGGGATCAGGCGGTCTCTTCCACGCTCTTCTTGCCGGCTTCCAACTTCTGCTTGAAGCGGCCGCTGGCCTTGAAGCCGGGGATGGAGGTGGACTCCAGCTGGCTGGAGACCTTGGTCTTGGGGTTGGTGTAAGCCTTCGGCTTGCGGGGGCGCATCTCAAAGCGGCCAAAGCCGGCGATGGTCACCTTTTCGTCAGCGCGCAGGCAGTCCGCGATCTGGTCAAACATTGCATCCATCGTGGTCTCGACCTGAGCTTCGGTAAAGCCGGTCTTGCGTGCCACGGTTTCGATCATCTGGGAACGGGTCATGTATCGATATCCTCCTGGAATGTCCAAAAGTAACGTCTTTTGGCAAATTTTGCGTTGTTGAGTATAACATATTTATCGCACTGTTTTCGATGGATTGCGCACGAAATGCAGTTTATTGCACACGAACCGCATTCAGTTCCGTGCACCCCGCACAAATACAGCGCCCACCGTTTCGGCAGGCGCTGTACAGAACTATTTTATGCGGGTCTCAGGGCTTATTTGCCGCGGTACAGAGTGGCGATATCCACCAGCGGGATGTTTGCCAGGCTGTGCTCGCTGCGCAGGCAGTCCACCAGAGAAGCGGCGGTATCCACTGCGGTGATGCAGGGGATGCTCAGCTCCACGGCCTTGCGGCGCAGGCGGACAGAATCGCGCCGGGGGTCACGGCCCTTGGCGCTGGTGGAGAACACATAGTCCACCAGACCGCTCTGCAGCAGATCCACGATGTTGGGTGCCTCGCCGGAGATGTTGCGCACCTCGTTGCAGGGGACCATGTGCTTGTTGAGCCATGCACAGGTGCCGGAGGTACCGTAGAGCTTATAGCCCATATCCTTCAGCTTCCATGCAATATCCACGAACTCGGGCTTGTCGCTGTCCTTCACGGTGAAGATGCAACAGCTGCCCGGGCCGGGAGTCTTGAAGGTATAGCCTGCACCGATCAGACCCTTGAGCAGGGCGTCGTGGTAGTTGGGCGCAATACCCAGCACCTCGCCGGTGGACTTCATCTCGGGGCCGAACTGGGTATCCACGGCGTGCAGCTTTTCAAAGCTGAACACGGGCACCTTTACCGCCACATAGGGGGCGTTGGGGTGCAGACCGATGCCGTAGCCCATATCCGTCAGCTTCTCGCCCAAGCAGCAGCGCACGGCCATATCCACCATGGGCACGCCGGTGACCTTGGAGATGTAAGGCACGGTACGGGAGGAGCGGGGGTTCACCTCGATGACGTACACACGGCCATGGGAGACAGCGTACTGCACATTGACCAGACCGGTGACGTGCAGCTCGCGGGCAAAGCGGCCGGTATAGTCCACCATGGTGTCGATCTCGTCCTGCGTCAGGTGCTGTGCCGGGTAGACACAGATGGAGTCGCCGGAGTGCACGCCGGTACGCTCCACCTGCTCCATGATGCCGGGGATCAGGAAGTTCTCGCCATCGCAGATGGCGTCCACCTCGCACTCGGTACCCATGATGTACTTATCCAGCAGCACCGGGTGATCCATGTCAACGTGCTCGGTGATAACGCCCATGTACTCGATGATATCCGCCTTGTTGTAGGCCACGATCATGTTCTGACCGCCCAGCACATAGGAGGGGCGCATCAGCACCGGCAGACCGATCTCCTCGGCAGCGGCCAGAGCCTCGTCCAGATTGAACACAGTACGGCCCGGGGCGCGGGGGATGTTGCAGCGCTCCAGCAGCTCGTCAAAGCGCTCGCGGTCCTCGGCCTCGTCGATGGCATCCGCCGGGGTGCCCAGAATGGGCAGACCGATCTCGTCCATGTGCTTAGCCAGCTTGATGGCGGTCTGTCCGCCAAACTGCACCACGCAGGCATCCGGCTTTTCGGTGGCAATGATGTTGTCCACGCTCTCCGGGTTCAGCGGGTCGAAGTACAGACGGTCGCCGGTATCAAAGTCGGTGGAAACGGTCTCAGGGTTGTTGTTGACCAGAATGGCCTCGCAGCCGTTTTTCTTCAGAGTCCACACGCAGTGCACAGAGCAGTAGTCGAACTCGATGCCCTGACCAATGCGGATGGGGCCGGAGCCAAAGACCAGAACCTTCTTCTTTTTAGGCTCACCCTTGGCAGCGGTCTCGGCTTCCTTCTCGGCGATGAAGCTTGCAGCCTCGTTGTCGCCGTCGTAGGTGGAGTAGAAGTAGGGGGTGTTGGCAGAGAACTCGGCAGCGCAGGTATCCACCATCTTGAAGCCGGCGCGGTAGTTCTCCACGGGCAGGGTGTCCACCTGTGCCAGACGGCGGATGGTCTTATCCTGGAAGCCGTACTTCTTGGCAGTCTTGTACTGCTCCAGAGACAGCACACCGTTGCACTGTGCCAGACCCTTTTCCAGATCTGCCAGATGCTGCATCTTATCAAGGAACCACCAGTCGATCTTGGTGATATCGTAGATGACCTTGTGGTCGATGCCGCGCTTCAGCGCCTCGTACACGCAGAACACGCGCTCGGCGTCCTGAACGTGCATGTGCTCCACTACTTCTTCGTCGGTCAGCTCCTCAAAGGGCTTGTGGGTCAGGGTGTCCATGCCCAGCTCAATGGAGGAAACTGCCTTCATCATGGCAGCTTCGAAGCTGTTGCCGATGCTCATCACCTCGCCGGTAGCCATCATCTGGGTGCCCAGAGACTTGTCCGCGTAGACGAACTTATCAAAGGGCCACTTCGGGTACTTGACCACGATGTAGTCCAGCGCAGGCTCGAAGCAGGCGCAGGTCTTGCCGGTGACGTCGTTGGTGATTTCGTCCAGCGTGTAGCCGATGGCGATCTTGGTGGCCACCTTGGCAATGGGGTAACCAGTGGCCTTGGAGGCCAGAGCGGAAGAACGGGACACACGGGGGTTGACCTCGATGACCGCGTAGTCGAAGCTGTCCGGCTTCAGGGCGAACTGGCAGTTGCAGCCACCCTCGATGCCCAGCTCGGTGATGATATCCAGCGCGGCGGTACGCAGCATCTGGTACTCATGGTCGGTCAGAGTCTGGGAGGGAGCCACGACCACCGAGTCACCGGTGTGGATACCCACGGGGTCGAGGTTCTCCATGTTACATACGGTGATCACGTTGCCCTTGTGGTCGCGCATCACCTCGTACTCGATCTCTTTCCAGCCGGCGATGCACTTCTCCACCAGGATCTGATGGATGGGAGAAAGGCGCAGGCCGTTGGTGCCGATCTCGATCAGCTTTTCGCGGGTCTCGCAGATGCCGCCGCCGGTGCCGCCCATGGTAAAGGCCGGGCGCACGATGACCGGGTAACCGATCTCGCCCGCGAACGCAAGCGCGTCGGACAGGCTCTCCACCACCTTGGAGGGGATAACCGGCTCGCCCAGCTTCTCCATGGTGTCCTTGAACATCTGGCGGTCCTCTGCCTTTGCGATGGTGGTCGGATTAGCGCCGAGCAGCTTTACGCCCATTTTATCAAGGAAACCGTTCTCGCACAGCTCCATGGCGAGGTTCAGACCGGTCTGGCCGCCGAGGTTGGGCAGCAGCGAGTCCGGACGTTCTTTCTTGATGATTTCCTGCACCGCTTCCACAGTCAGCGGCTCGATATAGACCTTGTCGGCCATAGCCTTATCGGTCATGATGGTTGCAGGGTTGGAGTTGACAAGCACAACCTCCAGACCTTCCTCGCGCAGTGCGCGGCACGCCTGCGTGCCTGCATAGTCGAACTCGGCAGCCTGACCGATGACGATGGGACCGGAGCCGATTACCATTACTCGTTTTACATTAGGATTCTTGGGCATCTTAGTTCTCTCCTCTCATCATATGAATGAACCGGTCAAACAGGTAACCGGAGTCCTGGGGTCCCGGACATGCTTCCGGGTGGAACTGTACGGTGAAAATGTTCTTGCCGGTGTAGGACAGACCCTCGTTGGTACCGTCGTTGACATTGATAAATGCGGGAACCGCTACGGAAGGATCCAGTTTGTCGGTATCTACCACATATCCATGGTTCTGAGAAGAAATATATACTCTTCCGGTCATCAGATCCTTTACCGGATGGTTGCCTCCTCTGTGTCCATATTTCATTTTGTGGGTATCTGCGCCGGTAGCCAGAGCCATCAGCTGATGTCCAAGACAGATTGCAAAGATCAGGACATTGGAATCGTATAACTTTTTGATCTCGGCGATCACACCGGTACACTCCTTGGGGTCTCCCGGTCCGTTACTTAACATGATACCGTCGGGATTATCATCAATGATCTCCTGTGCGGGAGTTCCTGCGGGGTATACGGTCACCTCACAGCCTCTTTCTGCCAGGGATCTGGCGATATTTCTCTTGGCTCCCAGGTCTAACAGAGCTACCTTCAGTCCCTGTCCGGACAGCTCCGTTACCAGTGCGGGCTTAGGCTCTCTGACACCTTTTTCATAAGCTTCTTTATCAAAACGCGCTGCACCGGAGAGAGGTCCGTTCTGTGCCAGCTCCGTGGTGGGCGCTACCACATATTTTTCCCTGCAGGTCACCTTTTCCACGACCTTGCCTGTGGTATACTCCTTCAGCTTCGGAAGTACTTCGTTCAGGTCATAGGCTTCGTTGGTGGTGATCATGCCGTTCATGGTACCCTTCTCACGCAGGATCTTGGTCAGCGCACGGGTATCGATGCCGGCGATACCGGGCACGCCGTTCTCCTCTAAGTATTCCTGTATTGTGCAGTCACAGCGGAAGTTGCTGGGAATACGTGAAAGCTCTCTGACGATGAATCCATCCGGCCAGGGTTTCTCCGACTCGCAGTCATCCCTGCATATGCCATAGTTACCGATCAGGGGGTAAGTCATGCATACAGCCTGTCCTGCATAGGACGGATCCGTCAGGACCTCCAGATATCCGGCCATGGATGTGTTAAATACGATTTCACTGATGATCTCTTTGTCTGCACCGATGTGCGTTCCTTCGAACACCGTTCCATCTTCCAAAATCAAAAATGCCTTCATTCTTTCCTCACATTCTGCCGCTTTTTGCGACGTTTGTATTTCTCTCAGTCTCCTACAATACCTGCAAATTGCTCCGCTGGGTATCTGCATTGTCTACGATACCCACGAATTGCTCCGCTGCTTCGCAACTCCCGCACTTCTGAAAACATTCGGATTCCACTGCATCCTCATGTTTTGGCGATTTAAATCGGCACCTGCCTCCCCGTGCAAGCACGGTCGGCCTCTGCCGTTTAAATCTGGTATCTGCATAATCGATTTATTATATCACAAAAAAAAATGCGTCGCAATAGACCCTGTCTGCATAAAAACCTACAAAAAACCTCTCCGCAATCCCGATACTCCTTGGAGAATCTGACAAAGCTGTGTAAAAGCTTACATTTTCCATTGCTTTTTCCCCTGGGTCTGATATAGAATAGATATGTATTTTCTATTTTTCAATTATCACAAAACGTTGTTTTCATACAGCAGATTGGACAGGCATCTATGGATCGTATCGAAAATGCTCAAATGAACTCCCAGGGAACCCGCAAACTCTATTATGAAAATGTGCACCAGACGGATTTTACCGCTGTGGTGATGGAATGTGTTCCCGACAAGGAAGAGGGATATTACAGGATCGTTCTGGACGCTTCCGCTTTTTTCCCGGAAGAGGGCGGTCAGTCCGCCGACAAAGGCACCTTAAACGGACAGGAAGTACTGGATGTCAGCATCAAGCAGGGCATCCTGTATCATAAAGTGGCCTGTGAGTTTCCCGTCAGCACCCGGGTCACCGGTCATGTGGACTGGAACCGCCGGTTTGATTTCATGCAGCAGCACTCCGGTGAGCATATGATCTCCGGCTTACTGCACTCTCATTTCGGACTGGAAAACGTAGGCTTCCATTTAAGCGACAGAGAAGTGACACTGGATATGAACGGAGAAGTCTCTCTGGAGCAGCTGCGTCTCATCGAACAGGAGGCCAACGCTTATGTCTGGAAAAATCTTCCGGTCAACATCAGCTGGCCCTCCTCCGAAGAACTGTTAAGCTTAAACTACCGCAGCAAGCTGGCTCTCACGGAAAATGTACGTATCGTCGAGATCCCCGGCGTGGATCTGTGTGCCTGCTGTGCTCCGCATGTAGATACCACCGGACAGATCGGTCTCATCAAAGTTGTAAATGTGCAGAGCCACAGAGGCGGTGTCCGCATCAATATTCTCTGCGGAAACCGTGCTCTGGCAGATTATACTGAAAAACAGGATTCTGTCTGGGCAATTTCTTCTCTGCTCTCAGCGAAACAGCCGGAAGTAGCAGGTGCTGTTGCCCGCGCCAAAGAGGATGCAAGGCTGCAAAAAGAGCGCGCCAATGCCCTGCAGGCAGAGCTACTGAACGTACAGATGGACGCACTTCCCTCCCCGGAAAAAGTACGCCACGTGCTTCTCTTCGTCGGTGAACTGGATGCCATCGCCCTACGAAACGCTGTGAATACCCTGACCGGAAAATATTCCGGTTACTGTGGTATCTTTGCCGGAGATGATACAAACGGTTATCGATTTATTGTAGGCAGTGCTTCCTGTAACTGTCAGGAACTGGCAGACCGCATGCGCCGGGAACTTTCTGCAAAAGGTGGCGGATCCGCTCCCATGATCCAGGGGAATGTTGCTGTCACGGCAGATACCCTGCAGACAATGTGGGTGTCGCTGTAATGACCATACTTTCTGCCTATATATGCATTTCGGCACATGAATTCCGTATTCAAAATTTCCACATGGAAAACCCCCGGCATGACCATCTGTCATACTCCGGGGGTCTGTTTGTATATTTTATATATTTTTCGTTTCGGGAAATCTGATTATTTCTCTTCTGTTGCTGCATTCTTCTTCAGTGCTACGCTGACTGCCTTCGCAACGCCACCACCTACTACACAGCTCATAGGCATCTCCAGTGCTCCGTTGATACCACAGAATGCTACGGCGAACATAAACAGATTCGCTCCGGTTGCATTCATGCTCTGCAGATACTCGGTATGACCGAAGCAGATCATCAGAGTAGACATGAAGAACAGGGTGTTCATAAATGCTCCCAGCAGACCGGTCACGAAGTAAGTTACGGTCTTCGTCTTGTCAATCTTCCACAGTGCCTTGAAGATCACGCCGGACAGCCATCCCATCAGAGTTCTGGTAGGGATGCATACCAGGAAAGTGAAAAACGGATTCATTGCTACCAAAGCTGCTCCAAAAGGGTCTCCTGCAAAACACTGGTAAAAGCTAGTAAGTCCAAATACCAGTCCCAGTACGGCTCCGCCTGCGGGTCCTAAGATCATTGCACCGATGACTACGGGAATGGTCATCAGGGAGATTGCTAACGGTCCGATGCGCAGATACCCAAGCGGGGTAAACGCCAGAATCAGCATGATCGCGATGAGTACGGCCAATTGTACCATCTCAAGTGTCTTGTTTTTTTTCATATGAAATTTCCTTTCCGCGCTTTTTGCGCCTTTGCTACTATTCCTCCATCTGGCGTCCTTTGGACTGCCGGAGGATATAATTACAAGTCATTCAAGAAAATAACATAAATGTATACAAAACACAAGTACATTTTTTAATACAATCAACGTACGGTGCGATACCACTTCAACGCCGATGTATAGGCTTCATATACTGTATTCATATCAATATTCTTTAATAGCATCAGGCGGGATACCTCCGCCCAGTTGGCTGTCTCATACTGCAGCATAAAATCGTACACCGGTGCCAGTACGCCGATGCGGTAGATCAGTGCATTGCTGATCTCGCCAGCCACATGGACCACCTTCAAAGCCTCTGCCATGGGTTTCTCGAGGATCACATCCAGCACGGAGAACAATCCCATCAGGAACAATTCATCCTTCTGCGCCTTCAGGCCAAACGCTTCCGCCAGATTCTCGGCAAATTTCGCACGAAGCAGAGAAAGTCTGGTAACCTCATTCGGCTTATCCGCATACAAAGCATTGGCTACTGCCGTGTTGATCCACTTTTTCAGTTCCCGCTGTCCCAGCATGGCAGCCGCATGACGGATAGATGTAATCTCCGAATTTACAGCCAGTGGCTGAACCATTTTCAGCAGATCGATCGTAAGTGCGGTATCACGGCTGATGATATCCGCCGCTGTCGTGAGTTCAAAATCCGGGCTGTTCACAATATTCAGCAGGTCAATATAGTTACCCTTCAAGGGTGCCACATCCGTCTGTCCCTTCGTAATGGGAACTCGATAGAACTTACCCTCATAGAAACGATATCCGCCGGTCTCCTTCAGTCTCTCGAAGTCCTCCATGGTATCAATATTACCGGCACACAGATTGATATTCGGAAATAATTTTCCGAAATAAATCTTGGCTTTGTCAATGGCGATTTTACGATTATTCAGAAGAACATAATCCATCAGCTTCAGGACTTCTCTGTAATTTTCAAAATCACTGACCGCAAGCTTGCGAATGGCAAGTTTATAGCCTTGCTGTTTCAATTCCTTCAGACGATTGACATACATTTCAATCGGCGGAATGGTATTATCGATCAAAAGTACGATTTTTTCATGAGGTGCATCGCACTGCTCCGGAATATCCGCAAAAATCGAGATATTGCTGATCGGTACGAAGATTTCTTTTCCCTGAGACAAGGTATCAATACCCATTTTCTGGATCAGTTCCAGACCCGTGATCTGGGATGCCCCGTCGAACTGTGCGGTTCCAAGCAACAGAGGATTCAACAGGAAATTCTCCCTCTGGGTAAAAAAGGAGTAGGCACAAACGGCCATATTTTCATCAAAAAGCGGTACTAATGTAAGCAGCATATTTTTACCTCCCAATCTATCTATATTATACCGATTCCGACAAGACTTTACAAGTGGTACTATCAGCACAGAGATGTAAATAGAGAGTTAGTAAAGAAATGCTATCAAATCCCCGTAGCCCTTGGCAGGGTATAAGAAACGCGGCACGCTCGTACTTTAGTAC
>OGTL01003253.1_pt1 | contig 10919 bp, 9 predicted proteins | sample 1553601 | NCBI WGS metagenome assembly OGTL01 (sample SAMEA2580112, study PRJEB22360) | human gut metagenome | biome: human gut; feature: human-associated habitat; material: faeces | place: Denmark | collected 2008/2010 | reverse complement strand
AAAACCACTCCTGTGCAAGCACATCGTGGTTTCAGGCTTTTGACCCTGGCATCATATTTTCTTATATTATAGTAGATAGTTGCCATTATCACAAGTATTAAGTACCGTGTAGCAAGTGTTTTTTATAATACTGCGTTTCCAATCGTTAAGTTTTACTTAATATATTGCTAAGATACAGTAGCTTTACTTCTTTTATCATATATCATATAATAAGATCAACAAAGGAACACACGAACAATTCAATTTTTCATCATATAAGGAGGACATAACAATGACAATGAAATTATTAAAAAGATTATACAACAGAGGACAGAAAATGAGCACAAGACAGGTTTTAAACACAAATAACCTGACACTGAAACTGACAGCTCAGCAGCATGATTTGAAAGAAGTTTGGAGAAGAGACCAGAAAACACTTTTCGGAAAAGCTATGCAGGCAGAATATGATCATACAAATGGAAATTTACGTCATAGATTCTGCTAATCATCCCATATGAGCAATTATGATATCTTTCTTCCAATACGATACGTTCATCAAAGAAGCTCTTTCTACTTAACATTTTTGTTTTTGGTAGAGAGCTTCTTTGCTATTCTCTACACCTCCAAACTACCGGATTTCCCTGATTTGTTCATTCTCAGCACCATCTTTCTCAAACCATAAATTTCTGAATTTCAGTAAAATCCATTTAATTCTCATTATTTTTATTTCGTTTCATTACAAACACACAAAAACGTATCCCAAAATAGCATAAACCAGCACTAAGGAAATACAGCATTACCTTTCCTGTCTGTTCCAAATATCTCAGTTCCGGAGCATACTTCACACACCGTATCCAGTCAGACATCCGCTCTGACTTATCCGCAAACCATCCGCTCCAAAATGCAAAATCGGACCATTTTGTAGGAATCATATCTTCCGGTATCTTCACATAAGAATGCAGGAAAAGCACCATCAGCAAAACTCCACTTGTGATACAGGTGATTCTGACGATTGTCCCTTTTATATAATCAGGTGCCATCCGATATCCGTCTTTATAATATTGTGCCTGTGCCGTATACTGCACCCGATACCCTTTCCATTCACCCAACAGCAGACGGAGCAGCCATATCCATAGCAAAATACAGAAAACGACACTGAACAGACTGGTTATACTGTTCATAAAGCGAACATCAAATGCAGTTCCTGCAAATCCTGTTTTCCATTCCACCATCTGTTCCAGTACAGACAATGTCATATCATCTGATGTCTCTACTGTCATCCGTTCCAGCCTCGTTGTATGCAGATCTTCCGCCAGAAACACTGCTCCCTGCGTCTTCTGCTCCAGCATACCCAGCACCTGATAACTATGTCCATCCATGGTAAACGTAAGACCGGAAGCATCCGATACACCGAACAATTCCTGTGCCGCTTTTTCTCCCAGAAGACAGCCACCTGTGAGTGCAGGATTCAGCATCACAGCCGAAGGAAATAATAACTGGCTGTTTCCTTCCACAGCATAGATCTCCACCATACTGCTGCGCCTCAGAACCGGATTTTCCAGCACATGCATTCCTTCCGTTCCCCAGATAGCATAAGAAAGTGGTTCTTCCGCTTCTTCATTTCGCTGCCGCATCTGTTTTGCATCCTCATAGGTATAAAACTGTCGATCTCTCTGAAATAATGTAACCCGGCTCTGATACATGAGAAGTTCCTGTTTCTGCTGCACACCAGCCGCATAACATATGAACCCGCAGGCAACCAGAAATACCATAAGTACAGATGCCGCCTTTTTCTTTTTCCATGTATTCTGCAATACACTGCCCTTAACAAAATGATTCCACCGCTTGTTCATTGCTTCTCCGTTCAAATGTCCTGTCCTGGACCGCAGTACTGCTGTCCGCTGCCCATACGCTTACTCTTCCTCCAACCTGACCCTGCTCCCGTCTGTAATATCCTTATCAGACGATACGATCACGTCTCCGGAAATCATCTCATCTACCGCCACATACTGTTCATTCATATCCAGGACAGTCACCGGCACTTCCTTTGCTGTCAACTCTGTTCCCATCACAGCATCCTCTTTTTCCATCACATAGATAAAATACTGGCTGCTGCCTTTCTGATGCAGACTGGACAGCGGCAGACAACAGTCAAAGGTATCGGACCTGTTATCTACGGTTACGGTTATTTTCGTTCCTACCGGATACAGATCTCCCGGAATATCTGCCGTCAGCCGGCAGCCACCGGACGCATCTGTCTCTGATCCGTCATTTCCAGACACCGTTGCAGATGAAAGTTCATAGTCTTCCTGTATCCCTGACATATTCTTGCCATGTAACGTAATTACACTGTCTCCGGAAATCTCATCCACATATTCCTCCGGAAGTTCTGCCACAAACCGCACCGTTTCCGCTGCATCAGCCAGCATGACCGCGATGCCCTCCGCAGTCTCCGTACCTGCGGTCACATTCAGCTGTCCAACTACACCTGTGTATTCTGCCCGATATACACCACCGTTTTCCGCACAGGCACGCAGGTTTTTTAACTGTTCCTCCAGCGTGTCCGTATCCTGGGACAGATTCAGATCCTCCTTCGTCCGCTGTACTGCATCCGCGGCTGCACTAATCTGTTTCTCCTGTTCCCTCACAACTGCCGCATAGGCGCTTTTTTCCGATTCCACTGCGTTTTCCAGTTCTTTCGCAACCGTCTCATCATAAACGGAAGCAGCTTTTTCGTTCATTGTCCTTTCTTCTGTCGATTCTGCACTGACACCGGCAGTCTTTTTATGTGTATTGATGTAATTCTGATATTCCGCAACTGCCTTTTCATAAGTCTGATATGCACGTGCTTTTTCTTCCTCTGCATTTGCCTTCACATCCTGATAAGCCGCTTCCGCTCTGGAAACCGATAAACGCTCTTTCTCATCTACACGATTCAGTTCTGTCTCAATGGAGGCTATGCTTTCCTGCAACTTCTGCATATCAACAGTAAAGATCACATCACCGGCTTCTACCTGCTGTCCGGGAGACACCTGAACACCAGTCACCATCAACCCTGACGTTACATATTGAAGTACATAATTCTTCGCTTCAACCGATCCGTTTAAGGATATCTCATGTGAGATTTTCTGTCGTGATGCTCTGGTCACAGTTACACGCGCCTTAACTGCCGAAGATGCTGCTCTGGAACATATCGTCAGTACGATCATCAGTCCAAAAAACACAGCTGCAATCTGTACCCATTGTTTTTGTTTCATCTTTTCTGTCCTTTCGCTCATGATTCACTACCACCACCCATTGCCGCAATTCCCTGTTCCAGATATCTGTGCCCACACAGGAACACAAGCAACGGTGGTAACAGCGCAACCAGTGCTGCCACAAACGCAACACCTGCATTCTCCTTCGTGATCGTCGAGATATATAATGACAACGGTTTTAACCGTTCCGTTCTGAGAAATACCGCAGGCTGTTCGATCAGATTCCAGTATTCCAGAAAATCAAGCACAATGACCGACATAATCCCGGGCATCCCCAGTGGAATTCCGATTCGCCAGAAAATCTGCCATTCATTTGCTCCATCCAGCTTGGCTGCCTCGATCACATCCTTTGATAGCTTTGAAAAAAAACGATACATAATGAAAACAGGAAACGTAGAACAGACACCCGGCAGAATCAGTGCCCACAAGGTATCAATCATCCCCATCCTGTTTAAGACCAGATATTCTGACAGCATCAGAATCTGAAACGGAAAAAGCATCAACACGATGTAGAGCGAAAGCAACATCTTTTTCCCCGGAAAATGCCAGCGTGCAAATCCCCAGGCTGCCGGAAGGCTGAGCAGAAGCTGTCCGCCGATTACCCCGCCTGCGATCTTCACCGAATTCCAGAACATGACATAATACCCCGGCTCATCCAAAAGCAGTTCCACGTAATGCCGCAAAGTTGGCTCAAATGGCAGCCATGTCCATTGAATCGTTCCATCTGCGGACCAGAGTGACGCTAAAGAATTTCCCAGTTCCGCTGTACTCTTCAGCGAACCGCCCAGCAGAAAAATCAACGGATATACTGCTGCAAAAGAAAAAACAAACAGCAGAAGAAATATAAAAACCCGTATTGCAATCCGAAACACTTTCATCCTTTTCCCGCTCCTTATGACGTTTCCCTGTCAAATAACTTCTGAAATACCATGATCAGTACAAACAGGACGAGTCCCATCAGCACTGCACCTGCTGCCAGTTTATTGACCGCCAGATCCCGGAACCAGTTATTAAACAGATGCTGCAACAGATAAATATGCTGTTCCGGATAATCCCCGGCAACCAGATAGGCCTCCCGGAATACTTTAAAACCATTGATCAGGGATAATGTCAGAATCAAAAATAACGAGGACCAGAGATTCGGCATGGTAATATGCAAAAAGCACTGTCCTTCCCCGGCTCCATCCACTCTCGCAGCCTCATAAATCTCAGAAGGAATCGTGGCAAGTGCCGCCAGCCATAGAACGATATCATACCCAAGATTTTTCCAGATATAGCTGAATACCAGAATAGCAAAAGAATACCTTGTATTCAGCCAGTTCTGTCCTGCCACACCAAGCAACCCCAGAAAACCACTCAGGAAACCATTTCTGGTAAAAAGCACATTCCATAACAGTACAATGGAAGCTACCGGCATCGCCATCGGAAGAAGAAACACACTTTTCAACCAGTTTCCAATCACCTTATTCTTCTGTAGATAAATTGCAATCAAAAGTGACAGAAACAGAAGCAGTGGGACACAGACTGCCAGAAACAGAACCGTATTTCCCGCTGCCAGCCGAAAAGATGTATTTTCAACAACTGTTTTATAATTGTCCATCCCGACAAATCTCTGCCCGGTTCCATCCAGAAACGATCTGCGGAGCACATCCAGATAAGGAATCACAAACAGCACCAGTACACCGGTCAGACTTGGCAGTAAAAACAGATATGCGTGCATGGAACCATTCTTTCGGACATTCCTCTTCTTATCATTCATCCTCTTATTCCCCAAGATACAGATCAATCCGGTTGGCTGCCGCAGATACAGCATCATCCAGGCCTGTCGAACCATTCAGATAAGAAGTCAGAGCTTCCCTCACAATATCACGCAGGATCACATCATCCGTAAACACATGATTCATCTGGCGGATCTGCTGTTCCAGTGATGTATTCTCTTCCTCGGATGGTGCATAAATATAAAAACTGTCCATATCGTCTCCCATATACAGTTCACAGATCAGACCATCCTCATCCATATCCATGCCATCGCCCCGGACTGCACTGCGAAATGTATCCAGTGTAACCGGCTCATACCAGTTCATATTCAGCTTCTGGGCCTTATTTTCAAGAGAAAACCGGATAAAATCCTCTACCATATCTGCCTTTGCAGTATTCGCATTCACCGCCAGAATATTGCAGGGCTGATACATCGGATACAATGCATACTCCGCTTCTCCATTGTGTTGCTGTGTCGTAAGTGCACCGAGGTCCGTCACTCCTGCCACCAGTCCTGCGGATACATTTACAGAATCATTATAGTGAATTTCCACTTCACCTGCCTGAATACTGGTTGTCGTGGCATCTTCCGGCAGGTTTTTATCCGAGGTCGTTTCTGCCAGCTTTCCACATAATTCCATGTATTCTTTCAAGGCTTTTTTATTCACCGTCTTATCATGAATCATATTTTCCGCATATATATCATACAAAAACTGCGTGTACTGTGAAAAAGCGTGATAGTCGGCAGTATACTGATAACCGGAAATTCCGGCCTCATTTATATGTTTCAGAATCCACTGACCGGTAACAGACGCAGAACTGATTTCCGGGGAGGAACCAACCGCTCCCTGCACTGCATAAAGCAGAAAATCTGTCGGTACTGCATACAATTTTCCATCTTTTCTGTAGGTCTCTGCTATATTTGTGAAATACGCGTCTTCCGACATATTCAGATCCACTGGAAGCAGGAGCCCCATATCCGTATATTTTTCAACAGACAGGCCATCCATAACGATCAGATCCGGTCCACTGCCGCTCAGCAATTCCGTATTCAACTGTTTGATTGCATCCGTCCTCGTAAGTGCCGCTTCCTCTTCCATTCCGGTCCGGAGTTCCACCTTCAGTTCCGGATGTTCCTGCTGATACAGCATGGCAGTCTGCGTTACCGCAGTATTTTTGGTAAGACTGTAAATCGTAAAGGAAACCGTATTCTGTTCCGGATCCGGCTCGATTCTCCACAGAGTAGTCTCTCCGGTAGTAAGCGTACTCAGATAATAGGTATTCTGTTTTCCCTTACATACCGGGGACATCCCATTGAAACAGGTCTGTCCATGAACCGTAGCAGGAACAGACAATACATTGACGGTTCTTCCATCCCTGTATTCATAAATCGCTTTCGTCGTAACACACATCACCGTGTCACCGAATGCTTTCATCGGTGCAAACACTTCACGATCATTTGCGTTCCACATCTCTTCTACAAATTTCTTCAGCCCGGCTTCCGGTTCCTGTTCCTCTAATGTCTCTTTGTTCAGGCAATATTTAATCTCATTCCCATATACAATAAACTGATCTTTCACTGAGAAAAAGCCTGCAGAGCAATAATCATAAGAAAGCGTTTTTAAAGGCTTCTGCTGCTCTGTATCATACAACACGCATTGTTCTGTACCTGCAACCGATACAACATGGTCATTTACCATACTGATATTCCATGCATATCCACCAATCTTTGTAAACAAATCTCCGACGTTCAGTTCCTCACTTTTCTTCTCCGTCACCCGCATCAGATGACATCCGCCCGCATCGGATTCACTGTTTTCCGGATCTGATACGATCACAAACGCTTCCAGACCATCTGTGCTTTCCTGTAATGTTCCGGCCAGCAGATAGCTGTCTTCCGGGAGGGTATCGGGAAGCTGCATCTCATCCTCCCAGTTTTCTCCCTGATCAGAACTTTTCCATACAAATACCGGTTTTTCTCCGTTCTCCGCCTCACCATCTGTCAGTGCATAAATGTCACCGGTTTCAGACGACAACAGATCATAATAGTAGGAATCCCCGATACTGATGACAGATCCCGAACCGGTACCATTTTCCATCGCAGTCTCATTTTCCACATTTGTGCTTCCATCCTGTGCAGCCTTTTTGTCATTTCCACATCCTGCAAGCAAACATACGGTCATTCCTAGTATTGTTACCATTCCCCATATCTTCTTCATCTTTGTTCCCCCAATTCAATGTGCCGGCATACTTACCTTGCTATCCGGATATCACTCTTCCTCTATCGTCTCCATATCACTCTGCCAGGTAACCCACATGGCCGGTCGGACCGCATTCTGTATGCTGTCCATTTTTGCAAGATCAAGCTGACCATAGGCAGTAATCATTTCAGAATAAGTCTTGAAATCATCATTTTCAACGCATTCCGAATATTCCGGATTACACAGCCACCACCCACAGGTATCTATATCAAATACCTGATACAGTTGTTGTTTCGCATACTCCGTCGGATAGCACAGCAATTCATCATATGCATATTGATGATCATAAAATTCCAATCCAGAATTGATAATCAGATACTCAACCATTTCTGTATAACTCAGCAGAAAAACTTTGTCCTCTGTCTTCCGTTCCAGATGCCAGTAAGGTTTCTCACTTTGCCAGGATACTGATTCATTATTTTCGTCAAATCCTTCCGAAGAGGATACCAGAATATTTTCCTGTTCTTCTTTCGAAAATGTACTGTTATAAAATTCATTATTCAGCCAATTTCGAATCGATGAATTTTCCCAGATAATGCTGCCGCTTCCACTATCATCAAAAGGCAATATATCCAGTCCATATTCACTGAGTAATAAGATTTCTCCATCTTTTTTATCCAATACACGCCACTCAACCGGTTCTCCCTGATAACTGCCATACATGACATGTTCTCCCGGCTCTATCGGAATACTGCTCCCAGCAACCGTATCTGCGTTTTTCCCACATCCTGATAATCCTATGCACAAACTAATCATTCCCACAACAACAAGCCAGCTATAAGGTTTTCTGCTCATATTCTCGCCACCCCCAACTTCCGAACTCCTGCGATATTGCATATATTATAAATCTTAGCCAACCTTTTATCTACATATTATTTTAATTTTTAAGTAAATCTTAAGCATCCTGTTATCTACAAAGCTTTTTACTTTTTTAATAAATCAATGCATAGTTCTCGGTCACACATATGTATTATTTTTTCATTATGTGTAATCACGAGAATTGTTTTTCCTTTCCTGTATTCAAATACAAACTGTAATATTTTCTCTTCCAGATCTCTGTCAATCTGGCTGGTTGCTTCATCAAGAATTAAAATATCCGGTTCTGCCAATAATGCTCTTGCAATTGCAATTCTCTGTCTATGACCGCCTGACACATTCATTCCATTTTCCGTAAGAATCCAATCATAGCCAAATGGATTATCACGTATAATTTCATCTACACCACAGCCATGTGCTATTCTTTCAAACAATTCATCATTTATTGAATGCGTACAGCCAAATAACAGTCCTTCACGAATTGTTCCTGATAACAGAACTGGAATTTGTGATACATAAATAATATGCTTTCTAAGACACTCCAACTCTATTTCCGATATTTTTTGTCCACCAATTGTAATAATCCCGGTATCCGGTTCATACATACCAACAAGAAGTCTTGCCAATGTTGACTTTCCCGATCCGTTTGTTCCTGTTAAAGCAACATGCTCACCTTCATTGACTGAAAATGTTACTTGTTGAAAAACCCATTTTCGATATCCATAGCGAAAAGAAACTCCATCATAATGAATTGTTCCACAAATATCAACAGGCGAAAGTGTTCCTGAATGAAGTTTTTTTTCCGGTGTCGCATTTAATATATCATTTAAGCGATCCATTGCTATGCATGCTTCCTGAAGCTGCGGTTGCAATCCAATCAAATTCTGTACAGGAGAAATAAAATAATTCATCAAACTAGCAAACAAAAACAACGTTCCAAGTGTCATATCTCCATATATTACCCGACTAGTCCCACACCACAAAACCAACACCATTCCTATTCCCTGCACCACTGCTAAAATTTGTCCCTCTGATACAGACAACATATTTCCTTTATAGCATAATGATATATATTGATTCATGCGCTTGACAATATTAGTCCCATATGACTCTTCCTGGGCAAATAACTTTACCATTTCAATTCCATCGATTCCTTCTTTAATACCAGATGTCACTTTTGCATCAGCTTCCATGATATCACGATTCATTTGTTGCATAGGTTTACGATACAATAATACTATTATAAGATAAACCATCAACATTCCCACAATAATAAGGAACAATCTTGTATTGATTCTTATCAAAATGAAAAAACCCGCTATAGCCATAACTGTTTCAAAAGTAATTGTAAGCACACTGCCGGATATTGCATTCCGTACAAAATCCATATCCTGATATCGTCCCATTATATCTCCAGTTTCCCATTGCTGAAAATATGAAAATGGTAAACGTAGCAATTTTGAAACATATTTTTGGGACAGAAATATATCTACCTTTTTTTCGACTGTCGCTAATATTTTTCCTCTGATCATAGCTAAAACAAACTGAAAGAGTATCATAAAGATCATCATTCCAAACAAATATGGCAGATATTGAAGCAAAACTGCAAATTCTTGTAACAAATGTTTTACTCCGGCCATATTTGTATCTATATTTACGAAATAGTTACTTTCATGTAAAATAAACTGATCTATTATTTTTTGGTAAAAATAAGAGTATATTATCGAAATTCCAGCAATCAGAAACGAAATCAATAATATAAAAACAAACTTCCATCTCAAACTAATGAGAATGTCCATATATTGAAATGATTTCTTCTTTTTCTTCCTGATTTCTTTTTCTATATTAACAGAATACAAATTTAAAACATAACCTGTCCATTGACTTTCAAATAGTTCCAGCGAGTATTTTATATGTCCTTTTGCCGGATCAAAAATCCATATTCCTTTATTGGTTACTTTTTTTACAATCACAAAATGTTCCAATCCGTCTATATGCATATGACAAATAGCCGGTAAACATATTTTTCTTTCTAGTATCTCACCAGAAAATTCCTGCCAATTTCCCTGCAATACCTCACATGAAAATCCAACTTTGTTTGCAACTTCCATCAACGCATACATGCTTGTTCCATTTTTATCTATTTTCAAAAGTTCTCGCATATGAAGTAGTGAAATATGTAAACCATATAGATTACAGACAGATGCCATACATGCTGCTGCACAGTCTCTGGTATCGTGTTGCTTTACATAATCATTCCCAAACATTTTCATCTGTATGATCCCCATAAACTTGTGGGTAGCTTTCTTCATTATCTCAAATCATGTACCCGATTATAATATCTCAAACAACAAATATTGCAGTAAGGCTACTGCAATATTTGTTATAAGAGTCAAAAATTTTATTTATTAAACTAATTATCCCTTCTATCTAGTTACAACCTTTACTACGACATACATAGACTCTTCCATTTCCACCATATTTTGGATCATATGTTAGTCCACTATACTCATGGCATGTCGTATGGCCTTTCGCAGGACATTTTCTTACCCACCCAGCAACTCCTGGTTTGCTTGCCTCATATTCATTATCAGGTCCATTTCTAGGATATGCCACAACAGTATGTCCCCCACTAATTTCCATACTCATCTGTTTTGATACTTTTTTCATTTGTTTTCCTCCAATAATTTTATAGTATAATGAAATAGATTGCTAAAAAATCATTAATATTATATTTTTCTGTCACCTCTTCTTCAGTCACCATTGGACTCCCCTCCTCCTTCATTTGATGAATCAATCATATCATTGGTTGTTATATACGTCAATATATATTTAGTTTATATAGGTA
>OGTL01003244.1_pt1 | contig 10952 bp, 8 predicted proteins | sample 1553601 | NCBI WGS metagenome assembly OGTL01 (sample SAMEA2580112, study PRJEB22360) | human gut metagenome | biome: human gut; feature: human-associated habitat; material: faeces | place: Denmark | collected 2008/2010 | reverse complement strand
CTTGCGCCCGCTCCATGGTCAGGCCGTTCTCTACTGCGTCCTTCGGGTCGAAGCTGATGATATAATGGTGGGTCTTCACGTCCGCAGACTGTTCGTAAAACAGTATTCAACAAATGACACGGCAACTGGATGTCAGGATTGGTTACTGTTCACTCCGCTAGGCCTAAAAAGCATTAAGTCCCATGACCACACCGCCGAGGTGTTGGCCATGGGACTTTTTGTGTCTGGGAGCGGCACACCTCTATCGAGGTGTAACACACTAGACTTTGTTCCAAAGTCGTGTGCCAAAGGAGATTACGCTCCTTTGAAATTTCCGTCATCATAGAGGAAAGAAACAATCTATTAACTTTCCCATGCAGCAACAATGCTTCTTTCTGGGTTTTGAGGGTCAATAGTCACCTTTATAGGTGTTCCCTTGCTCACGAGAGGGTTGAACCAAAACCAATGGGACTGTCCATAATAAGTGTCTTTTCCAATCTTGTATTGGTACCGAATCACCCAAGGATAAATTACATCTTCATCAGCAAGGTGATAGGTACTCATGTGGAATTTTATGTGAACCCTTTTTACTTCATTAACTTTTCCGGAAACAATCTTTCCGTTTTTCAGCAGGTCTGCTTTGCGGATGTCTGTAATCCATGCTACCCCGATAATTGCCATAGCAATAAGCCACGCAGCTATGAGTGCCCCGATTCCAACTTGCTTATAGGCGATAGAAATCAGAAAAGCAACAAAAATCCCAACAGCACCAAGAATATGGAGCAAATCTTTAGAAAAGAACTTATGGATTTTTTTCATGGAAAGACACTTCCTTTCTCGGTAGACAACATTATTTGTTCTATTGTATCATATGCTCTGTGTTTTTTCAAACCAAGTCAAGTGATTGGTGAAGCGACATGAAATAATTGCATCTCACGACAGGTCACCGAAGATAATTGGATTTTTGCAAAAAAGAGGAGTAGTGTATCGTCGAAGGACGTGTTATACTCAGTCCATGGAATAATTATGAACTTTATTGTTACTCGGCAGGGTTTGGGGCAGGCACGCCCCAACAAGAAGCACTTCGGAAACGCACGAGCGTTGCAGAAGTGTAGTCCCGGTGGAGCACAACATTTTCAAGAATTGAAAATTTGTGGCCACGGGACGGTTCTTGCCCTCTACCGCTGCGCTCAAAACGCATTTTCAACAAATGTTTCCGAATTGTTAAGACGCAAAAATAAGTAGAGAGTTCCGCTGCTCGTGTATGTTGATCACCGTTTGCTCCGAACGAAGTTCCTGCCCCTGTTTGTGCAGCGGCGTTGACGGAAAGTCGGTATCACGTTCGGTCGGCTCATGAAATTTTCAAGGTACAACTCCCGTAAAGAAAAATACCACCCTGCAAGACAGGCGAAAAATTTTGTCGGGTGAATCGGCGGCAAAATGAATCGGGTGTGTTGCGGAGCGGTAAATCTTTCAGGGATAATCCACGGTGAGGCAGTGTTCAGAATGAACACGACCACATCTTGTGGAAAGGTTCAAACCAATCCACAAGAGCAGTGGGATTTACAAGAAAAATACCACTGTGTACAGAATTCGTCAAGAGGGTTTTGAAAAATTTATGATAGTAAAGTGGAGAGAGTAGGACTTATTTTATCGTGCAATCCCTGCCTTACGCCTGATTGATCTGGCTCAGGATGCCATTCAGCTGCTCCTCGGTCAGGACGTGAAAATCCACCAGCGTATTCAGCTGAATTCCGCTCATCATGGCAGAAACCTGACCTTGCAGCCGGGAACCCATACCCTGTAACGCAAAAATATTCCCCACAAAACATAACGCCCCACACCGGAAGAAGTAACCGGTGCGGGGCGTTGTGTTTTATGGGGGACAATGAGGAAGAAAAATGATGAGGAAATGGCAGATCAGAATTTTTGTGCTAGATACTTTGCACTGAGCTGGAAGTTCTTACAATAGGTTCGTTTTATCGAATCACTCCTTGGAAATGCCCTGCAATACACGGTTCAGCTGCTTGATGTCCTCTTCCGAAGTGCCCGCCTGCATCAGCATGGATTGAATGGTCATCCGCTGCATGGCACGCTCCATCATGGCCACCAGAGCCGGATTGTCCTTCACGGCGGCAGCAACGTCTCCGCGGGAAGCAGCGGCCTTTTCCCGGATCTGCTTCAGGATGGGACCGGCTTTCGGGTCTGCCATGGCGGCAGCCATGTTGTCCTTCACCGACCAGCAGCTTTCGTCCAGCTCGCCGTCAAACCAGTTGGTCACGTTCTTGCGGTTGTCCATGGCGTAATCCGGGTTGGGGGCGTCCACCTTGTTCACCAGGATCACGCTGCTGTGCTCACCGGAGCGTGCCTCAATGCTGTGCTTGCCGGTAATGGGCAGCTGGAAGGTGAACACCTTGTCACCCTGCTTGGTCTCCACCAGCTGACCGTCCTTGTACAGCGAGACCTCCGGCAGATTGGAGTAGACCTTGATCTCGGTCACATCCTCGGCGCGGTCCACATAGCGGCTGCCGCACAGGTGCACGAACGGCTCCTTGCTCCAATAGGCCTTGTAGAGATAGAAGGGGTCTTTTTTGAGCTTGCGGTCAAAGGTGACAAGTCCCTTCTGGTTCTCGCCGTGCTTGCCGCCCTCATCACGGCCATCGGCGGCAAAATCAAACATATTCCACACATGCGTCGCCCACAGCCAAGGACGGTCGGCAATCATCTTTGCAATGTGCTCGTGGTAAACGCACTGATAACTCTCGGTGTAGTCGCCTTTTTCCGGGTGGCTGCTCTGGTACTGGGGGTTGGCGTCTGCGCCATACTCCGAAAAGCCGATGCAGCGGTCCGGGAAATCGGCATGGTATTTGTCAAAGAACTCGTCGTTCTGCTCCAATTCGCCCAGATACCAGCCGAAGTAGAGGTTGTAGCTGTTCACATCGGGAATTTCCAGAATGGGACTGGTGGTCTCCAGCATAAACACATTTGCCATGGTGGTCTTGCGGGTGGGGTCCAGCTTGTGCGCCAGTTCGTTCAGCAGACGGTGGTTTTCCAGCAGATCCTCGTTGACAGCAGAAGCAGCGGTGATCTCGTTAGAAAGGCCCCACACGGCAATGCAGGGGTGGTTGTAGTTCTGGACGATCAGCTCTTCCATCTGGGTCAGGGTGTTGGCACGGCCGTTGGTCATGTGCATGGTGATGTAGGGGATCTCTGCCCAGATAACAAGACCCTTTTCATCACACAGGTCGTAGAAATACGGTGCGTGCTGATAGTGTGCCAGCCGGATGGTGTTGACGCCCATTTCCAGAATGATGGAGATATCCTCCTCCATCATTTCGTTGGTCAGGGCATTGCCCGCACCCTTACGGTCCTGGTGGCGGGAAACACCACGCAGCGGGTAACTGCGTCCATTCAGATGAAATCCCTTCTGGGGGTCGATCTCAAACTTGCGGCAGCCGAACCGGGCGGAGGTCTCCTCACCATTGTCCAGCTTGGCAGATACGGTGTAGAGGAAGGGGTCGTCCACGCCATCCCACAGATGGGCGTTGTTCAGCGTGAAAACAACCTTTGCGGTGCCCTTTTCCACCGGGGCGGTGAGGGTCTGACCCTCCAGTGCAAAGGTCACGTTCTGTGCGCCCACCACGGCGGCTTCCACGGTGACCTCAGAGGTCTTGGCAGCAAGATCGGTGACGATGGGGGTCACCTTCAGTGCCGGTGCGCCATTAGCGGGCAGGGCAAAGTGCTCTGCCGGGACGATATGCAGGGTCACATCCCGGTAAATACCGCCGTAGAAGGTAAAATCGGCTTTCTGGGGATACACGGTGTCGTTGTCGCGGTTGTCCACGGAAATGGCCAGCAGATTTTCCTCTTTGAGGTGGTCGGTCAGGTCCACCCGGAAGGTGGAGTAGCCGCCCTTGTGCTCGGCCAGCTTTTCACCGTTCAGGTAGACGGCAGCGGTCATAGCTGCGCCGTCCAGCTGCAAAACAGCCTTGCCGCCTGCCGGGATGGCGGGCTTTTCCAGTGCCAGCGTATACCAGCAGGTGCCGCGGTAGTAATCGTTGCCGCCGTCCTGACCGTCCACTGCGTTCCATGTGTGGGGCAGGGCAACGGCCTCACCCATAACAGCGGTGGGGATGCCGGGGTTCTCCTTGGTAAAATGCCAGTCGCTCTGATTCAACAGGATGGTCTTGCTCATGGTAAAAACTCCTTTATATTTATAAAAGATGGATAGAATCAGCAAAAACCGAAAGAGCGTATGAATCCTTTCGGTCTTTGCGGGGTGTTACTGCATATTCTCTGCAATTACTTCATGACGAAGGGCGTCTTTTTTATCTGCGATGCGCTTCTGGACGTTGACCATTTCTTCCTTGGTCAGCGGGCAGCCCGGCATGGCGATCAGGGTGATGACCCAGCCCAGCATCGGCAGACCGTACTTGATGGCAAGGGTCATCCAGAAGATGCCGCTGGTGTAGGGATCCGTGGGCTGGGGCATGGTGGTGGTGTAACCCAGAAGGGCGACCGCACCGGTGGCGATGACAGCAGCCACCGAGGTGATGAGCTTATCGATCAGGCTGTAAGTGCCGGAGACAACCGCCGGGATGTAACGGCCGCTGCGATCCAGCTCGTAGTCGATGGTATCAGCCATGTAAGAGTTGTTGGAGGTGGTGATGCACATGTTGGAGCCGTTCTGCAGCAGGGTCAGCAGGACGTAAACGATCATGTTCCAGCTGCCGATCACACCGATCTGACGAGTGTCGGTAAAGATGAAGAACAGGATCAGCACAGAGGTGATGGCCATGCTGACGCAGGTCCAGGTCACGATGCCCTTCTTGCTGCCTTTTTTGCCTACATACTTTGCACCGAAGGCCGCAAAGAAGATGGAAGGCACCATGCTGATCATGCTAAGGGTGGTAGCAAGACCCATGTTGCCGATGAGGATGCCGTTCAGCATCGTGTTGATGATGGCCTGGCTGCCTACCTGCTGTGCCAGCTTATCGGAAGCGTGGGAGGCAACATAGCACTGCAGGGGCTTGTTGTGTTTGAACACCTCAAGAATATCCGCAACCTTCAGCGGTTCGTGATTTTTGCTGATGCCCTCAAAGTTTTCGGGCTTATCGTAGGCGGAGATGCCGGCACAGACAATCAGGGTGCCGATGCCGGCAATGATCAGGACGATGGTGCAGACCGTGCTGAGGAAGCCCTGATTGAAGGTGCCGCCGCACTTGGGCAGGATGACGGTGTAGATCAGCATGCTCATGCCCATGGGCACGAAGTAGTTCAGTGCAGTGGTCCAGACACCGATGGTGGGACGCTGGCGGGGATCGTTGGTCATAATAGCCGGCAGGGTCTGGATGGTCATGTTGGTGACGGTATAGCCGATAATATAAATAATGTAGGTCAAAACGAACACCGGCAGACCGAAGCCCTTGCTGGAGCACAGGTTGAACATACACAGCAGGCCGACAGCCTCGATCAGGTAGCCGCTGATCAGCAGAACGCGCAGCTTGCCGAAACGGGTGTTGACGCGGTCGTAGACGAATGCCAGCATCGGATCGGTGAAGGCGTCCAGAATGCGGGCCAGCATCAGGATGATGCCAACGGTTGCAGTGGTGATGCCGTAGCCGATGCTGGCCGAGTAACTGGCCATACCGATCAGGGAATAGACGCTCATGCCCACAAAAGCGTTGCAGGCGTAACAGATGATCTGCCAGAGCTTTGCACGGCGGTACTGGACGCCGTCTACTTCACTGGCACTGGGTTTCTTTTGGAACATAATGATTTTCCTCCTTTTTGTGTGAACTGAGTTCCGCTTTTTCTGACACCAGAATAACAGAATGCAACAGCCACTGCCGGATGAAAAACGATAGTTAAGGATAAAAATTCGTGCAATAATTTGCGGTGTGTGAATTTGCGCCCGCATTCACGATTTATTGTCCCATAGGGGCAAAACAGGTCTGCTACAATAGTCTCAACAAGCAACACGCAGGAAGGGAGAACCATCATGCAGAAATTTGAAAAAGGCTTTTTCATCGGTGCTGCAACAGCAGCCCATCAGGTAGAGGGCAACAATACGAATAGTGACTACTGGGCACAGGAACAGCTGCCCCATTCCAGCTTTACGGAGCCCAGCGGCATTGCCTGTGACCATTATCAACGGTACGAAGAAGATATCAAGCTCTTGGCCGATGCCGGGCTGAACGCCTACCGCTTTTCTATCGAGTGGGCACGGGTAGAGCCGGAGGAAGGAAAGTTCGATCCGGAAGCCATCGAGCATTACCGCAAGGTGATCGCCTGCTGCAAAGCGCATGGTGTAGAACCCATCGTCACCCTACTGCACTTCACCAGCCCGAAATGGCTCATCTGCAAGGGCGGCTGGGAAACCGAAAGCACCGTAGAGGATTTTAAACGTTATGTGACCTATGTGATGGAACAGCTGGGCAGCGAGCTGCGCTATGTCTGCACCATCAACGAGGCCAATATGGGCTTGCAGCTTGCCGCGATCTCCAAGCGGTTCCGTCTGATGGCAGAACAGGCTGCCCAAAATGCCGCATCGGCCGGAAAGTCTGCCGAGGGCACGGTGCAGGTGGGCATGAACTTCCAGAAGATGATGGAAAACATGAAGTATGCTGCCATGGAGAATGCACAGGTGTTCGGCACACCCCAGCCGAAGATCTTTGTCAGCGAGCGCACCCCGGAAGGTGATCTGCTGGTGATGCGTGCCCATGCAGCCGCACGGGATGCCATCAAAGCCCTCTGCCCGCAGATCAAGGTGGGTCTGACCCTCTCGCTGCACGACCTGCAGGCACAGCCCGGCGGCGAAGCCTTTGCCGAGGCCGCATGGCAGGAGGAGTTCACCCATTATCTGCCTTATATCAAAGACGATGATTTTCTGGGTGTGCAGAACTATACCCGCACCCTTTATGGCCCGCAGGGGCAGCTGCCGGCACCGGAGGGCGCAGAACTGACCCAGATGGACTACGAGGTCTATCCGCAGGCACTGGAACACGTCATTCGCAAGGTGGCAGAGGAATTCAAGGGTGACCTGATCGTGACCGAAAACGGCATTGCCACCGCCGATGATACCCGCCGTGTGGCGTTTATCCGGCAGGCACTGGATGGCGTGCAGCACTGCATTGCCGACGGCATCCCGGTGAAGGGATACTTCCATTGGAGTCTGATGGACAACTTTGAGTGGCAGAAGGGCTATGCCATGCAGTTTGGACTGATCGCCGTGAACCGCGAAACGATGGAGCGGACAGCAAAGCCCAGCCTTGCGGTGCTGGGTAGTTACACAGAAAGATAAGCTGCAATAGCAAAAAACAGGCTGCGGAAGATGCTTCTTGCAGCCTGTTTTGGCTCAGCGGGAAAGATGCAGACCATGGACACCATCCGCAACCACGGCGGCGATCACATCAATTTGTTTTTGTGCCAGTTTTGCGTCGGTGTTCAGAAGCCCGGAAAGACCGTTCATTACAAAAATCAGGATCGCACCGACATTTTCATATTGAGAAGGCTCGATGTTATCACTTTTGATCTGTTCCAGAACGGCATCCCGCAAATGCTGTGTAAAGCGGTTCATCGCTGATGCAGGAACCACGCCGAGATAATCGGTCGCCTGCTGGAGATTAGCAAACATCTCCCGCACAAAAGCCTCCGGCGTATCCAGCAGCTGCTGTGCGCCGCCCATATTGTCGCAGACGAGCTGGACCGTTTGCCGCTCCATTTCGGCGGTGAGGGCATCCAGCGTTTCATAGTGGGAATAAAAGGTCGTTTTGTTGATCTCGGCCCGTTCGGCAATTTCTTTGACCGTGATCTTTTCGATCGGCTTCTCCCGCAGCAGGGCAACAAATGCTTTCTGAATGGCACGCTTCGTTTTTTTGACCCGGATATCCATAGAATTCCTCCGTCAATGTATTTCATAAATGGTGCTTAACCAACGCTTTGGACGTGATCCGTTGCTTAAACACCGGACACGCCGGAAACTGCTGATTGCAGCTCCTGCGCCACAGTGTTATTATAGCACCACAGGGATGGATAAGCAACTGATGGTTGCAAATCTGATTCGTAAATACGATAAATCATCGGGAGACCATCCACGATGAAGTGGAATGGCTGAAGCAGAGTAACATGATCTGAGAAAAAGGAGAATGAAAATGATGGATTTTAACAGTGTCAAAGGCAAAGTGGCCATCGTCACCGGCGCAAGCCGTGGCATCGGCCGGGCCATTGCCGAGTGCTTTGGCGAAAACGGCATGAAGGTGGTCTGTGCAGCCCGCAGTGCAGAACAGGGGCGGGCTGTGGCAGATGGCATCTGCGCCAAGGGCGGCGATGCCATCTTTATCCAGACCGATTGCAGCAAGGCTTCTGCCATCAAAGAACTGGTGGATAAGACGGTGACGCACTACGGCAAGCTGGATGGCGTTGTCAGCAACGCAGGCATCGGCATGGGCGGCACACCGCTGCATGAGTATGAGGTAGAGGATTACGAGAAGATCTTCTCCCTGAACAGCGAGGGCGTCTTTGCCGGGATGAAGTACGGCGCCAAGGCCATCCTCAAGAGCCACAGCGAAGGCGGATTCCTCATCAATGTGGCATCGGTGGCGGGTCTTGTGCCCCAGCGTGGACAGGCGCTGTACAGTGCCACCAAGTTCGGCGTGGTCGGCATGACCCGCGCAGCGGCGCTGGATTACGCAGAATACGGCATTACCGTCAACGCTATCTGTCCCGGCTACACCAGAACCAGCATTTTCGGGGATGCACCGGCTGCGGCCATGGACTTTTTTGCATCCGACTGCCCGGCAAAGCGGATGGGCGACCCGGAGGAGTGCGCTGCATTGGCACTTTTCCTTGCCAGCGGTCTGGCACGGTACATCACTGGTGCAGCCATCCCGGTGGACGGCGCACTGTCTGCCGGACACCAGAGCATCAGCAGCTGGAAGCACCCGGAAATTTTGACCGGCGGCAAGCTGAACAGCCAGAGCACGATTGCAGCACTGATGGAAAACGAGGCCGCAAAAGCCATCGTGGAGCAGTACCTGCCCGGTTTTGCCGACAACCAGCAGGCAAAAGCTGCCTACGGCATGACATTTGGCAAGATCGGCCCTATGCTTGGGCTGCCGGAAATGGCGCTGAAAGCACTGCTGGATGCGCTGGACAACCTGTGACCGAAGCAGCTCGGAAAGCCTCTTTGACAGGGGCTTTCGTTTTGCCTGCGTGCGGTTGATTTTTGGGAGGAGACCATGAAAAACGAAGCACTTTTCCGTACCGGCTCTGTCTGGAAATCCATCATTTCCATGGCGGTGCCCTCCATTATCATTATCCTTGTCATGGTGCTGTACAACATGGCGGATATGTTTTTTGTGGGCTGTCTGGGAGATACCGCACAGGTGGCGGCGGTCTCCGTTGTGGGGCCGGTGTTTTCGATCCTTTCGGCAGTAGCGACCATGCTTGGCGCAGGCAGCAGCGCCATCATTGCACGCTGCTTTGGCGCAGGCGAGATCGAGCAGGGCAAGACTTGCTCCTCGCTCTGCTTCTGGAGCAGCTTTTTTCTGGGCGTTCTGGTCAGCATCGGTCTGCTGGTGAGCAGAGTGCCGCTTCTGGGGGTGCTGGGCTCAAATGCAGAATTTTTTCCCTATGCAGAGCGGTATCTTCAGGTCCTTGCACTGGGTGCGCCGCTTTTTATCCTGTCCAACAGCATGGCGATGCTGGTGCGTGCAGAGGGCGCAGTAAAAGAAGGCTTGATCGGCAATCTTCTGGGCACACTGGTCAACTGCATTTTTGACCCGCTGTTCATTCTGGTGCTGAACTTCGGCGTCAGCGGTGCGGCTGCTGCCAGTGTGCTGGGCAATCTTGTGGCAACGGGCTGCTATCTGCGCTACATCGTCAAACACGGCACAGTGCTGACCATTGATCTCCGTCCTGCCCTGAAAAAGCCGCAGATGCTGGGTGAGATGCTGGCCATTGGTCTGCCCAACGGGATCAGCAGCCTTCTGGCAGGGTTTGCCTCCTCCTTCAGCAACCGGCTGCTGGTGACCCACGGCACGGCGGCGGTCGCAGCCATGGCGGCAGCGGGCAAGACGACCATGATCATCAGTATGATCGCCATGGCGATCTGCATGGGGTGCCAGCCGCTTCTGGCGTACAGCTACGGTGCAGGCGACACGAAGCGCCTGAAGCAGCTTTTGAAAGATCTGATCCTGCTGACCGTTGTTTTTGGTGTTCTTGCCGGGGCGGCCAGCTTTGCCGGACGCAATGCCCTGATCGGGATGTTCATCAAGGAAGAAGGAGCATTCCGTCTGGGGACGCAGCTGGTGGTCTATCTGGTGCTGGGCAGCCCGGTGATCGGTCTGACCTATCTGGCAACCAGCCTGCTGCAATCCGTGGGCAGGGCAAGTGGTGCGGTGGTGCTCTCTCTTTTGCGGCAGGGGCTGCTGCTGATCCCGCTGCTGTACCTGATGAATGCGCTTTGCGGGGTGCAGGGCATTGCGGCGGCGCACCTGATGGCAGACGTGGGCGCTGCGGTCATCTCTGCAGGCATTCTGCTGCACTGGCTCCGGGCATCGGTAGAAAAAACGGTGGAAGTATGATATACTGTTTCCATCAATGAGCCGGAGGGATTAGGCATGGATGTTCTCCAGAATATGATGCTGTTTTCCGAGCTTGTCAAGTGCGGCGGAAATGTATATACATGGTGCTATGATGCACAGGGAAAGCTCTTGCGGAGCAACTGCCCGGACGAGGCATTTCTTGCCAGTGCATTTGAACTGTTCGGCTGCAAACGGCGGATGCTGGAGCATGGGGATCGGGACGATGTACCTGTTACCTTGGGGACGGCATTGGGTCTTTTGTGGGGCGCAGCCTTTGAAAAGGAAGAGGGAGAACTGAAGCGTGTCTGGGTCATCGGGCCGGTGTTCTATCAGGATGTGACAATGCGCGGGATCGAGGAAGGGCTGAAATATTACAGCAAGCTGGAG
>OGTL01003241.1_pt1 | contig 10966 bp, 5 predicted proteins | sample 1553601 | NCBI WGS metagenome assembly OGTL01 (sample SAMEA2580112, study PRJEB22360) | human gut metagenome | biome: human gut; feature: human-associated habitat; material: faeces | place: Denmark | collected 2008/2010 | reverse complement strand
CATAATGCATCGTGCGCATAACAGATTCCCGCAACTTCTCCTTCACGCAACACCCTAAAACGATTCAAACGCATATCATAAAGAGTCACGCTCTGCAAACTGCGAATAAAGAGCAATCCGGCTTTATTTCCGCAAACCTGCCTGATATTATTGATATTGATGGAATAAGGATTAGCGTTATCCGGTTTGAATACTTCAAACTTACGTCCGTCAAATCGATTCAGCCCGTCTTGAGTGCCGATCCACAAAAATCCGAATTCATCCTGATAGAAACAATTGACTGTTTGATGAGAAAGTCCCTGCCTTACGTCCTTAAAGCGCATATTGATATCCTTCGTCACATTTGCCATGCAACAAAGTCCCGATATGAACAGGCAATAAACAACAAGAAATTTAACTTTGGCCATCTGTGTTTTTCGATAATTCAGATGCAATATTCGGGAAAATCCAAGATATATGCAAGCGTTTATTCAAAAACCTGATTGCCTATTGCCTGCAGACTATTACTCGGGAGGCGTATAACTAATCTCCCTACCGAATAAAATTAATCATCTGACAGTTAATTCTTTTTCGTCTGACTATAGTCAGACGAAAGTTCAACTATAGTCAGACGTAAGTTTAACAGTAGTCAGACGCAAGTTCGACTATAGTCAGACGATTAATTCTGTGCATGACGGGAGATAAATTCTTTTGATATGCGGATTAAATCTTACGTAGAAGAGGACTAAATCTCATTGGTAAGCGGATTGAAACAGTGTGGTAAGTCATTGATAACAAGTTTGTAACACGATGTAACAAACCTGAAACGGCTATTTCAAACCATTGTATCTGATTCGTATTCATATTGTAATCTCTTGGGTCTACCTTTGCCGACGTAATAAAAACGTAGAGCGAAGTTCGATGAAAAAACTATTTCTTTTAAGATTTTCAGTTGCAGCCTTCTTTTGTTTGTTGTGTGTTCTTCCCGCATTGGCTGCCAATATTAAGATTAAAGGTGCTGTGAAAGATAAACTTTCCAAAGAGCCTTTGATTGGAGCAACGATACGGTTGGTAGGAACTCCTGCCGGAGCCGTGACCGATATGGACGGTAATTTTGAATTGAACAGTACCGGTGTTTTGGAAGGTTTGTATGATATAGAGATTAAATATGTAGGATATAAAACGGAAGTACGTCGTAAGGTCCGTGTAGAAAACGGAAAACTGGCGATTCTGAATCTGGAATTGGAGACAGATGCGCACGAACTTTCGGATGTTGTGGTGGTAGCAAAGAAGAATCGTGAAAATGAGAATATGTTATTGCTCGAACAGCAGAAGGCGGTCATTGCCGTGCAGGCTGTCAGCGTCAAAGAGCTTTCACGCAAAGGTGTTTCCGATGCGGAAGGGGCTGTAACCAAAGTGGCGGGAGTCTCCAAACAGGATGGAGTGAAGAATGTTTTCGTCCGTGGACTGGGCGACCGCTATAATGCGACTACCTTTAACGGATTTGCCGTTCCTTCGGAAGATCCGGAATATAAGAATATCTCTCTCGACTTCTTCGGAACGGATATTATCCAGTCTGTTGGCGTCAATAAGGCATTTAATGCAGGAGGTATCAGTGATGTCGGCGGTGCGACAATCGACATTGTTTCCAAAGAACTGATTGGCAGCGGCAACCTGAATATCGGCCTTTCCGGAGGACTGAACACGCAGACTGTGACAGCCGACTTTCTGAAACAGGACGGAGTAAACCTTCTGGGCTTCGCCACTACAACAGAACCCGCCGATGAGAACAACTGGGGATTCAAGAATAAGCTGGACCCCTCCAAGCAGAGCTTGCAGATAAACCGGAGTTATAGCATTTCCGGCGGAAAGCGGTTTCATATAGGAAAAGACAGGAATCCGCTCTCTTTCTTTCTCACTGCCGGACATACCACTGATTATCAATTTACGGATGAAACCATCCGCAACACAACGACGAGCGGTACGATCTACAAAGATATGACAGGCAAGAAGTACACCGAGAATATCAGCCAACTGGCACTGGCCAATGTGGATTATGATATACAGAACCGTCACCACATGAGTTATAACTTCATGATGATTCATGCCAATGTGCAATCCGTAGGAGACTATACCGGTAAAAACTCCATCTTCAGTGACGATTATGATAATCAGGGATTTACCCGTCGCCAGCAAGCGAATGACAACTTACTAATCGTTAACCAGCTGATGACTAACTGGGGACTGACCAAAACATTGAGTCTGGATGCCGGTGCTTCTTATAATATCGTGAAAGGCAATGAACCCGACCGCCGAATCAACAACATAACCAAAGCGGAAGAAGGATATACCTTACTCAGAGGCAACTCCCAGCAACGGTATTTCTCCACTTTGGACGAAGATGACATCAACGTAAAGGCAGGACTCATCTACCGTTTGAAAGATAACGTAGAAGAAATCTCTAATATACGCTTGGGCTATACAGGCCGATTTGTAGACGACAATTTCAAGGCGACTGAATACAACCTCACAGTAGGACACGCTTCTTCCATCCCCTCATTGGATAATTTCTCACTCGACGATTATTATAATCAGCAGAATCTCTCTTCCGGATGGTTTGCCGTTCAGAAGAACATTGATAAGTATTCGGTCACCAAGAATATCCATTCCGCTTATGCGGAAGCTACCTACCAGTTTACTCCCTGTTGGATTGTAAATGTAGGAATGAAGTATGACAATGTGGATATTCAGGTAGACTACAATGTGAATAAAGGCGGATCGGAAGGAAGCAACACGATTCAAAAGGATTTCTTTCTCCCAAGTCTGAATCTGAAATACAATCTGAGTGAAAAACATTCCTTGCGTCTCGGAGCGAGCAAAACATATACGCTGCCGCAAGCAAAGGAAATTTCTCCTTATCGCTACGTAGGTGTGAATTTCAACAGTCAAGGGAATGCGAACCTGAAGCCTTCGGACAACTATAACGTCGATTTGAAATGGGACTTTAATCCTACCCCCACTGAACTGATCTCTCTGACAGCTTTTTATAAGCTCATCAAGAATCCGATCTCACGCATTGAAGTGGCAAGTGCCGGAGGATACCTTTCGTATGAAAATATAGCCGATAAGGCAACAGTGGCCGGAGTGGAAGTAGAGGTACGTAAGAATCTGTTTGTCCGTCCGCTAAGTAGTGCGGCAAACGGAATGAACAAGCTCTCTTTCGGCTTGAACGGATCGTACATCTATACAAATGCGAAAATGCCTCTGGCAACGGTTACCACCGGATCACAACTGGAAGGGGCCGCTCCCTGGATCGCCAATTTCGACTTGTCCCACAACTTCACGAAAGGAACTCATAGCTTCATTAATACATTGGTACTCAACTATGTCAGCGATAAGATTTATACCATCGGTACGCAAGGCTACCAAGACATCATGGAGCAGGGAATGATGACGCTTGACTTCGTTTCGCAAGCCAAACTCAACAAGTATGTCTCACTTACGCTGAAAGCCCGCAATCTGCTGAATCCCTCTTATAAGTTGAGCCGTAAAGCCAACGAAAGCGGAGAGAAGGTAGTACTCAGCGATTATAAAAAAGGAATAAATATCAGTCTGGGAGTGTCGTGCACATTTTAAACCGGATAATGAAATAAGATTATTAACTAATTATTAAAGCAAAATGAAAAGATTGTTTGTAAACTTTATGACATTTGCCGCTATGGCAACTGCACTGACATTCACTGCGTGTAGTAGTGATAGTGACGGAGATGACAATGGAAACGGTAATGGTGGAAATGGCGGAGGAACAGGTAGTTCTATCGTGGTAGGCGAAAATATCCTGTCCGGTACACTGACCGGCGAACAGACACTGGATGCCAAAGAATACATTCTGAATGGAACGGTTATCATCGCCGACGGCGGTCGCCTGAATATCCCTGCCGGAACTACCATCAAGGCGCGTGAAGGTTTCAGTAGTTATCTGCTGGTAGCGCAGGGAGGTAAACTCTATGCTGACGGTACGGCCGATAAACCAATCGTCTTTACGGCAAATACCACCAGCCCGGTATCCGGATATTGGGGTGGCGTGATCATCAATGGTAAAGCACCTATTTCCGGTTCAAAGACCGACAAGAGCGATACGGCACTGACGGAAATCAACAATGACTATAAATACGGCGGCAGCGCAGCTGATGACAACTCCGGTTCGTTGACTTACGTGAAAATCTGCTATGCAGGTGCACGCTCCACAGCAGACATCGAACACAACGGACTGACCTTGAACGGTGTCGGCAACGGAACAAAGATTGAAAATATCTACGTACTGGAAAGTGCCGACGATGCAATCGAGTTCTTTGGTGGAACAGTAAATGTAACCAATCTGCTGGCTGTTAATCCGGATGATGATATGTTCGACTTTACACAAGGCTATTGCGGTACGCTGAAGAACTGCTATGGCGTTTGGGAAAGCGACTACACAAGTACGGAAGCCGATCCTCGCGGCATCGAAGCCGACGGTAACATGGACGGTCTGTATCCGGATCACCTGCGTCAGTCTGACTTTAAGGTGGAAAGCATGACTATCGTGAATAATGCTGCCAACACTGCCGATAACGTAGACCGTATGCAAGATGTAATCAAGATTCGTCGCGGAGCAAAAGCTACCATCACCAATGCACTGGTTAAAGGTACAGGTGGAGCTATCGACCTGGTTGATATGAAAGACAGTAAAGGTGCAGGAAACATCGAATCCAGCATTCATATCACCAATACATTGAGTTTCACAGGGTTGAAGCAGAACGGCGAACTGAATACATTTGTCGAATCGGCAGACAATACAGGTGCAGACGCTTCTCTGTTCGGCTGGACAGGCTATAATTTATCAGCATTCTGATGAAGTAGCCAACGGTTCTTTTTCACAGTAGGTATTACTTTTCGGGCACGGATTGCACGAATTGCACGGTTATGATTTACTAAAACCGTGTAATCCGCGTAATCCGTGCCAAATCATATAATAATGAGATGCGTTTATTACGCTTTTACCTCCCTGGCTATCCCTGCTACTATCCTCTCTCTTCTATTATGAATTATTTCAGATATTATATGTTTCGCTGATTTTCTTTTTCGTATATTTGCTATTCATTATTATACGATCAATCACTTATGCAAACAAACTACGAGCGATACTGTAAAATGTCTTCTTTGGCTCAGATAGGATGGTGGGAAGCGGACTTTTTGGCTGGGCATTATGTCTGCTCTGATTTTCTTTGTGATCTTCTGGGACTAGAAGGTGATACCATCTCTTTCATGGATTTCCAGAATTTGATACGTGAGGATTACCGCGAACAGATAGTACAGGAATTTCGTGCTAACGCAAATATTCATAAAGACTTTTATGAGCAAACTTTTCCCATTTGTTTAAAAAATGGTGAAGTTTGGCTGCATACCCGTCTGGCTCTTCGTGAGAAAGGTACCGGAACCAATGGAGGTGACAAATCTTTTGGCGTCATCCAGCGTGTTGAGGCGCCTAAAGAAGTGGAACAGAAAAATACCCTCCGGCGTGTAAACGACCTGTTACGCCGGCAAAACTATATATCACAGTCTTTGCTTCGCTTCCTCCATGATGACGATGTAGATTCTTGTATTATGGAGATATTGAATGACGTGCTGAGCCTCTATCAAGGCGGTCGTGTGTATATCTTTGAGTATAACGAAGACTATACGCATCATAGTTGCACGTATGAAGTCGTTTCGGAAGGTGTTTCCAAAGAGAAAAACAAGCAGCAGTCCATTCCGGTTAATGAAACCCGATGGTGGTGTGAGCAGATTCTATCTGGCAAACCCATCATACTGACTTCCTTGAAACAGTTGCCCGAAGAAGCGGAGGATGAATATAAATTCCTTGACGCTCAAGGCATTTGTTCGTTGATGGTCGCTCCTTTGATGGCAGGTGACCGTGTATGGGGATTTATGGGTATAGATCTGGTCGAATCGTATCGTGAATGGAGCAATGAGGATTTTCAATGGTTCTCTTCATTGGCGAATATCATCAGTATTTGCATCGAATTGCGCAAGGCCAAAGATCGTGTTGTCCGCGAACAGTCTTTTTTAAGCAATCTGTTCCATTTTATGCCGTTAGGTTATATACGGATGTCTGTCGTCCGTGATGAAAACGGTCAGCTTCTTGATTATAAGATAACGGATGTCAACAAGGCCTGTTCCCGCTTCTTTGCCCGACCTGCCGAAACGTATATAGGAGTCTTGGCCTCTGAAATATATCCGGATTTTTCTTCACAACTCCTCTTTCTGAAAGAAGTGCTGGATAACAATTCATACAGGGAAAAGGATATCTTTTTCCCGCAGACAGAGCTTTATACCCATTGGATAGTTTATTCTCCGGAAAAAGATGAAGTGGTAGGTCTGTTTACAGATTCCACGGAGGCCGTGAAGACCAATAGGGCACTGGACCGTAGTGAGAAGCTTTTTAAGAGTATCTTTGCCAATATCCCGGCAGGAGTGGAAATCTATGATAAGGATGGATTCCTGATTGACCTGAATAATAAGGACCTGGAAATATTCGGCGTAGAAAATAAACAGGACGTGATAGGAGTCAACTTCTTTGAGAATCCGAACGTACCGCAGCATATCCGTGACCGTGTGCGGGATGAAGATTTGGTAGACTTCCGTCTGAATTACTCTTTTGAACGGGCAGAAGGTTATTATCACCCCGATCGTCGGGATACGATAGATATATATACGAAAGTCAGCAAGCTCTATGATAACGAAGGAAACTTTAACGGCTATATCCTGATTAGCATTGATAATACGGAGCAGATTGATGCGATGAACCGTATTCGTGATTTTGAGAATTTCTTCCTGCTCATATCGGATTATGCAAAGGTGGGATATGCCAAGTTGAATCTGCTGAACCGGAAGGGATATGCCATTAAACAATGGTATAAAAATTTAGGTGAAGAAGAGGATACTCCATTGGCGGACGTGGTGGGAGTCTATCGTAATATGCATCCCGAAGACCGTGAACGTATTTTTGATTTCTATCGGGAGGTCAGAAAAGGAAACCGGAAGCACTTTCAGGGAGAAATGCGAATCTGCCGTCCCGGCAAGAAGAATGAATGGAACTGGATACGTATGAATGTAGTCGTTACGACATACAATCCGGAGGAAAACGAAGTGGAAATCATCGGTATCAACTATGATATTACCGAACTGAAGGAGACGGAGAAAGAATTGATCCTGGCACGTGACAAAGCTGAAATGATGGACCGTCTCAAAAGTGCTTTCCTTGCTAACATGAGCCACGAAATACGTACTCCTCTGAATGCCATCGTCGGCTTTTCCGACTTGCTCGTCGATACGGAAAATATAGAGGAACGGCGGGAGTATATTCAGATTGTGAAGGAGAACAATGACCTGCTTTTACAACTGATTTCGGATATACTCGACCTGTCTAAGATTGAAGCGGGTACATTTGAGTTTACCAACGGAGATGTAGACGTGAATATGCTCTGTGAAGATATTGTCCGCTCCATGCAAATGAAGGTGAAGGAGAATGTCGAACTGATGTTCGATCCGCATCTTGCGGAATGCCGCATTATTAGTGACCGTAACCGACTGCACCAGGTAATCTCCAATTTTGTGAACAATGCGATTAAGTTTACCTCGGAGGGAAGTATCCGTGTGGGATATAAGCAGAAAGGAGAAGAACTGGAGTTCTATGTACAAGATACGGGAGTTGGTATTGACGCAGAGAGTCAGGCACATATTTTTGAACGTTTTGTGAAGTTGAACTCCTTTGTACACGGCACGGGCCTGGGACTCTCCATCTGCCAAAGTATTGTGGAACAAATGGGCGGAAAGATAGGGGTGGAATCCGAACCGGGAAAGGGTTCGCGTTTTTGGTTTAGCCTTCCCTGTTTTGTGGTGATGTCGGAAGAATAGACAAGAATGATGGGGCTGACTTTTTAGTCAGCCCCAAAGAGTCGGTTTCTTATATTCCGAATGATAGTTTATCGATAGACTGATATACGATACTTGCAATACCCAGTCCGATGATGCCCAGTGTGCAGAGCGCCAGTCCCCACTTTGTACAGCGGTCGCTGCGGAAAGTCGGAATCGGGTTATCGGAAGGCGTGATATACATTGCTTTTACAATCAGCAGATAGTAGTACAATGAAATCACGGTATTAACCAGTGCAATGAATACCAGCAAGTGGAAGCCCGCTTCGAAAGCTGCCATGAAAATAAAGAACTTCGAGAAGAATCCGGCAAACGGAGGAATACCTGCCAGTGAGAACAGCGAAATAGTCATCAGAAAAGCCATTTTCGGGTTCGTTTTGTAGAGTCCCGCATAATCTTCGAGGGTAAACTTCTGACTGCGTAATGCTACGATAGTGATCACGGCAAATACTCCGAGATTGGCAGCGGCATATACAAGTATGTAATATACCATGGCGGTCATTCCCTGTGCCGTTCCTCCGATTACACCCAGCATGATATATCCTGCCTGCGAAATACTGGAGAACGCCATCAGACGTTTCAGATTCTGCTGGCGGATAGCGAATATATTGGCGATGGTGATAGAAGCGATAGTCACCCAGTAAAGTACTTCTTGCCAGTCATGTATCATCGGTGCGAATACTTTGATCAGAATTGCCATCAGCACAAATGCTGCCGAACCTTTGGAGATAACACTCAGATAGGCGGTAACCGTACTCGGTGCACCTTCGTAAACATCTGCCGTCCATAAATGGAACGGAACCAGAGAGAGCTTGAACGCCATACCGGTAAAGAAGAATACAAAAGCCATGATTTGCAACGGATTTCCATCGATATGAGCAGGAAGATCATCGAAATACAGTGTTCCTGCGGAACCGTAAATCATTGACAGTCCAAACAGTAACAGTGCGCTGGAGAAAAGTGCGGTAAGGATATACTTGGCACCGGCTTCAGCGGAGTTATGGCGGTATTTGTCGAAAGCGATCAAGGCTGCCATCGGGATGGAAGCTGTCTCCAGTCCGATGAAGAACATCAGGAAGTGTCCGGCGGAAATCATGAGATACATACCGAACAGGGTGGAGAGTGTAAGTACATAGAACTCACCTTGCTTGAATGAAGTATCGTCGCGTTTCATCCATTCGTGTGCCATCAGGAAAACAATCAGCGTGCCTATGTTCAGGATTGATTTGACAACCGTGTGCATGGGTACATAGTGATACATACCGCCAAAAATGTCGGCAGCCGTGCCGGGAACCAGATTGATCGCCGTATGGATGGCCATCAGGATCACTGGCAGCATAGTGTTCAAGACGGGTCTCGTCCCTTTTTGCTTGTGTGCGTCCGGACTCATGAAGAGATCGGCAAGGAACAGCAATAGTAAAACTGCTACGAGCGACAGCTCTTCCCGCATATGTAGAAATTGTGAATAATCCATCTTTATAAATTAAGAATTAAAGATTAAAAAATAAAGGTTATGGGATGAGTTGTGAGACTACAGGGAGTACACTTTCACCAATCATGTGGCTTACCCAGAAAGGAGCCATACCCAGTCCGGCTACACAAACGATGAGGCAGATAACAGCTACCCGTTCATCCCAGGTTGCGTCTGTCAGCGCAAGATGATGTTTGTTGGTGCAGGTACCGTACAGAATCTTGCCTACCAGACGCAGGATATAGACTGCCGTGATCACGATGGATGAACAAGCGATGATGGTCAGTGTACGGTGGAATACGTCGTTGTTCTGGAAAGAACCTACGAAGATAGTCATTTCGGCAATGAACCCGCTTAATCCCGGCAAACCGAGATTGGCAAGACCGGCAATCACATAACATACGCTGAGGAACGGCATTACTTTCATTAATCCGGTAAGCTCGCGGACATCACGTGTGTGTGTACGTCCGTAAATCATACCGATAAGGGCGAAGAACAAGGCTGTCATTAATCCGTGGGAAAGCATCTGGAGGATAGCTCCCGTTGCGGCTGTCTGATTCAGCATCAGGATAGCAAAGAGAACCAATCCGCAGTGGGATACGGAAGAATAGGCGTTGATGTATTTCAAATCCGTTTGTACGCAAGCGGAGAATGCTCCGTAAACAACAGAGATACCGGTTAATATCAGGAATATCCATGAAAGTTCGTTGGCTGCCTCCGGCATGAGGTACATGGCGATACGGAAACATCCGTAGCCCCCGAGTTTCATCAATACACCGGCATGGAGCATGGATACCGCCGTCGGCGCGGAAGCGTGACCGTCCGGACTCCATGTGTGGAACGGGAAAAGGGCACCCAGTACACCAAAACCGAGGAATGTCAGTGGGAACCAGATGCATTGCTGTGCGAAAGGTATATTATGTAACTGTGCGATTTCGAGAAGGTTCATCGTCGTTGCTCCCGAGCCGAAATAGATTCCGAGAATACCGATCAGCAGGAAGGCGGAACCACCCATGAGCATGAGTGTCAGTTTCATGGCTGCGTATTCTTTGCGTCCCGAACCCCATACACCAATCAGCAAGTACATCGGAATCAGTGCGATTTCGTAGAACATGAACATGGTGAACAAGTCGATGGATATAAAGAATCCGAACACTCCCATAGAGAGCAGGGTGAACCAAAGGAAATATTCTTTGGTCAAAGGTTGCAGACGCCATGAGGCGAATGTCCCGGTGAATACGATAATAGCAGACAGTAACAGCATGGCTACTGAGATCCCATCGACACCTACCGAGTAGGAGATGTGAAGCGGAGCATACCATAGGGTATCTGCGCGAAATAACATTTCTGCCGTGTTGCCGGCACTACGTTCTCCCAAGTACATAAAGGTCAGTACGATGGAGGCAATCAAAAGTGCAGATGCGCCGGTAACCATAACCCCTCGGATGGCTTTGATTCCTTGGGCTGCCCAAAGACCGGCCAGCATTAGTAAGGGGATGAGTACGAATATTGATAAGAAATTCATATCGTTCTGTGCTTTAT
>OGTL01003230.1_pt1 | contig 10991 bp, 8 predicted proteins | sample 1553601 | NCBI WGS metagenome assembly OGTL01 (sample SAMEA2580112, study PRJEB22360) | human gut metagenome | biome: human gut; feature: human-associated habitat; material: faeces | place: Denmark | collected 2008/2010 | reverse complement strand
TTGGTAAGGAATCCGCAGCACACCGGCCATTCATGTATGCGGCAAGTGCCGCCGATCAGTGCGGCAGTGCGCGCTACTTGGTGATCGTGTTGTACGTGGGCATGTTCGTGTAATCGAACTGCACGTTCTTCACGTTCTGTGCAGACACGGCGGCGAAACGTTTGACCGGGAATACTGGGGTAATACGCAACTTCATCGCTCCTCTTCCTCGAATGAAACTATGTTCCATTGGTATGAGCCAGCCACGTACGGTATTCGTGTCTGGCCTGCCACACAATGATGCAGCCGTATATACGGGCACAGCATTGCGCGGCAGTTCATTGTATGGAAGACATGCAAACTCAATGTTTCCTTGTCCAAATAAAAAAACGAGCGCGGCTGATGTGCGGCACCGGTCCAAAAACTCATGTCCGCCAGCGCAACGCGACTACGTACCTTATGCTGGTCTGCGCGTAAAATAGAATGGTTGCGATATTGGGTTATTCACGGAGGAATGGATGCGACGCTGGCTGATCAATGTAGCCAAAAATGAGACGATTCTCATCGTCGCCGCAATACTCGCCCTGATTTCGTGTTTCATTGTGCCGCCGGACGCCGATTACAAAAGCTACATTCACGCCAGCACCATCAGCCAGCTCATCTGCCTGATGATTGTGGTGTGCGGATTCCAGCGTATCGGCGTGTTCCGCATCATCGGTTCGCGATTGCTGGAGAAGGTCAGCACCATGCGCGGACTGGTCATTACGCTTGTCGCTTTGACGTTCTTTTCCGCGATGTTCATCACCAATGACGTTGCGCTGGTCACGTTTGTGCCGTTCGCGGTGGCCGTGCTCATCATGGCTGGGCAAGAGGATAAGACCATCCTCGTGGTCACGCTGATGACCATTGGCGCGAACGTGGGCAGTATGCTCACCCCGATCGGCAACGCGCACAACCTGTATCTCAAAGCCCTGACCGGCATGCCGACCATGGAATTCCTCGGCATCATGGCACCGTATTCCGGCACGGCGGCCGTGTTGCTGGTCATCGTGATTTCCGTGGTGTTTGGCGGCAAACCGGTCGGCGACCTGGGCGACCTCGAAACCGGCGTGCTGGCTCCCGAGCGCAACAAACACCAGCCCGACGAGATTCGTATCACCGGCTACGGCGCCGGTTATGGCGGCTGGCGCACCATCGTCTACTCGCTGCTGTTCATCGTCTGCCTACTGGCCGTCTCCGACGTGATTCCCCTGTGGGTGATGTGCGTGATCGTGGTCGTCGTGTTCCTGTTCACCGATCGGCGCGTATTCAAATACGTGGATTGGGGACTGCCGCTCACCTTCTGCATGTTCTTCATCTTCATCGGCAACATGAAGCGCGTGCCCGAATTCTACGAACTGGCGCGCTCGCTGGTCGGCGGCCATCCGCTGGAGGTGGCGGTCGTCTCCAGCAAGGTCATCAGCAATGTGCCCACCACGATTCTGCTTTCCGGCTTCTGCGACCAATGGCGCGATCTGATCATTGGCACCAATTTGGGCGGCATGGGTACGCTCATCGCCTCGATGGCCTCGCTTATTTCTTACAAGAACGTCGTGCGCCAATACCCGCACAAGAAAGGCCGGTATCTGGCCGTCTACTCCGCCGTCAACGTTCTGTTTTTGGCCGTATTGCTGACCTTGAGCTGGATCATCGAGCCGAGTCTCTGAGCCGCCGTTGTGGGTTGGGCCGGTCTACCGCGCGTATACGGTGGGGGAGCCGGTCAGTCGGCTCATGGCCGACTGCGGGATGTCGTGGATGCGGCCGATGGTGGCATCCAGCGTGGATACGCCGGATACGCCGTCTGTGTTGGCTGTGTTGGCTGCAGAGGTGATGCTGGATACGCCGACTGCGGACGATGATACGGCCGCAACCATCGGCTGACGATAGGCGTTGGAGTTGCGGGCCAGCCGGGCGAGCGCAGGGCGCTGCCTGCGGAACAGATTGATAAACATACCGCATACTCCTTCATCGTTGGCCGGCGGTCTTCTGGCCGCCGTGGTTTCCATCCTGCCCTCCCGTGCTTGTATTCGCTATGGGGGATAGCCCCTATTATTCCCTGAATCTGCACGATTCCCCCTCATCCTTGAGGGTGATTCTAACGGCAAAGGAATCGGCCTAATGGCCGATGTCGATCAGCGCGAAGCCACCAGCGTGACGCTGTACGGCTTGATCTTCATCGCCAGCAAGGAAGACGGCGACGGCAATGTGTAAGCCCGACGTTCCGGCACAATCGCCCCCGAAGCCTCGCCGCGGTATCCGATAGTGGTCTTCGCCGTCGGATTGGCGCTTAACGTCGTCACCTCCAAACGCACCGGTCGCGATGGCGAGGCGCCCAGCCCGGCCAGTCCGCGCGCGATTTCCAACGTCACATCCACCGGGGAATCGGAGATATTGACGATTTTGATGTAACGGCAGGCGTCATCCCTGTCATGCCCGGTGGCGCTGACATACAGATGTTTGGCGGGGCGTGACGCGGTCTGCTCGATGGACACGGCATACGTCGTGTCGCCCAGATGCGTGGAAAACAGCCGCTCCACCTCATAATTCACCGTGGGGTTCACATGCGCCGGATTGAGTTCGATAAGATTCTGCGCCCACCCCTTAGCCGGGATATGCGCGAGCAGCGGTGCATAGGAGGTCATGCGCACCACGTCGGAATTGCGCTCGCAACCGGTCAGGAACGCGGCCTCGCCGAGTGCCGACTTCCACGTGTTCGCGCCCTGTTCGGTCTGCGGTTGGCCGGCAAAATAGCCGTTGGCTGAATATTCGCCGAAATAGACGCCGGCGCCGCAACGCGGGTAAGCGTCGAATCGTGACGCTTGGTATGCAAACCATTCGGGGGAGTGGTAAGAATGTTCGTCGACGATAATCGCGTCACCGGTGGCGGAATCATGTGCCCCGGAATCGGTTGCGGCCAACGCTCGCGCATGGTCCCAGCTGCGCTTCATCGCCGGCTGGAAGGGGAACAGTCCGGCGCTCATCACACACAGCATATCCGGGTATCGTTCGTGAATGGCCTCGCTGATCATGTCAAACTTGGCCACGTAGTCAGCCCCGAAGTTTTCGTTGCCCACGCCGATCATGTCCAAGCCGAACGGCTCAGGATGGCCCATATCACGCCGGACCGCGGCCCACGAGCTGGACTCCGGATCGCCATTCGCGAATTCGATGAGGTCCAGGTAGTCCTGAATCACATTGTTGCGGAAGGTGGCCGAATTGATATCCATGTGGCGCGGATCTCGGCCGGGCGACTGGCATGCGATGCCGGCGAACAGAGTAGGCAGCGGCTTGGCCTTGAGGTCCTCGCACAGGCAGAAATATTCGTAGAAACCGATCTGATAGCTCTGCGAATAGCTGGAACCATCCGGCATCTTGAACGACCACATCGAATACTGTTGGCGTCGCGCGGCCAGAGAGCCGACGGTATCCTTCCAGCGATACTCATTGCCGGGCGTCACACCTTCGACGATGCAGCCGCCGGGAAATCGCAGAAACGCTGGATGCAACGCCTGAATGGTTTCCACCAGATCGCGGCGCAGCTTGCCGTAACGCCATTTCGGGTCGCCCGCGCCCCAATAGTCCGCATCCATGAACTGCACCAGATCCAGATCGAACGTGGTGCGTTCGCCGGCGTCAATGGTGATACGCAGCTTGCCGTAATCGGTGTTCAGTCCGGTTACGTCGGCGTTGAACCGGTACCAGCCGTCACGGCCGATGGCGATGGCACCATCCGACGAATCCGGACTGATCGAAACGCCGGAATCCTGCGCATTGGCACCATCGTCCTGCCTCAGACCGGTCTCTTCCGTATCGTCAAGCGGATCTGCGTCCACGATATACGACAATCGAGTGATACTGGTGAGCGGCAGGCCGTACCTATCGACCACGCCGACGGACAGCTTGGCCCGCCCATGAACCGGACGTACCGCGAGACTGACGGAATAGGTGTGGTCGGCGACGATGGAGAACGCGGGCTCGCCCCCCGTTGTCGCCGCCTCCGTTATAGCCGAGGTTTTCCAGATATGCAGGGTCGGTTTCGGAAGGAACATCGGACGTGATGCGAGCGTATCGGCTATGTGCGTGAATTGGCGGGGCGGGGCAGTCGGTGGTCACCCGCTGGCCGTGAATCCCGCGTATCTCACTGCCGAGGCTGGCGGCGGAACAGTTGATGAAATCCCAGAAACGCAGGGAATCAGCCTGCGTACGCCACCGTTCGGCACCGGCCATACGCCACGTGTGATGGTCGAGATAAACGCCGTCAAAACTGTAGTTGTTCACCATGTTGGCGTTCAGCCCGCCATCCGCACCATGGTTGATGTCCTCGAAGAACACGCCGTACAGTCGCCCGCTTGTGTGATGGGTGGGGCTTCCCACGCTAATCCGCACCATGGTTTCGATTGTAGAGGGAATGGAGCGGAAAGGTAAACGGAAGAGTTCGCTCACCGTTCATGTTGCGGTCAATCCAAGTCGACTGTTCGCCGGTATACAGCCGGTAACCTCGAAACAGGAATGGAAAATACGGACGACTAGGAGCGCGGCTGTGCAATCCTCGGTGGGAATACGTGAGCGCATCGACCACGTGTATCCGTCGCTGCGTCCGGCGGAGCGCGCCGTGGCCCAGTATATTCGGAATCATATCGAGGAGGCGGCCGACCTGACCGTCGGTCAGATGGCCGACATCGCCCACGTCAGCCAGCCGACGGTGATTCGGTTCGCCCGCAAGCTCGGCTTCGGCGGTTACCGTGAACTGCGGTACGTGTTGCGCAACCCGGCCGCCGAACACAAAGTGACCTTCAATCCGCTGGCCGGATTCGATCTGAATCCGTGGGATGGCGAAGATGAGATTCCCGGTAAAGCGGCCGATGGCGCGAAGGCGCTGATCGACGAGCTGCACAGTGCGTTGGACCCCAAGGCCTATCGCAAGGCGGTCGCCCTACTCGCCGAATCGGAGTTCATCGATATTTTCGGCGTGGAGAACTCGTTGACACCGGCGATGGATCTGTTCACCAAGCTCGGCTACCTGGGACTGACATGCCGTCTCAATACCGACGCTTACCTGCAGCAGATCGGTGCCGGGCACCTGCCCCACGGCGCTGTGGCCGTCGCCTTCTCCCATTCGGGCAGTTCGGCGGATACGGTCAAAGCGTTGCGATTGGCGAAGTCGCATGGCGCGAAAACCATCGCCATAACCAATGCCATCGGCGCGCCGCTGGCCAGCTGGGCCGACGTGACGTTGCTGACGGGTCGTGATTCGCACACGATCTATGGCAATGCGATTTTCTCGCGCGTGGCCGATACCGCGCTCGTGGACATGCTGTACATGGGCGTGATTCTGTCCGACTATGGCCGGTTCTCCACCGCGCTCGACGAATCCGGTCGCATGATTCGCGACCGCGTATTCGAGAACTGAGCTGCTGCTTTATCGCGCCTTGGGCCGTATTGCTCTGGTCGTTGCTGCTTGGGTTGTTGACGATTTGGTCGTTGTCGCCCTGGTCGCTACCGTCCTGAGGCATGTGCCAGCGAATACGTAGTGGACTTGGCGTGCGTATGACGTTCGATCTTGCCGCTCAACTCCAGCTGGTCCAAGAGCTGCGTCATCTGATCCTTGTTCAGGCCAAGCGCTTTCTGCATGGTTTTACGGCTGAGCTTCACACCGCGGAACGCGAGGAAATTGAGCGTGAACTGTTCCAACGTTTGAGGCGACGGTTCCAGCGTTGCCGTATCAAGCGGGCGGGTACTGGCCTGATCGTCACCGTCCGGGCGTTCGCCGAATCCACTGCCGAGAATCAGCGTCTGCAGTGGCGCGCAGCCGATGATGCGTGCGCCGGCCAAAGCATCTGCGGCGTTATCCGTCATGCGCTGAATCGTGGGGAATGAGTACATTTTGGCATGCTGTGCTTCGTCAGTGGTGCTGGGCGCGGCGGAAGCATCGGCATCGGTCCGATGCGAGGACGCGGCCTCGGCCGATACAGGGATAGGCAGTACCATTGCCACCGAAGTGGGGCCCACGCGCAGTTGCGGACTGACCGCGCTCTGCGCGTAGGCGTCCATAATGCGTTGAATGCCGGTACCGCAGTTCTCGCAGAGGCCCAAATCGGCGAACAATTCAGCCAAACGCGGGGTGCGTGGCTGGCATACGCCGTTGAGTAGATCGTTGATTTCCAAACCATCGGTCAGGCCGCCGAGCGACACGATTTCCAAGCGGGAATCGAAGATATTGATCAGTGTGGGGCCGGAGTACGTGTAATCGCGATGTTCCAGTGCGTTGACCAATGCTTCGCGCAGGGCTATGGCCGGGTATTGGCCGGATTCGTTGATGCCGTTCAGCAGGGCGCTGGCTTGGTCGAGCTGGCGCAGCACCGAGCCGGTGAATGTGTGACGTTCGCGAATGGCGTTTTTGCCATTGCCCTCGAAAATGGTGGCCTTGATAACGAACGGGCATTGGTTGGACAGCAGGGTGGCAAGCGACGATTCGGTGGTGCTGGTGAAGGTGTTGTTGGTGCCGGTGTTGGTGATGCTGCCGGCGGGGACATTACCGGCATCGGCAGAGACGGATGCAGCCATGTTGGTCACAACCGGGCTTTCCCAATCCTTGCCTTCACTGGCAAAACGACCCTGTGCGTATGTGAAAGTGAGCTCACCGCTATCGCCTGCGACGGTCTGGCCCGATGCGGCGTGATCTACGTTGCTCTCCGTTGTCCCCATATCGCCGATGGTACCGGTGCAAGCCGACGTTACGCCGAGGTGTTTTACACCCCTACGGCTAGACTTACACGAGTTTGGCCCCGTAGCTCAGCTGGATAGAGCATGTGACTTCTAATCTCAAGGTCGACGGTTCGAGCCCGTCCGGGGTCACGATGTAATAAGCCCTTGGTCCCTCATCGTTTGTGAGGGGCAGGGGCTTTTGAATATTATGCCGGTCTGGGTCCGTCTGGAGCCTGAACTGTCGACCTTGAGATTAGAAGTCACATGCTCATCACCACCATCCGGGAACACCCTTAAGGGGTGCGTCTCCTGCATAACGGTTATACTCTGACTTGAGATGTGCTGAATAATAACCAGCTATCGCGCGTCCGCCAATGGCGACGAACGAGGGAAGAAGGCCCGTGCCACGAGCAATCATCGAGGTAAGAAACCTACGCAAGGAATACCCCGTCGAGGATGAGACGGTGGTGGCGCTTGACCGTGTCAATCTCAGTATCCCGCAAGGCCAGATCTGCTGCATTTTCGGCGAATCCGGCTCCGGCAAATCCACGCTGCTCAACCAGTTGGCCGGCATGGAAAAACCGACGCGCGGCGGCGTGAGAATCGGCGGCGTACCCGTCAGCAAACTCGACGAGCGTGAGCTGGCGGCCTTCCGCCAGAAGCATCTTGGCTTCGTATTCCAGTCGTACAACCTGCTGCCCAATCTGACCGCGCTCGAAAACGTGGCAATGCCGCTGATGTTCCGCGGCGTGCCCAAGGAACAGCGCGAACGTGCGGCGCGTGGCGTGCTCACAAGGGTCGGTCTGGGACATCGTCTCAGCCATTACCCGCGCCAGATGTCGGGAGGCCAACAGCAGCGCGTCGGCATCGCCCGGGCGTTTGTGACCAAGCCCGAGGTGGTGTTCGCCGATGAGCCGACCGGCAACCTTGACTCCAAAACCAAAACCGAGGTCATGACGATGATCTGCGCATTCGCCCATGACTTCAACCAGACCATCGTGCTGGTCACACACGATCCGCAGATGGCCTCATACGCCGACCGCATTGTCACCTTGCTCGATGGCCGCATCACCAGCGATCGGCTCAACACCGACCTTTCCCGCCCAACTGTTCCGTCCACGCCGTCCGCCCAAAGAACCCAAGGAGTTGACCGATGAAGCACCTCTCCCACCGCACCATCGCCATCATCGTCGCGTTGCTCTCCACGCTGTCACTGGCACTTGCCGTCATCTCCCTTCCGCACCAGGCGTACGCAGTCGACGGCACAGACGGCACAAGCGGCACGAACAGTACGTCTCAGGGAAGCGACGGCGATTCCGCGCCAATCGCCGGCCCGGTGCCGAACATCATCGTCACCAACTTCACCTATGGCGGCGATTCCGTGGCCGCCGGCGCCGATTTCAACCTCGACTTCACCTTCCAGAACATGGGTCAGGTGGCGGTGACGAACATGGTCATCACCGTGGACGGCGGCGAGAGCTTCGCCATCGCGGGAGGCACGAACACGTTCTACGTCGACGCGCTGTGGGGCGGTTACGCCATGACGCAAAGCGTGCCGATGCAGGCGCTCGCCTCCGCGAAAAGCGGTGCCCAGCCCGTGACCGTGAACTTCCGATACGAGTATGTGGACGCCAGCGCCCGCTCCTCAAGCCAGTCCGATGTCAAGATTTCCGTGCCGATCAGTCAGCCTGACCGGTTCGAAATCAGTGATCCCGTAGTGCCCGACCAGGTGATCGCCGGTCAGGAAAACACGGTCACGATGGAATATGTGAACAAGGGCAAAGGCGATATCGCCAACGTCGAGGCCACGATGGAGGGCGAAGGTTTCGATGCCACGATGAAAACCCAGTACGTGGGCAATGTGGCTTCCGGCGCCACCGGCACGATTGGTTACGCCTTCACACCGCACGCGTCAGGCGAGCTGAAGACCACGCTCAAAGTCACGTACGAGGATTCCGACGGGCAGACCAAAACCAAGGAATTCCCGCTCGCCATACCCGTAACCGATATGCAGCCGGTGGATGATTCCGACATGGCCGATCCGAACATGGACCAGAGCGCCAATCAGGGATTGCCGGTGCTGGTGTATGTGGTCATCGTCGTGATCGCCGTGGTCATTATCGTGGTGATTGTGCTGCTGGTGCGTCGCCGGCGCAAGCAGAAGGCCAAGAAGAACGATATTGATGAGGACTGGGATGATTGGTCCGAAGGCAAGGATGATAAGACCGATACCGACGTGACGGATGGTGCTGCGGCAGACACCGCTCCTATTGCACCAGCCTCACCAGCCTCACCGGCCGGCCCGTCCCACAAGGCCTGAAAGGCCCGACCATGCGATTCGGCGACATACTGCGGCTCTGCAGACAAAACCTATGGCGGCGTAAATCCCGTACGATTCTGACCGTGCTGGGCGTTATCGTCGGCTGCTGCTCGATTGTGCTCATGGTCTCTTTGGGCCAGGGCATTAACGAGCAGAACGAGAAGATGCTCAAATCGATGGGCGATCTGTCCATCGTCACCGTGTACACCAACGGTTATGCCGGTCCGATGGGCGGTGGCGGTTCGTCCGAGATGGGCGATACCAAGCTCGACGACAAGGCCGTGGAATCCTTCCGCGCGATGAGCGGCGTATCCGGCGTGACGCCGATGATGAACTTCCCTTATAACGTGACGGCCAGAGCCGGCGCGGGCGGCCGTTACCTCTACGATTACGTGCAGATCATGGGCATCGACATGACCCAGTTCGACCAGATGGGCTACAAGCTCGTCGGTGGCGAGAAGCCGGTCAAAAAGGATCAGGTGCTTGCCGGCGAATGGTTCGCCTATGGTTTCATGGACACCCTGAAGAACGGCGAACAACGCACCAGCACACGCGGCGGTCAGTATTCCTCATGCACGTTTGACCAGACCACCGGCCAGTGCGAGGAAGACCAGGACGAGGATCCGTTCTTCGATCCGCTCGCCACGCAAATCAGTCTGACCACCGGCACCAATTATCAGGGCGACCAGTACACCATGAACATGTACGGCGGCGGTGGCGGCACAGGCGGTGCGGGTGGCAACACCGCGGGTCAGTCGGAAAACGTCACCTTTGATGTGCGGGCTTCCGGCATTGTGGCGGGCGACTACAACAAAGGCTATGCCACCTCCGACGGTCTGGTCATGGATTTGCAGGCGTTGAAGGAACTGGCCGCCAAAGTCGATCCAGCCGCCGCCAAAAAAGCCACCGCCTATGATCAAGTGCTGGTCAAGGCCGCCGACCTCAAGTCCGTGCCCGAAGTCGAATCACAGATCAAAGCGTTGGGCTACGAGACCTCCTCCTATGAAGACATGCGTAAGTCGTTGGAAGAACAGTCGCGCGCGATTCAGCTGATTCTGGGCGGTATCGGTGCGGTTTCGCTGTTGGTTGCGGCCATCGGCATCGCCAACACAATGGTTATGTCCGTAACCGAGCGCACGCGCGAGATCGGCATTATGAAGGCGCTTGGCTGCTACGTTCGTGACATTCGCGTCATGTTTCTTGCGGAGGCCGGCGCGATCGGATTCTTCGGCGGATCGATCGGCTGCGTGCTGAGCGGACTGATATCGCTGGGCATCAACGTTGTCGGCGCGTTGTATGCGGGCGGCATGAGCGGCGGCATGTCTGGCGGTATGGTCAGCGGTGCCGGCGGGGGCTCCGGCGACGGTACCGGTGGCGGAACATCTATCTGGACCATACTCTGGCAGGCGATAGTTGGTGGCGAGAATGTGACCCGTTATTCGGTGATTCCGTGGTGGCTGTTTCTGTTCGCCGTGCTGTTTTCCACGCTGATCGGCTTGCTATTCGGCTTCGGCCCGGCCAATAAAGCCGTTAAAATCCCGGCCCTAGACGCCATCAAAAACAACGAGTGATCGCCTCTGTCACCTGCTCCACCGTTAGTCCATAACGTTCGTTCAGTTCGCCCAGCGACACGCGGTCGGTAAATTCCTTGGCTGCGCCGAAGTTCAGCACACGAGGATTACGGCTGCCGTCCGAGACATGATGATTCGCATAGTATGCGGTCACTTTCTCGCCCCAGCCGCCTTCAAGCTGCCCGTCTTCAAGGGTGATGACCTGCTGGTGGCCATCACGCAACGACTCCAGTACGTCTGAATCCAGCGACGTGCACTGGCGCGGGTCGATAACCGTTGCCGTGATGCCATAATCGTCAGACAATGCGGCGGCCGTCTGCTCCGCCAACGGATACGCATTGCCCAGTCCGATAATCGCGACGTGCGAGCCCGTCTGA
>OGTL01003217.1_pt1 | contig 11018 bp, 6 predicted proteins | sample 1553601 | NCBI WGS metagenome assembly OGTL01 (sample SAMEA2580112, study PRJEB22360) | human gut metagenome | biome: human gut; feature: human-associated habitat; material: faeces | place: Denmark | collected 2008/2010 | reverse complement strand
AAGTGCCTCAGCCCCGGTAGATAAAAGTTCTTTCGCAAGCAGGAGCCGTTTCTGGGAGATGTATTGTCCCAGAGTATAACCGGTCTCCTGCTTGAATAATCTCATCATATAATATTTACTGATATAGAATTGATCTGCGATCAGATCGATTGACAGATTTTCACAGAGGTGTTCGCCTACATAATCAAGGATGGCGAGCACCTTTTCATTACAATTATCAGTATCGATATATTCGAGCCGGTTCTTTCTTACGGCCCGGTTCAGATGTATCATAAATTCCAGAAACATAACCTGTCTGTAAAGCTCGGAAGCATAGCCGCCATCCGTAAACGAATGCTCCAACTGAGAGATAGAACGAAACAGAGAGCTTTTTTCGAAAGATGGGATACGCAGAACATTGGAATGTTCTTTTGCAGCCTTTTGAAAACAATAACTCAGATCATAATTATCTGTCTGATAAGCATTCATAAAATTAGGTGAGATATAGACAATGATTCTTTCATATGGGCAGGAATTGTCAACGGTCAGTCTGTGGATATCGCCTTGTTTTACAAGTACAATGTCATAAGGTTTCAGATCGTAAGAACGGCCCTCGATCATGTAATTTACTTTGCCACGGATGAAGATGGTGATCTTATCAAAGTCATGATAGTGGTAGTCTACTTCTTTTGTCTCCTGATCTGTCAGATGAAAGAGACGGAATTCGCTGTTAAGGTATCCTTTTTTCTCATATTGTTCCATTATCGGTACCTCCCTGGATATATATTGGACTGTCTATAGAAAGTTTATATGAAAATGGCATTATTTGCAAGAAATACAGCATTATTTACGTAGAATATGGAAATAATGCCTGTTATGATAAAGATATATAGAACAGAAAATATAAAAGCGATCAATATAAAAAAGCTGGGAACAAAGATCAGGAGGAAAAAAAGATGAAGGTAGTAGTAGAACGTTATCATGGACTTGGCAATGATTATCTGGTATTTGATCCGAATCATAACGAATTAAAACTGGATGAGGCAAATGTAAAAATGCTCTGTGACCGTAATGAGGGACTGGGAGCAGACGGAGTACTTGAAGGCCCGATTCTGAAAGAAGACGGTATGCACGTAAAAGTATGGAATCCGGACGGAAGTGAATCTGAGACCAGTGGAAATGGTGTCCGCATTTTTGCAAAATATCTGAAAGATGCAAGTTATGTACAGAAAAAGAATTTTAAATTATATACAGGAAACGGTCCGGTCGAAGTTACATTTTTAAATGAGGACGGAAGCCGTCTGCGTGTATCGATGGGAAAATTATCTTTCTGGAGTGATGAGATTCCTGTTATTGGAGAAAGACGAGAAGTGATCAATGAGGATATGGTCTTTGCAAGGACGCTATATCCGACAACCTGCGTGTCCGTAGGAAGTCCGCCTCATTGTGTCATTCCGATGCGGGAGATCTCAAAACCACTGGTATGTAAGATCGGTGATTATTCTGAGATCGCAAGATATTTCCCGAACAGGATCAATACACAGATTATGCAGGTGATCGATAAGGAAAATATCGCAATCGAGATCTTTGAACGAGGTGCAGGTTATACAAGAGCATCCGGAACAGGTGCCTGTGCAGCGGCAGGAGTTGCATACAAACTGGGGCTGACTAACAGTAAAGTGATCGTTCATATGCCTGGAGGAGAACTTCAGGTAGAAGTAGAAGATGACTGGAATGTCTATATGACAGGTGATGTCTTCTATATTGCAAAGGTAACATTAAGCAATGAATTTGCAGAAAGACTTCGCGCATTGTAGACTAATATGTATACAACAAACATATATTCGTGTTATACTAGGGCATAAGGAGGAAACCTTATGCCTTTAAAATTTGTATTTGGGCCGTCGGGCTCAGGAAAATCAACGTATTTATATCAGCATGTCATAGAAGAATCTGAAAAAAATCCACAGGAGAATTTCATAGTGCTTGTACCGGAGCAGTTTACAATGCAGACACAGAAAGATCTGGTTCGTATGCATCCGAGACACGAAATCATGAATATTGATGTATTGAGCTTTGCACGTCTTGCATACCGTGTGTTTGAAGAGACCGGAGTAAAGAAAATACCGGTACTGGATGATGAGGGAAAGAATCTGATCCTGCGAAAGATCGCAGGGAATTATGAGGATAAACTGACTGTCCTAAAGGGAAATATTAAGAAACTGGGGTATATCTCTGAGGTCAAATCCGTGATTTCGGAATTTACACAATATGATATCGGGGAAGAAGAACTGGATGATATGATAGATTCGCTGGATGAAGAATCCAGGTTATATTATAAATTAAAAGACATCCGGCTTTTATATGATGGTTTTCAGGATTATTTAAGAGAACGTTATATCACAAAGGAAGAGTTGTTAGATGTGCTGAGCCGAGAAGTTAGAGAATCAGAGCTTTTAAAGAACAGCACAGTGGTACTGGATGGATTTACAGGCTTTACACCGGTGCAGAACAGGCTGATTCTGGAGCTTATGAAATATTGTAAGGGTGTATGGATAACGGTTATCATGGATGAAAGAGAGAATCCATATTCTTACAGACATCCATATCAGCTGTTTGGACTGAGCAAGCAGATGGTGACAACATTAATCAGTCTGGCGAGGGAAGAACACATTGCGGTAGAGGAACCGGTCTGCCTGTATGGATATCCGGTAAAGCGTTTTGAGAAAAATAAAGAGCTGGCATTTCTGGAGCGGAATATTTTCAGATATGGAGCAGGAACATATGAAAAAGAAGTGAAAAATCTTGGAATTCATGTGGCGCGAAATCCGGGAGAAGAAGCAATGGCTGTAGCAGAAGAGATCAGGAAACTGGTAAGAAAAGAAAGATACCGTTATCGTGAGATTGGTGTCATAGTCAGTGATATGAATGTATATGGAGACTATCTGGAACAGGCATTTGAAACATATGGAATTCCTGTATTTATGGATCATAAGAGAAGTATTCTGCTGAATTCATTTGTAGAATACCTGAGAAGTCTTCTGAATATGGCAGAGAAGAATTTCTCTTATGAAAGTGTATTCCGTTTCCTGCGGACGAATCTTGCAGGATTTAGTTATGAAGAGGTCGATGAACTGGAAAATTATGTGATCGGACTCGGAATCCGGGGCTATAAGGGCTGGCAGAACCGATGGATCCGTCGTATGAAAGGGATGGAAGAAGAGGAACTGGAGAGGCTGAATCATTACCGAGTACAAATGGTAGAAAAAGTGGATAATCTGATGTTTGTTTTAAAACAAAAGAGGAAAACCGTAAAAGATATTACCTTGGCAGTATATGAATTTATGGTTCAGGAGAATATTCAGGAAAGACTTAAGAAAACAGAAGAAGAATTTCAAGAGGCAGGGGAACTGGCTCTGGCAAAGGAATATTCTCAGATTTACCGGATCATCATAGAGTTGTTTGATAAGTTTGTGGCACTTCTCGGAGAGGAACCGGTGGGCTTAAGTGAGTATTGTAAACTTCTGGATGCAGGTCTTGAAGAAGCAAGGGTCGGCGTTATTCCGCCAAGTGTAGATCAGGTGGTAGCCGGAGATATGCAAAGGACCAGACTGAAAGATATAAGAGCACTCTTTTTTGTGGGAGCCAATGACTGTTTCCTGCCGGGGGCGCTTTTAAGAACGGGACTTCTGTCTGAACGCGACAGAGAAAAATTCCGTCAGGCTGATCATGCGTTGTCTGCGGGAGGTAAAGAAAAAGCTTATGTCCAGAAGTTCTATCTGTATATGAATCTGACGAAACCATCGGAAAAGCTTAAGGTATATTACAGCAAGGTGTCCGCGGACGGGAAGGCATTAAGACCTTCCTATCTGATTCAGGAATTATTGCGTCTGTATCCGGATGTGAAGGTACGGGATGAGGATGAGAAGGAACTGGTGCAAAAAGAACTGACGGAAAAAACAGGGGTAAAATATCTGATCCGTGGTCTTCAGGAGAAAAATCTGGATGTTACATGGCAGGAGCTTTATACCTGGTATCAGAAAGATCCAAAGTGGAAAGAAAAAGTAGACGAACTTTTAACGGCATGGTACTACAGACGTCCGGAGGATCCATTGTCGGAAAGCGTTGCAAAGCAGCTTTACGGTGAAAATTTCGAAGGAAGTATTACCCGAATGGAACGGTATGCAAGTTGTGCATGTGCACATTTCCTTGCATATGGATTACGTCTGAAAGAACGGCCGGTATATGAGTTTAAAGCAGTGGATCTTGGAAATGTATGTCACAGTGCCCTGGAATTATTTTCAAAAAAAGCATCTGAAGCAGGCGGCTGGACGATCCTGACAGAAGAACAGAGGAAAGAACTGATCGATGAATGTGTGGAGGCAGCGATCACAGACTATGGTAACTCAGTGTTATACAGTTCGGCGAGAAATGAACAACTGATCGTCAGGATGAAACAGATGCTGGAACGCACAGTATGGGCACTTACGAATCAGCTTAAGGCAGGAGATTTTGTGCCGGAGGCATATGAGCTTCGTTTCTTTGGAGGAAAGATCGACAGAGTAGATGTGTGTGAAACCGAAGAACAGGTATATGTTAAGGTGATGGATTATAAGACTGGAAGCAAGGCGTTTGATATCGTAGCATTGTATCACGGCCTGCAGCTTCAGCTTATGATCTATATGGATGCGGCAATAGAATTTCAGAAGAAACGCCACCCGGAGAAAGAAGTTGTTCCTGCGGGCGTATTTTATTATCGGATCCAGGATCCGATTGTAGATAAGACGAAAGATAAAGAAGAAGCAGAACAGTCAGTCTTAAAGCAGCTGAAACCAGACGGGATCATACCGTTAAAGGCAGAGATCCTTAAGCATCTGGACCGGGATACAACGGGAGAATCTATGGCAGTCCCGGTGAAATATAATAAGAACGGCAGTGTGTCCGGATACTCTAAAGTAGTTGCGGGAGAGGATTTCCAGGCAATGATGGTACATGCCCGGAAAAAGATGAAAGATGCAAGAACAAAGATATTAAATGGAGATGTAGGAGCACTTCCATATAAGAGAGGACAGGAAAGCGGCTGTGATTATTGTCCATACCGGCAGGTGTGCGGCTTCGACGTGAAAATCCCGGGATATGAATATCGTGATATAGGAACAACGGGAAAAGAAGAAGCAATGGAAGCAATGCGGATGGAGCAGAAAGGAGGAGAATAGCCATGGGTGTGAAGTGGACGGAAGAACAGGAGAAAGTAATCCGATTACGGAATCGCAATATTCTGGTATCAGCGGCAGCAGGTTCCGGGAAAACGGCAGTTCTGGTAGAACGAATCATCACAATGTTGACAAAAGATGACCCTCCGATGGATGTGGACCGACTTCTGATCGTTACTTTTACGGAGGCAGCAGCATCGGAAATGAAAGAAAGAATCCGGCTGGCAATCGAAAAGAAACTGATGGAATATCCGGATAATGAACATCTGAAGCAGCAGGCTACTCTGATCCATAATGCGCAGATCACAACGATACACAGTTTCTGCCTTTCCGTGATCCGTGATCATTTTCATGCGATTGATATTGATCCGGGATTCAGAATTGGTGAAGAAGGCGAATTAAAGCTCCTAAGACATGATGTACTGGAAGATATGCTGGAGGAAAAATATCAGGAAGGCAGTAAGCGTTTTCTTGACTTTACCGCAGCGTACAGTACCGGCCGGAATGATAAAAAGATTGAGGATCTGATACTTAAAATTTATGAGTTTTCCAGAAGTTATCCGGACAGTGAAGCATGGCTGGATTCCTGTGTAAAAGCCTATGAAATCCCGGATGTAAAGGCACTGGAAGGAAGCAGCATCATGAAGAAAGTGATGACAGATATCAGAAAGAATCTGGAAGATGCAAAAGAACTGCTTATCTATGCGGAAAATGTGGCATTAAGTCCGGAAGGGCCTGCCGTATATGAAGCAACACTAGAAAAAGATCTGCAGGTCATTGAAGAATTGTGTAACAGGGCGTCTTATAAAAGTCTTGCGGAAGCATTTTTGAATGTAAAATGGGCGAGGATCGCAGCAAACAAGGATAAAACAGTATCAGAAGAAAAGATTGACCTGGTCAAAAAGATCAGGGAAATGGTCAAAGGGATTGTGAAAAATATGAGCGCCCAGTATTTCTATGAAAGTCCGGAAGAACTGGTGGAAGATCTTCGGGTATGTGCTCCGGCAATGGAAGAACTGGCGGATCTGGTGCGGCTTTTTGCAGAGAGATTCGAAGAGCAGAAACGTGCCCAGAATATGATCGACTTTTCTGATATGGAACAGTACGCACTGAGGATTCTGACGCAGAAGACGGAAAATGGTTTTGTTCCGTCCAAAATAGCGGAAGAATATCAGAAGCAGTTTGAAGAAATCATGATTGATGAGTATCAGGACAGTAACCTGATCCAGGAAGCAATTCTTACCAGTGTATCTGGCTGCAGAAGCGGAAGATACAATATATTTATGGTGGGGGATGTAAAACAGAGTATTTACAGATTCCGTCTGTCCAGACCGGAATTATTTCTGGAAAAATTCCGCACATATAATATAGAAGAAAGTAAGACGCAGAGAATTGATCTGCACAAGAATTTTCGAAGCCGGAAAGAAGTACTTGAAAGTGCCAATGCTATATTCAGACAGATCATGACTGAAAAACTGGGCGGAATCGTCTATGATGATCAGGCAGCTCTTTATCCGGGAGCTGAATATCCGGAAAATGACAATGTTAAGACAGAGATTCTTGTGATGGACAGTGACCTGGAAATATTGTCAAAAGAGGAAGACTTTGAGGAGAAAATTCCTTCCGAGAGGGAACTGGAGGCAAGAATGATCGCAATGCGTATCCGGGAACTTCTGCGTTCACAGAAAGTTACAGATAAAGAGACAGGGGAACTTCGGAATGTGCGTTACTCGGATATTGTAATCCTGACGAGAAGTATCAAAGGATTTGCCGATGTATTTACCGAAGTGTTGAACCGGGAAGGAATACCGACTTATGCAGGAACAAGCGAGGGATATTTTCAGACTCAGGAAATTGGGGTGCTCATGGATTATTTGAGGGTCTTGGATAACAGAAGGCAGGATATTCCACTTACTGCTGTCTTAAGTTCAGCATTTGCCGGACTATCTCAGGAAGAACTGGCAGAAATACGGTGTGCATATCCGGATACGGTATTCTTTGAGAGTGTGACGAAGTACAGAGAACAAGGAGAGAATGCGGATATACAACTGAAACTTCAAAAATGTCTGGATCAGATGGATGACTTTAGAAAGATTGTACCGTATACACCGATGCATGAATTGCTCTGGAAGATATTGGAAACAACCGGATATGGAGATTATGTTGCATCCATGCCGGGAGGTGCACAGAGGAAAGCAAATCTGGATATGTTGATTGAAAAAGCCAGAGCGTACGAGTCAACGAGCTACAAAGGATTGTTTCATTTTGTAAGATATATTGAACAGCTTCAGAAATACGATGTAGATTACGGAGAAGCAAGTATAGAAGATGAGCATGCAGACACGGTACGGGTAATGACGATTCATAAAAGCAAAGGTCTGGAATTCCCTGTTGTGATCGTGGCCGGAATGGGAAAACGATTTAATATGCAGGATGCAAGGAGTGCTGTGGCTCTTCATGCCGGAATGGGTGTTGGACTGGATGCAGTTAATCTGGAATACAGGACTAAGATACCAAGCATTATCAAAAAGGTGATCCAGAAAGAAGAAGCTCTGGAAAGTCTTGGAGAAGAACTTCGTGTATTGTACGTTGCACTTACGCGTGCAAAAGAAAAACTAATCATTACAGGAACACTTTCAAATCCCGAAGATAAGATATCAGACGGGCGGGTATTTCAGGGAAATAAGAGAAAAGAATTATCATTCTTGCAGCTGAGCCATGCGGTGACGTACTGGGACTTCATATTACCGGCAGTTCTGCGTACAGAAGGAGAACCATTAAAACTTCAGATCTTGCATGTAGAAGATGTGGTAAAAGAAAGCATAGAAGAGGAAGAAAAAAGCGGGATTTCCAGAGCTGTTCTTGAAAACTGGGATGTGAATGAGATTTACGAGCCAAAGCTTCATGATATGATGAAAGAACAGTTTGAATTCATCTATCCGTACGAAAAAAGCAGTATGAGAAAGCTGAAATTTACAGTTACCGAGCTGAAAAAGCGGGCATATGAGATTGGTCTGGATGGCGGCGAAGAAGAACGAGAAGAAGAAGGAGAACTTCTGCAGGAAGAACCGGAAGTTGTGCCGATGATTCCGCAATTTTTGCAGGAAGATGAGGTTCTGGCCGGAGCTGCAAGAGGTACGGCTTATCACAGAGTTATGGAACTTCTGGATATGAAAGGGATGCCTGAATTTACAGAAGATACGGCTGGGGAAAAAGAAAACTGGAAGAAATATTTTATGGACTGGCTGGATGATCAGGTAAGAAGAGGACGGATAGAAGAAGATGCCGCAAGATGTATCTGCTGGGAAGATATCCTGCAGTTTGCAAAGTCAGGTATAGGAAGGCGGCTGCGGGAAGCGGACGGTAAACAAAGACTTTGGAGAGAGCAGCCATTTGTACTGGGAATAGATGCCAGAGAGCTGTATCCGGAGGAAGAAGACGGGGAACTGATACTGGTACAGGGAATTATCGATGCCTATTTTGAAGAACCGGACGGACTTGTCGTGCTGGATTATAAGACCGACAAGGTAAGACGGAAGGAAGAACTGGCAGAAAGGTATCAGGAGCAGCTGCGCTATTATGCAAAAGCGTTGGAACAAATGACCGGAAAGAAAGTAAAAGAAAAGATTATATATTCCTTTACACTAAAAGAGGGGATTTATTTAAATAAATAGAAAAAGGCACATCTGTGTATCGTAAAAAATTATTTCAGTTATTTGAAAGATTTTGCGATGACCGGATGTGCTTTTTTTATCATCATACGTTCGAGAAAAGCTATCGGTGACAGATTCTGCAGATTTAACCTTACATTTTTGTAATGTAAACAATATGTGTTGACATACTATATTATATGACATATAATATGCGTAACGAAATAATATTAGATAATAATGCGAAAGGGAGTGAGAGCATGGTTTTTAATACAGGCGCAGCTCTTCTGGATGCAATTGTGCTGGCGGTAGTATCGCGGGAAGATGAAGGAACTTATGGATATAAGATTACGCAGGATGTAAGAAAAGCGATTGATGTATCAGAATCTACATTGTATCCGGTGCTTCGGAGGCTGCAGAAAGGGGATTATCTGGAAGTCTATGACTGGCAGTTTGACGGAAGAAACAGACGTTATTATAAAGTGACGGAAAGTGGAAGAACGCAGCTTGCCATGTATCAGAAAGAATGGAAAGAATATTCCGGAAAGATCAGCGAATTGTTTGAGGGAGGTAGACTAGAATGAACAGAGTAGAATTTATGGAGACGCTGTCCAGACTTCTTCAGGATATCCCGGAAGAGGACAGAATCGATGCGTTGAAATATTATAATGATTATTTTGATGATGCAGGGTCTGAGAATGAGCAGAATGTAATAGAAGAACTGGAAAGTCCGGAAAAAGTAGCGATGAAGATCAAAGCGGACCGGGAAGACACAGAAGACGGCAAAGAAGGTGGAACGGAAAAAACAACCGAAGAAGCAATCGGCAAAGTAACCGGGGAAATGCAGCATACTCTGGAGCCAGGGAACAGCATGACCGGGAAAACACATACCAGTATTATCAGGAAGATACATACGGAGAAGAAAAGGATAATAAGATATATCAGGATAACGGAACCTATGATTATGAAAGCCAGGAGAAAAAGCCGTGGACAAACAAATGGCTAAAATTGGCCATGATCATAGCAATTGTAGTGATCGGATTTCCGATTGTGATACCGCTTGGAGCAGGGATTCTGGCATTAATTGCAGGAATTGTAATAGCAGTGTTCTGTTTGTTTGCAGCGATTGTAATCGGCTTTGCGGCAGTGGTGATGGTCGGTGTTGTGCTTTTTGCTGCAGGGAGCCTGTTCGCCAATCCGGGTGTGGGACTTGCGGTTCTTGGAGCAGGACTGATGGTGATCGCGATCGGTGTAATCGGTACCGTAGTTGGAGTAAGACTCTGTATTATCGTATTTCCGGGAATCGTCAGAGGAATTGTATATATTTTAAGAAAACCATTTCACAGAAAGGCGGTGGCATAAGAGATGAAGAAACGTTGGAAAATATTCTGGATCGTGTGTGGTTCTATGTTTCTGATAGGAATCATATGTTGTTCGGTATCCTGGGTAATGGGAACGAGCCTGACAGATATAGCACATCAATTTCCACATGGGATCAGCTGGGTATCCGAAGATAAGACATATGGTGATCCGGATGATGATGATGACGATATAGATGATGATCAGGAGGAAGATAATGAGACTGATACAGACGATGATCAGGACGAACAGAAACAGGAAGAAACAGTACAAGCACAGGAGAAAGCGAACATGAAAGATGCAACCGGTGTTATAGAAGGAAACGGAAAAGCAACATATCAGAATATCCATGAGATAAAAAGTACGATGCGCGAAGGAAGAATCCATCTGAAGACACAGTCAGATACAGATGAGATTACAGTAGAAAGCAAAGACACACATGAAAAGCTTGGCTTTTGTGCGTTTGCCAAAAATGGAACCTTATATCTTACATCGAATAAAAAGATTAAAAGAATCAAGAATATAGGAAAAGGAACCATTACTGTGACGCTTCCGAAAGATATGGAACTGGAAAAGGCAGAGCTGGATCTGAAGGCTGGTGAATTAAGGGCAGAGCAGATTTTTGCAAAAGATCTTGAGGTAAATGCCGGAGCAGGTGAGGTTAACATCCTGGAATTTGCAGCTGAAAAAGCAGAATTTAAATGTGGGGCTGGTTCCATAACTGCAACAGGCGATGCAAAGAAGAAAATCGAAGCAGACTGCGGAGTAGGAGAGATAAACCTGAAGATAAAAGGAAAGCAAAAAGATTATAATTATG
>OGTL01003176.1_pt1 | contig 11144 bp, 10 predicted proteins | sample 1553601 | NCBI WGS metagenome assembly OGTL01 (sample SAMEA2580112, study PRJEB22360) | human gut metagenome | biome: human gut; feature: human-associated habitat; material: faeces | place: Denmark | collected 2008/2010 | reverse complement strand
ACTGACTGTGCAGGAGTATCTGGATTTTGTGGCAGAGCTTAAGGGGGTAAAGCACGCGCAGCGCAAACAGCAGGTGCTGACCGCTGCCCACCGCACCGGGCTGGAAGAAGTGCTGCCCCGGGTCATCCGCAGCCTGTCCAAGGGCTATCGTCAGCGGGTGGGCATCGCGCAGGCGCTGCTGGGCAGCCCGCAGCTTATCATTCTGGATGAACCCACCGTAGGGCTGGACCCCGCGCAGGTCATCGATATCCGCAACCTCATCCGGGAGCTGGGCAAGGCGCACACGGTCATCCTGTCCAGCCACATCCTCAGCGAGGTGCAGGCGGTATGCCAGCAGGTGCTCATCCTCTCTAAAGGACGTCTGGTGGCGGTAGGCAGCCCGGAGGAGCTGGGCGAGACCCTGAACCCGGGCAGCCGCCTGCGTGCCACCGCGCAGGGCGAGACCGAAACCGTACTGGCTACGGTGCGCAGCGTGCCGGGCATCTGCAAGGTAGAACTGGAAAGCGCTGCAGACGGTCAGGTCACCTTTACTGCCGAGAGCGAGGACGCCGCCGACCGCCGCGCTGCTGTGTCCCGGGCACTGACCGAGGCCGGGTGCACCGTGCTGGCACTTGCCACCGAGAACCGCAGCCTTGAGGAGGTATTCCTTGCGCTGACCGAAAAAAAGCCGGAGCAGGAAGCCCCGGCAGAAGGGGAGGAGAATTGAGATGCTGGCCATCTTTAAACGAGAACTCCGCAGCTGCTTTCACGGCATGATCGGTGCGGTGCTTACCGCCTTTATGCTGGCGGCTACGGCTATCTATTTTGTGGCGCTGAATCTGGGCTATGGCCTGCCGGATTTTGGCTACTACACGCTGTACCGCACCATTTTTGTGCTGCTGCTCTACATCCCGGTGCTCACCATGCGCTCCTTTGCGGAGGAACGCCACAGCCGCACCGACCAGCTGTTGCTCACAAGCCCGGTGTCGGTGGGCGGCATCGTGCTGGGCAAATATTTTGCGCTTTGCGTCATTTTTGCGCTGCCCTGCCTTGTGGATGCGGGCATGATCCTTGTGCTGAAGGCACTGGGCGCTACCGGCACCAGCACGCTGGCCAATTTTTCCGCGCTGCTGTGCTATTACCTCATGGGCTGCGCCGCCATTGCCATCGGGGTGTTCCTTTCCAGCCTGACCGAAAACCAAATCATCGCCGCTGTCTCCGGTGTGGCGGCGCTGCTGCTGACTTATATGATGCCCAGCCTGCGCACCATGTTCACCACTGGCAGCGCGGTGGCGCTGGCACTGTTCACCGCCATTGCCGCCGTGCTCAGCGTGGTGGCGGGGCTGCGCAGCAAAAGCTTTACGCTGGGCTGCCTTTCCTTTGCGGGGTGCTGCGTGGCGCTTACGGCACTGTTTCTGCTCAAGAGCAGCTGGCTGACCGAGGCTTTCAGCGCAGTGCTCAGCGCACTGTGCCTGTTTACCCCCTTTGAAGAATTTGTCAACAGCAGCTTTTCCATCCCCACACTGGTCTACTACCTGACCGTGGCAGTGGTGTTCCTGTTTTTCACCGCGCAGGGGCTGGAAAAGCGCCGCTGGAACTGAGAGGAGGCCATAACGATGAAATGGAACAAGAACGCAGCCTCCCAAAAGGGCAGGGTGTTCCGCAGTGGGCTGCTGTCCACCGCTATGCTGGCGGCAGTGCTGGTGCTGGCGGTGCTGCTCAACCTACTGGTGCGGGCCATCCCTGCAAAATATACCGAGTTCGACCTCTCCGAGGCCAAAATGTACACCCTGAGCGACAGCACCAAAGCACTGGTGGAGGGGCTGGAAAAGGATGTGCACATCTATTACCTCTGTGAAACCGGCAGCGAGGATACCATTATCACAAAGTTGCTGGATCACTACGCCGCCGAGAGCGGGCACCTGAGCTGGGAACAGAAGGACCCCACCCTGTACCCAACCTTTGCCGCAAAGTATGGCGCAGAGAATGTTTCCACCGGCAGTCTGATCGTCACCTGCGGGGAGAACAGCACCGTACTGGATGCCGCCGACCTGTACGAGTACGATTATTCCGACTACTACACCACCGGCTCTGCCAGCGTGACTTTTGGCGGCGAAAAGCAGATCACCTCTGCCATTTATAAGCTTACCTCAGCCGAGCAGAGCCACGCCTACTATACCACCAACCACGGCGAGCAGACCCTGACCGACTCCCTGACCGATGCGCTGGACGCCCAGAATATCGACGCACAGCCGCTGGATCTGCTCACGAGCACCATCCCGGAGGACTGCGACCTGCTCATCATCAACGCACCCACCACCGATTTTTCCGCAGGGGACGGCCTTGTGGATGAGATCAGCCAGCTGCAAAATTATCTGGCGGCGGGCGGCAAGCTGCTGCTGACCAGCAGTGTCTACGCCCAGACCCCGCAGCTGGACGCCGTGCTGGCGCAGTTCGGCCTTGCCCGCGCAGAGGGCATGGTGGTGGAGGGAGACAGCAGCAAGGCACTGTATAACTCTGCATGGTCGCTGCTGCCGGACTACGGCACGCCTACCGAGAGCACCGCGCTGAACGGCGTGAATACCAATACCCATGTCATGCTGTCGGTGGCGCAGGGCATCACGGTCACCGAGACCGAGGATGTCACCGCCGAGCCGCTGCTGAACAGCTCCTCCGCTGCCTATGCCAAAACCGACATCAACGACCTTACCACCATGGAGCGGGAGGACGGGAACGCAGATGGCCCCTTTGCGCTGGCTGTCTGGGCACGGAACGAGGATACCGGTGCCGAGGTTCTCTGGATCGGCTGTCCCAACATGGATAACGAGCAGCTTTATCAGTCCATGCCCGGCAACCTGACCTTTTTGCAGGGCTGCGCCGCCTCTCTGGTGGGGCAGGATATCCTTGTGGACACCAAGGCGCTGGAAGCCGAGCCCATCACGGTGGCAGGCTCCGCTGCCGCAGCACTGGGGCTGACCTTTGTGTTCGTGCTCCCGGCGGCGGTGCTCATTGCAGGGGCAGTGGTGGTGCTGCTGCGCCGCCGCAGATAAGGAGACCGCCATGAAAACAAAACAGCGTGTCTTGCTGGTATTGCTGGCAGCGGCAGTGCTGCTGGGCGCGGCATTGTGGGCGATGATCCGCAGCAACGCCAAGGCCGAGCAGGCGGCCAGCGTCGCCGCCGAGGGCAGTATCCCACTTTCCAGCTTTGCCGCCGAGGATCTGGAGCAGATCGAGTATACCTATAACGGCCAGACCTACACCCTGCAATATTCCGGCGGCAGCTGGCAGTTGACACAGGACCCCGCCTATCATCTGGACGAGAGCACCTGCAATACCATGCGCACCGCCCTGATGGCGCTGAATGCCAAGCGCAGCCTGACACCGCAGGCAGGGGAGGACTACGGGCTGGACAGCCCGCAGCTCACCGTTACGGTCACGGCGGCAGGGCAGAGCACTACCCTGACCTTCGGGGCAGAGAACCCGGTCACCGGGGATCTCTATGTGCAAAAAGCCGGGGACGATGCCATCTATACCGTCAGCGGCAACAAGGTCGCCTGTTTCCAGCTGGATAAGGCCGGGCTCTTCGGCAGTTTCTGCCCCACCGGACTCACTGCTTCGGCCATTACGCAGGTAGCCTATACGCTGGCAGATGGCACCTCCGTCACCCTGAACGCCGTCAGCGAGCCGACCGAAAGCGCCGACAGCGCCTCTTCCTCTGCCTACGAGACGGTGTGGCGGCTGGCCTCTGACCCCGCCGCCAGCCTTGCACAGGACAAGGTGCAAAGCCTGCTGTCTGCCCTGTGCACCTACGTTACCGCCCAAGCCACGGACGCCGACCTTTCTGCCTGCGGCTTTGATGCACCGGTATTCACCGCCGCAGTCACCAGCGAGGACGGCTCCACCGTTCAGCTGGCCTACGCCTGCGGTACGGACGGGTGGTATCTGCAGGTGGAAGGCGATACCTCGGTATACACAGTGGATATCAGCACTGTGCAGGCCCTTCTGCTGACGGAAAACGACCTGAAAACGCAGGAGTGATTCCTTTTGTACGCTGTGCCGAAACCAAGGCGCAGCGTATATTTTTTTGCAGCTTTTTATAAAGTTGCGGCAAACATCTGCAGAGTGATTGACAATCCGACTGTGATTGTTTATTATAAACCGTGACAGGGTAAGTCCGCCGCGCAAGATCATGCTTCTGTGCGGGGCGGAGCATCCCTTATACGCAAAAAAGATGGGGCAGGTTCCCTGTCTTTTTTCGTATCTGAGAACAAGGAGGATAACATATAAAATGGACAACTCGGTGGTCGTTTCACTGCGGGATATCGTAGTGGAATTTGATGGACAGCGCATTCTGGATGGGCTGAATCTGGATATCCATGACAAGGAGTTCGTGACGCTGCTCGGTTCCTCCGGCTGCGGCAAAACTACCACCCTGCGCCTGATCGCAGGCTTTCTGGAGCCGAACGCCGGCAAGGTGCTGCTGAAAGGGGAGGACATTACCGGTGTGCCGCCCTACAAGCGCCCGGTGAATACCGTGTTCCAGAAATACGCGCTGTTCCCGCACCTGAACGTGTTCGAGAACGTGGCCTTTGGTCTGCGGCTCAAAAAGCTGGACGAGGACACTATCCGCCGCAAGGTGCGCGATATGCTGGAGGTCGTGGGCTTGAAGGGCTTCGAGCGCCGCAGCATCAGCCAGATGTCTGGCGGTCAGCAGCAGCGCGTGGCCATTGCCCGCAGTCTGGTCAATGAGCCGGAGATCCTGCTACTGGATGAACCCCTTGGCGCACTGGACCTCAAGCTGCGCAAGGAGATGCAGCTGGAGCTCAAGCGGTTGCAGCGCGAGATGAACATTACCTTTATCTACGTTACCCACGATCAGGAGGAAGCGCTTACCATGTCCGATACCGTCGTGGTCATGAACGGCGGTAAGGTGCAGCAGATCGGTACCCCGGAGGATATCTACAACGAGCCGAAAAATGCCTTTGTGGCGGACTTTATCGGCGATTCCAACATCGTGGACGGCGTGATGCACAAGGACTTTCTGGTGTCCTTCTCCGGCGTGGATTTCCCCTGCGTGGATCGCGGCTTCGCCCGGGAGCAGAGCGTGCAGGTGGTGGTGCGCCCGGAGGATATCGAGGTGGTATCCCCCGTGGAGGGCCAGCTTGTGGGCGTGGTGAACGATGTCATCTTCAAGGGCGTGCACTTTGAGATGCACGTCGAGTGCGAGGGCCGCGAGTGGCTGATCCACTCCACCCGCGCCTGCACCCCCGGCGAGACCATTGGTATGCGCATCGGCCCCAACGAGATCCATATCATGGCGCGGAGCGAGGGGTGATGTGCCATGAAGATTTATGATAAAAAGCTGGCCTATCCGTACTTTGTATGGATGGTGCTGTTTACCGTTGTGCCCTTGTTCATTGTGGTGTACTACGCCATGACCGATGCCGAGGGCAACTTTACCCTGAATAACCTTACCTCCATCAGCGGCTACGGTTCGGTGTTTGCCCGCAGCCTGCTGCTGGCCCTTGTGGCTACCGTGATCTGCCTGGTCATTGCATTTCCGGTGGGCTATTTCCTGTCCCGCCTGCGGGTGAACAAGCAGCACATCATGCTTATGCTGGTCATGCTGCCCATGTGGATGAACTTTTTGCTGCGTACCTACGCATGGATGGGTCTGCTCAGCGTCAATGGCCCGGTGAACACCCTGCTGGGCTTTATCGGCCTTGGCCCCTATACCATGCTCAACACCTCCGGTGCGGTGGTGCTGGGCATGGTGTATAACTATGTGCCCTACATGATCCTGCCGCTGTACACCAGCATGACCAAGATCGACCAGAGCCTTGTGGAAGCTGCGCAGGATCTTGGTGCCAACACCACCAAGACCCTTGTGCGGGTGCTCATCCCCATGAGCGTGCCGGGCATCAGCACCGGCATCACCATGGTGTTCGTGCCGGCAGTGTCTACCTTTGTCATCAGCCGTATGCTGGGCGGCGGCTCTAATCTGCTGATCGGTGACCTGATCGAGATGCAGTTCTTGGGTAACAGCTATAACCTGAACGTCGGCTCGGCCATGAGCCTTGTGCTGATGATCATCGTACTGCTGTGCATGAGCTTTACATCCAGCTTTGACGAGGATGAAATGGAGGGCGTGTCCTGATGAAAACAAAACATCTGCGCCTGATGCAGCGGGTCTACATCATCCTGTTCTTCTGCTTCATGTACCTGCCCATTGCCTACATGATCGTGTTCAGCTTCAACCAGAGCAAGGGCTATTCGCTGTTTACAGGCTTTACCTTTAAATGGTACCGCAGCCTGTTCACGAATGCGTCCATCCTCCACGCGCTGTGGGTGTCCGTTGAGGTGGCCATCCTGTCTGCCATCATCGCCACGGTGCTGGGCACGGCAGCCAGCCTTGGCATTGCCTCCATGAGCCGCAAAAGCCGCCTGCTGGTGACCAACATCACCTATATCCCGGTGGTCAACCCGGAGATCATCACCGGCATCTCCCTGATGCTGCTGTTCGTGGCCTACCAGCGCTTTGCCACACAGTCCGCATGGCTGCCGGACAACATCATGGGCCTGCCCACGCTGCTCATTGCGCATATCGCGTTCAACGTGCCTTACGTTATCTTTAACGTAAGCCCCAAGCTCAAGCAGCTGGATATCAAGCTGTACGAAGCAGCGCTGGATCTGGGCTGCGACCCCCGGCAGGCTTTCTTTAAGGTCATTCTGCCGGAGATCAGCCCCGCCATCCTTTCTGCCTTCCTCATCTGCCTGACCTATTCCATCGACGATTTCATGATCTCCTACTTCAACTGCGGCACCGTGGAGACCCTGCCCATTGCAATCTACTCCATGACCCGTAAAAAGGTCAGCCCGGAGATCTACGCGCTGTCCACCATCATGTTTGTGGTCATCCTCAGCGTCATTCTGGTGTCCAATGCCATGGAGAGCCGCAGCTACCGCCGGGATCAGAAAACGCTGCGAAAGGAGGGTGCATGATGAAACGCATTGCTGCATTGCTGCTGACGCTGGCTGTGGCGCTGTGCGCCGCATTGCCGGTGCTTGCCGCCGGTACCATCGAGGTGACTGAGGACGTCTCGGTGTCGGATGCTTACGACTGGACCCGCTTCAAGGGGCAGAACGTCACCCTGAATGTCTATAACTGGGGCGAGTACATCTCCAACGGCTCGGACGACAGTGTGGACGTGGTTGCCGCCTTTGAAAAGCTGACCGGCATCAAGGTGAACTACACCACCTTCGACTCCAACGAGTCCCTGTACGCCAAGCTCAAGTCCGGCGCAGCCAACTACGATGTGATCATCCCCTCCGACTACATGGTGGCAAAGATGATCAACGAGGGGATGCTTGCACCCCTTGACTACGACAATATCCCCAATTTCCAAAAGATCGATGCAGGCTATCGCAACCCGGATTACGACCCGCAGAACGCTTACACCGTGCCCTATATGCTGTGCACCACCGGCATCATCTACAACACTACCATGGTAGACGAAGCCCCCACTTGCTGGGCAGACCTGTGGGATGAACAGTATGCGGGCAACATTCTGATGTTCAACAACAGCCGCGACGCCTACGCTATCGCTGCATTTAAGAGCGGCCACAGCATCAACCCCGCCACCCCGGAAGAGGTGGACGAGGTGGTAGAGGAGCTCAAGGCACAGAAGCCGCTGGTGCAGGCCTACGTCATGGACGAGATCTTTGATAAGATGATCGGCGGCGAGGCGGCCATCGGCGTGTACTACTCCGGCGATGCCATTACCATGATCGATGATAACCCGGATCTGGCTTGGGTGTTCCCGGAGGAGGGCAGTGTGCTTTCGGTGGACTGCATGGCTGTGCCTGCTGCCAGCGAGCACAAGGAAGCCGCTGAGATGTTCATCAACTTCATGTGCGAGACCGACATCGGCAAGGCCAACAGCGAGTATATCGGCTACACCACCCCCATGCACGATGTTTGGGAGGTGCTGGACGAGGATCTGAAGACCAGCGAGATCGCCTATCCGTCTGAGGAGGACGCCGCCCGCGAGAAGGTGTTCACCGCCCTGAGCGATGAGGTAAACAGCGAGCTGGATCTGAAGTGGAGCGAGATGAAGAGCTACGATGAGGGCGGCGGCAGCTACCTGTTTTTGCTGCTGCTTCTGGCCATGCTGGCGCTGGCCTGCTTCAATATCTGGCGCAAAGTGCGCAGAAAGACCCGCAATCAGTATTGATCGTTCAGCCAAGGCTGCCGTCCCGGATGTGGTGCGGCGGCCTTTTTCCGATAGGAGGAAAAGACTATGGAACAGTTTTATTATGAAGATACTGCCGTGGTAGAAAATGCCGATGCAGACTGCCACAGCCTGCTCAAGGCCAGCGCCCTGCTGCGCTATGTGGAGCAGATTTCTTCCATGCACGCCCGGAAGTTTGGCATGGACGATAAGTTTTTTGAGGATCACGGCGTAGCGTTTCTGGTGGGCAAGCAGGCGCTGCGGTTTAACCGTGTGCCTCGCCGTGGCGAGACTTTGACCCTTTGCTCCCGCTCAGAAAAGGCTCTCCGTGGCTCTATCAAGCGCGTCACTACCCTTACGGACGAAGCCGGGCAGGAAGTAGCCATGGTGGACAGCCGCTGGATCATGTCCAGCCTTGAGAATGGACATATCCTGCGCCAGCCGGGCTGGACGGTGGAGGGATACTGGAACGAGACGGTGGAAGAGGAACTGCCCCTTTTGCTACATAAGCGCCGGGACAGCCTGACCAGCGCCGGTCTGGTTACGGCGCGCTACTCCCAGTGCGACCTGCACTACCACATCAACAACGCCTTTTATCTGGATATCGTCTGCGATGCACTGCCGCAGGAGATCATGCGCGATCATGTTGTGAAGTTCGCTTCCATCAACTATCACCGCGAAGTCCCCATGGGGCAGCAGGTGGAGGTGTTCTACACGCCTTCGGATGATGGCTGGTACTTTATTGCCAAGCACGCAGACAAAACGGCTTTCGAGTGCTATCTGGAGCTGGAGCCAGTCAAACAGTAAAAACATGGAGGGATGCCTATGTCTAAAACCGGAGAATTGTTCGGCACCTTTTTTAAGATCGGTGCCTTTACCTTTGGCGGCGGCTATGCCATGGTAGCGCTGCTGGAACACGAATTTGTAGAAAAAAAGCGCTGGCTCACCCGGGAAGAGTTTCTGGATATGGTCGCCATTGCCGAGTCCACTCCCGGCCCTGTGGCGGTGAACAGCGCCACCTACATCGGCTATATCCCTCCATTGGGCTGGTTTGGCCGGTGCGGCGCCTTCCACTCTGGCGGTGTGCCTGCCGTCCTTTGCAGTCATCTACCTTATTTCGCTCTTCTTCGACCGCTTTTTGCAGCTGACGGTGGTGGCCAATGCTTTCAAGGGCATTCAGGCCTGTGTCATCTACCTGATCCTGTCCGCCGGGGTCAAGATGCTCAAAAACTTGCAGCGCACCCCCTTCAACACGGCAGTGGTGGCGGTGGTGTTGGCGGCGATGGTGGGGCGGCCCGAGGTTTGAGAAATTCTATGGTGGGCTGCTCAGTGTTGGCGGTAAAATTTTCCTCCATCTGCTGCATTTTGCTTTGCGGCGCAGCCGGGGTGCTGGCCTACGCGATAGGGCAGGGGAAGAAAGGCGGCACAAAATGATCTTGTTGGAGCTGTTCTGGAATTTCCTTGTCATCGGTGCAGTGTCCTTTGGCGGCGGCTACGGCATGATCTCGCTGGTACGGGAAACGGTGCTGGGGCACTGCTGGCTGACCGAGAGCGAATTTCTCAGCTTTATCGCGGTGTCAGAGTCTACGCCCGGCCCGCTGGCAGTGAATATGGCCACCTTTATCGGCGCTTCGCAGGCGGGGCTGGCAGGCTCCTTTGTGGCAACGGTGGGGGTGGTGCTGCCCTCCTTTGTCATCATTTTGCTGATCGCGGCGGCGCTGCACAGCCTGATGAAGTACGCCGGGGTCAACGCCTTTCTGGCTGGGGTGCGCCCCTGCGTGGTGGCTATGATCCTGGCTACCGCCTGCACTATGGGGCTTTCCACGCTGGGGGGCTTTACCACCCTTGCCGGCGGCTTTGCCCCGGATGTGCGTGCACTGGCGGTGTTTGCCCTGCTGGGCATTCTGCATTTTGCCTATAAAAAGAAAACGCAGAAAGCACCGTCCCCCATTGGGATGATCTTACTTTCTGCGGTGCTGGGCGCGGTGCTGTGGAGCATCTGACCCGGCAAGAAAGGATACTGCAATGAACATTACCGTGTATCTGGGGGCAAACCTTGGCACCGACCCTGCACTGCCGCAGGCCGTGCAGCAGCTGGGGCGCTGGATCGGCGAAAGCGGCAACGCGCTGGTGTACGGCGGCAGCAAAAGCGGCCTGATGGGGCTTTTGGCCGACAGTGTGCTGGCCGCAGGCGGCAGGGTGACCGGCGTAGAACCCAAGTGCTTTCTGGACGCAGAACTGCAGCACGAGGGACTGACCGAGTTGATCGTCACCGAGGATATCTCCGCCCGCAAGACCAAAATGATCGAGCTGGGGGATGCTTTTATCGCGTTTCCCGGCGGCACCGGCACGCTGGAGGAGATCACCGAGGTCATCAGCAAGCTGTCTCTGGGACAGCTGAACGCGCCCTGCATCCTCTACGACCTGAACGGCTACTACCAGCCTCTGCACCAGCTTTTGCAGCAGATGATCACCATGGGGCTTTCCACTCCGGCGCGGCAGCGGAATATCGCCTTTGCCGCCGACCTTGCTCAGATTCGCGCAATCCTTGAAAAATGATATTGGGAAGCTTACTTCTCAAACGCGAGGGACTGCTGTACATGGCTTTGTGCGGCGGTCTTTTTTCATAAAAATGGGATACCGGGGCGTTCGCAGATGACCCGGTATCCCGAAAAAAATCATTCCGCTGGTTATGCCCATAGCACACGCGGAGGGCATTTAAATCTTTCTGCGCAATCAAAAAGGCCGCTGCACAAAATAATGTGCAACGGCCTTTTGCTATCCTGTTATGTACGCTGTGCGCGTTAAACTTAGGCGGCAGTGGTGGAAGCAACCTCAGAAGAAGCAGCCTCAGAGGAAGCAGCCTCGGAAGATGCAGCCTCAGAGGAAGCAGCCTCAGAAGAAGCAGCCTCAGAGGAAGCAGACTCAGAAGAA
>OGTL01003142.1_pt1 | contig 11249 bp, 9 predicted proteins | sample 1553601 | NCBI WGS metagenome assembly OGTL01 (sample SAMEA2580112, study PRJEB22360) | human gut metagenome | biome: human gut; feature: human-associated habitat; material: faeces | place: Denmark | collected 2008/2010 | reverse complement strand
AGGCTGTCGGTCGGGCGAGCGATGATGCGGAAGGTTACCTGGATTTTTTCAAAGGCAAGATAACCGAATCCCATCTCGGTAAAGAGCTGCTGGAAAAAGTTGATCTGACGGAGGATAACGCCAGCAGACTGGATGAGTTTTCGAAAGAGTGGAAGGACGCTAACGATAAATGGAATGCCATGTGGGGCGTCAAAATTGAGCAGACCAAAGACGGCAAACATTATGTCGCGGGTATTGGTCTCAGCATGGAGGACACGGAGGAAGGCAAGCTGAGCCAGTTTCTGGTTGCCGCTAACCGTATCGCGTTTATTGACCCGGCAAACGGGAATGAAACGCCGATGTTTGTGGCGCAGGGCAACCAGATATTCATGAACGACGTGTTCCTGAAGCGCCTGACAGCCCCCACCATTACCAGCGGTGGCAGCCCTCCGGTATTTTCCCTGACATCAGACGGAAAGCTGACCGCTAAAAATGCGGATATCAGTGGCAGTGTGAATGCGAACTCAGGGACGCTCAACAACGTCACGATTAATGAGAACTGTCAGATTAAGGGGAAACTGTCAGCCAACCAGATTGAAGGTGATATTGTCAAAACGGTCAGCAAGTCTTTCCCCCGCACGAGCACTTATGCCAGTGGCACCATCACGGTAAGAATCAGTGATGATCAGAAATTTGACCGGCAGGTCATGATACCGCCAGTGTTATTCCGCGGTGGTAAGCATGAGAATTTCAACAGTAATAACCAACAGTCATACTGGTATTCAACCTGCCGGTTAAGAGTGACCCGCAATGGTCAGGAGATTTTTAATCAGTCCACGACGGATGCTCAGGGCGTATTTTCCTCAGTTATAGATATGCCTGCCGGACAGGGGACGCTGACACTGACATTCACCGTATCTTCATCAGGAGCGAATAACTGGACACCAACAACCAGTATCAGCGATCTGCTGGTTGTGGTGATGAAAAAATCCACAGCAGGTATCAGTATCAGCTGAATTTTATAACCCAGAACGGGCGTCAGAAATGACGCCTTTTTTATTGCAGAAAAGCGAGAGGTAATTATGCGTAAACTTTATGCCGCCATTTTGTCCGCAGCCATTTGTCTGGCCGTATCCGGTGCGCCTGCATGGGCGTCTGAACATCAGTCCACGCTGAGCGCGGGGTATCTTCATGCCCGGACGAACGTTCCCGGCAGTGATGATCTGAACGGGATTAACGTGAAATACCGTTATGAGTTTACGGACACACTGGGGCTGGTGACGTCATTCAGCTATGCAGGAGACAAGAATCGCCAGCTTACCCGTTACAGCGATACCCGCTGGCATGAAGATTCCGTGCGTAACCGCTGGTTCAGCGTGATGGCGGGGCCGTCTGTACGCGTGAATGAATGGTTCAGCGCGTATGCGATGGTGGGTGTGGCTTACAGCCGTGTGTCGACTTTCTCCGGGGATTATCTCCGCGTAACTGACAACAAGGGGAAAACGCACGATGTGCTGACCGGAAGTGATGACGGTCGCCACAGCAACACGTCTCTGGCGTGGGGGGCTGGCGTGCAGTTTAATCCGACCGAATCCGTGACCATTGACCTTGCTTATGAAGGTTCCGGTAGTGGCGACTGGCGAACGGATGCATTTATTGTTGGTATCGGATACCGTTTCTGACAACAGACGCCGATTTATCTTCTGTAAATATTGTTATGATACGCAGGTTCATCCACCTTATGGGGTGAACTGCGTTTGAGGAAACGTAAAGTTACACTGTCCTGAAGCCCGTGGCGTCACTGCTGCGGGCTTTTTTTATTGGTGGAAAAGTATGACAGTAAAAATTTCTGGCGTGCTTAAAGATGGCACAGGAAAACCAGTACAGAACTGCACCATTGTGCTGAAGGCCAGACGAACCAGCAGCACGGTGGTGGTGAACACGGTGGCCTCTGAAAATCCGGATGAAGCCGGACGTTACAGCATGGATGTTGAGCATGGTCAGTACAGCGTCACCCTGCTGGTTGAAGGTTTTCCGCCTTCACATGCCGGGACCATTACCGTCTATGAAGGTTCCAGACCAGGTACGCTGAATGATTTTCTCGGTGCCATGACGGAAGATGATGTCATGCCGGAAGCATTGCGTCGTTTTGAGGAAATGGTGGAAGAAGCGGCACGCAACGCCGAAGCCGCCTCTCAGAGCGCAGCGGCGGCAAAGAAATCCGAAACTGCAGCGGCATCATCGAAGAACGCGGCGAAAACCTCAGAAACGAATGCAGCTAATAGTGCACAGGCGGCAGCGACCTCAAAGACTGCATCGGCAAACTCCGCGACAGCAGCCAAAAAATCAGAAACCAACGCGAAAAACAGCGAGACAGCCGCAAAGACGAGCGAAACCAACGCAAAGTCCAGCCAGACGGCAGCGAAAACCAGCGAAACGAATGCCAAAGCCAGTGAAACTGCGGCAAAAAACAGCCAGGTTGCAGCAGCCCAAAGCGAGAGTGCCGCAGCTGGTTCTGCAAGTGCGGCGGCTTCTTCTGCCACTGCATCAGCCAACAGTCAAAAAGCAGCAAAAACCAGTGAAACCAACACAAAGGCGAGCGAGACTGCGGCGACTAACTCGGCGAAAGCATCCGCTGCAAGCCAGATGGCTGCAAAAGCAAGTGAAGACGCAGCCAGGGAGTACGCAAGCCAGGCAGCTGAGCCGTATAAACAAGTTTTGCAGCCGTTGCCTGATGTGTGGATACCGTTTAATGACTCGATGGATATGATTACAGGATTTGGCCCGGGATATAAAAAAATAACAGTGCGCGATGATGTGGTCACTATACCATCCGACAAAATTGTCCCGTTTTCCCGCGCGAGTTCCGCGACCTATATCAATAAGTCCGGCGCTCTTACCATTGCAGAAATTAATGAGCCACGTTTTGAAAAAGAAGGGCTGTTAATTGAAGGGCAGAGAACAAATTACTTCACAAACTCAAACGCTCCGGAATTGTGGAATAAAAATCCAGGCCTGAAGATAAGCGAGACAAAAACCGATTCCAGGGGTTTTAAATATGCAACGTTTACCCCAGAAAAATATTTAGATAGTTCTGGCTCATATGGAATTATATCAGGGGCAGCAGCAAATAAGATAGCGGTAGTCAAAAATGATGCAGTTACAATATCCTTTAGAGCAAAAGGGGATAATGTAAGATTTGCGGCTAGATTTGATAAAGGGGATTCGCCAGTTGCTGTAGCTGCCATTTTTATTGATAGCGCCACACTAGATACATTCACGTCTGGAGCAGATGCGTCTAATATTGCTGTGAAAAATGTTGTTCGTGACGGTGAGTGGGTTGCTGTAGAGGCTGTTTATAAAGTAACAGACGACTCTACATATATTAACGGCGCCATTCTGATGTCAAACAAACTGGGTGCTAATTTTGATAAGACTAGTTTTATGGATGTAACCACCCCTCAAATAGAGCTAGGTTCTTGCTTATCATCATTTATTGTCACACCAGGTGTTCCTGCGACAAGGGCGAGTGATATGGTTATTTTTTCAACCAGAAATAACATAAGTTCTGTCCCTTTAAGCTGTCTTGTTGAAATACATAAAAATTGGGACTCTACGCCAAATCAGGCCCCACGAATTTTAACCACTATTGGCGTGGCGACTAATGATGAACAACTGGTATTGGCTTTCAGGACGCCTACAAGTCCGGATGTAGAACCTTTACCTTATGTTCAGTTTGGAGTGAGATCTGCATATCTTAGTCCATCTGTGAAGGCCGGGCGCAAAATGATTGCTGGTTTTGTCTGTAATAGCTCGACTGAATTTCGTTGCTGTTGTAATGGTTACCTGTCACCTGTTCAGACTTCGTCATGGAAGAATACCGGAGCTGCACATGAAATACGTATTGGGGGAACTTCTGCTGGAGGAGAACGTCACTTGTTTGGTCACGTTCGTAACCTGAGAATATGGCATAAAGAATTAACTGATGCGCAAATGGGGGAGAGTATTAAATGAAAGATTTAACACTCAAATTTGCAGACAGGGCCGACTTTTCGGCCTTTATGGAGAGCATTGGCTATTATGATGACGAGTTGATGCAGGATGATATTCTTATTGACGTGATAGGTAACGTGTACAAAGAAACCGGAGAACTGACTGAAGATGGCGAACCGGTATGTGTTAAGGAAGACGGATATTTTGTAAACGTGCGCATCATTAATGATGCAAAAAAATCGTCAATATTCGATGAATACGCGGTTGTTGTTGAACATCAACTTCGTGGCTGGATGTGAGGGAGACAAATGGCTACATCGACAGTAATTCCGGGAGACATCACCACGCTGAAGGGAGATGTCAGTAAAGCGAAGGAAGATATTTCCTCAATTAACAGTAAAGTATCAACGCTTCAGACTGATATGACCAGTGCAAAGCAGGATATCAGCTCCAGATACACAAAAACTGAAGTTGATAATAAGCTGAAAAACAAAGTGGAAGTGAACGATCTGGAAAGTGGTCGTTATGGCGGAGATTTTTATCCACTGACAGGTCGTGAAGCGTTTTATTTATGGAATTTGGCCACGACTACAGCGGCGGCAAACCTTTATCTTAATCCTGACCCTGCAATTTCGTCTGTACTGCGGTCAACATCGTCTATCCGCTATAAGCATTCAGTAGAGACGATAGATTCAGAGCACGCCGATCTCATTTTCAGGATGCGCCCTGTATGGTACAGGTCACAATGCGAAAATGACAGGCGTGACTGGGGATTCTACGGATTGATTGCCGAGGAAGTAGGAGAAATTGCCCCTCAGTTTGTACACTGGCGATCAGCTAACGAAGATGATGCACGGGAAGCTATTTCCAGCAATGGCCTTGTTGCCGAAGGTGTAATGTACGAACGTCTGGTTGTTCCACTGATTCACCATATCCAGAAACTGACCGAAAGAGTTGATGAACTTGAGTCAGAATTGAAGTTGTTATCAACTTCCCGAAGCGATATCGGATAAAGGAGGAGTAATGGATATAACACCTTTTCTTCATGCGCTTTGTGCTGTGGCTGCGCAGGTACTGATTGGTCTTTTTACCGGAAACTGGGTTTACGGGGCGATAGCCGGTTGTACGTTCTTCATTGCGCGTGAACACACCCAGGCAGAATATCGCTGGATTGAAATGTTCGGGCATGGCAAGCGAATGAATATGCCGTGGTGGGGCGGTTTTGATCCGCGAGCTTGGGATGTGGCAAGCCTGATGGATTTTGCTGTGCCGGTGGTGGCGTGTCTGCTGGTCTGGCTGTTGGTTAATCGTGGGTGAAAAAAGGTGAGCTGTATATGCAACGGAGGAAGAAAGATCGTTGCTGGAAGCCTGAAAAAAGTATCGGGTGCTGCTAAACCGTGTGGACACTTCCGTAGCACCAGATATCGAGTGGCTTATTCAACCATAATAAACAGTATGTATATCATAGGTTATTAATTGTGAGTTTTTTCGGTGTGTTATTTGTTTGTTTGATGTTATGCTTTTGCGCCCCAAAAGGTTGTTTAGATGTATTTTATCAATTGATTTTCAATATCGTTTAATAAAGAAAAATTAAGCAAGCTGGATGTTGGTTTTTTGTTAATTGGATGGTTCTAATAATGTTTTTTTACTGTTGTTGAATGTGACTTGATAAGAAATGCAAGTAAAAATGATACTCTTTTTATTTTAAATTCAAACGGTTGACATATATATAGCAAGAGGTTTCAGGTGCGTTGTAGTGAGTTTATGTTAATAAAAAGTATAGTAAGCGTTGAAAAATGTAACTTTGAAATACGTTAGAATAAAAAACAATATACATATAATAATTTAATCTTAAATGAAATTTATTAAAATTTGCAAACTATAATTTTGTGTATAAAAATATAAATGCACATCATCCTGATTATGATTGTGTATTTAATTGGTTGTTATTTGACTGCTATCAACTTGTTTTAATTTTATGATAGGTGCAAGATGGATTATGTTTGCTCCGTAGTTTTCATCTGTCAATCATTTGATTTAATTATAAACAGGAGAGTTATCTCGTTCAAAAAAAATTCATTGTTTATTGTAAGCGACAAAATTAGAAGGGAGTTACCAGTATGCCCCTCTAAACTAAGAATTGTTGATATAGATAAGAAAACATGTTTATCCTTTTTTATCGACGTGAATAATGAGCTGCCTGGCAAATTTACTCTTGATAAGAATGGCTATATTGCTGAAGAGGAACCTCCATTATCGCTTGTTTTTTCTCTGTTTGAAGGGATTAAAATAGCAGACTCACACTCCCTTTGGTTAAAAGAAAGACTATGTATATCCTTACTTGCCATGTTCAAAAAACGCGAAAGTGTAAATTCTTTTATACTAACAAATATAAATACATTCACCTGTAAAATTACTGGAATAATCAGTTTTAATATTGAGCGGCAATGGCATTTAAAAGATATTGCGGAATTGATTTATACGAGTGAAAGTTTAATAAAAAAAAGATTAAGGGATGAAGGAACGTCATTTACTGAAATATTGAGAGATACTAGGATGAGGTATGCAAAAAAACTCATAACTTCAAACTCTTATTCTATCAATGTCGTAGCCCAGAAATGTGGCTATAACAGTACTTCATATTTCATATGTGCATTTAAAGATTATTATGGTGTCACGCCATCTCATTATTTTGAGAAAATAATCGGCGTCACAGATGGAATAAACAAAACAATTGACTGATAATGTTTATTACAAGTTGTCTACATGTTAATTATAATATTATACAGCGTTTTTTCTGATGTGATATTCTGGAACCATTAATTTGTAATTGGGTTGCTGTCGCCTATTTTATACATACTATAATTGATGGTTTTCTATGTGATTTAGTTAATAACCTTCTGGGTTTATTTTAAGGGTTAATTGTTACATTGAAATGGCTAGTTATTCCCCGGGGCGATTTTCACCTCGGGGAAATTTTAGTTGGCGTTCTTAAAATGTGTACTTAAGACCAGCAGTAGTGATGAAGTTATAGTTTTCTATACCTGCTCCATTTTTGCTGTAGTCTGAAGTGTTATTATTGTGATCATAAAGTGAAGTATTACCTTTTTTATTCGTAACCCGATTCCATGCGCCTTCAACATAAACTTTTGCGTTAGGTGTGACGTAATAACCTGCATTGACTGCAACAGAATAGTAATTTTGGTCTTTGACCTTACTGCGATAAGTGATTCTTTTTCCCGGGTCATAGTGTTCATCGTTATCAGATGATTCCACCCAGCCGCTGTATTTAAATGTGCCACCGAGTTCAAAATCTTCATAACGATAACTTCCAGTCAAGCCAATGTAGGGCATTTTAAAACGTTGTTTGTAGCCGATTGCCCTTTCTCCATTCGGGAAGGAGCCGATATCATCTCTGAATCCCTCCTCAGAACTGTAGATATAGGAACCACCTCTGGCTGTAAAGCTATAACGGCTTTCCTGATATCCGGCCATGAGTCCCAGGCGGTAATTGGGTTCGTTGAGGAGCCAGCCTTTGATATTCAGATCAAATTCGTTGGCATAATTGAGTTGTGTATCAGGGTGTCTACTTTCATCCGTCCAGGTTCCGGGGTTACTGGAATCCATCCAGTCCTGATCGACCATATTGCCACCTCGGCTGCCGAGAGTTGTCCAGCCAGCAGCCCCGATAGATATCTGGGGCATCAAATCCCAATTAATTGCACCTTTAATAATTGCAGCGTTATTGAATTTCCAGTCGAGTTGACTGACTTTTCGGCCTCCTTCTTCGGCTAGATAAACACGCTCTTTTGTTTTTCCGCTCAGAGTTCCAAGACTAATGTCCGCATTTATGTTGTCAGGAGTAAACGATAAAGTCTCGGTAGAAGCAAAAGAGCTGATCGCAATAGGGGTTGTCAGGAATATTCCCAGAAGTTTCGCCCGCATAAAAGTTCTCCATTCAATCGTTTTAATGATTGAATATGTATTTTTTATATCTAACTTAATGAGTCAATTACATATTGCTCCACTGTTTATATTTTGTTTAGTATTGAATGATTATCACAATGCGCTATCTGTTTTTGGTTTAATTATCTGTTATTGTTTCATATTGCGGTTTTACTGTGTGGTTTTTTTATGCTTTTGTGGTGCTTTTATCTATTTAAGTGCCATGCCTTTAGAGGCATATAAGCGAAAATAGCATGAGGTTTATCCTCAATTACTATGTTTTTTAGTACAAAAAAGAGGGACAAAACTGAGACACATAAGGCCTCACAATGGCTTGCAAGGCTTTACATGTTTTGAGGTAGTGGGACGTGTGAGCGCAGAGATGGCGCGGTAAGTTGTTGACTTAAAATGTCGTTCTAGGAACTTCTAAGTCGTGGGCCGCAGGTTCGAATCCTGCAGGGCGCGCCATTTCTTCTTCATTTATCCCCGTCTTATCTGTTTCCGCTTTGCCCTTCACCACATCACTTTTTGTCGCTGTTTGGCGAGATAATTCAACGGTGTCAGGCCGTAAAACGCCTTAAAAACAGAGATAAAGTACGACGTGCTGCTATAGCCACATAATTGCGCTACCTGAGTGATATTTTTGTTATCCATCAATAACATCTGTACGGCGTAACGCATACGACACTCTGTGACAATCTGGCTATAGCTGGTATTTTCGTTTTTTAATTTCTTTTTGAGCAGGCTGGGGCTTAAACATAGCGAACTGGCGACAATTCGCAGATTCCAGTAATGCTGAATATCGCTTTGAATAATGCGGCAGACGCTGTCGCGGACGCTACTGCGTAAGATATACATCAGTAGGGCAATAAACCGCGATTGCTCAAGAAAGTTAGACAATACGGTAAAAAGCAATGCGCGCGTCAACTCCGCTTCGCAGGGTTTGCTGGGTTGCTGCTTGCTGTGGTTGGCGGCTAGCCGGAACACTTCCGGTGTACGGCTATGACAAGCGATAACCGGGGTAGCCAGCCGCGACCAGGGCTTTACGCAGGTTAAGTTCTTATTTAAAAACAACAGATAATCGTTGATGATGTTACGGTTGATGTGGGTGATTAATACGTGATTTAACGTTGAGAGTTCAATGACGTTATTGTTGCACGCGAAGGCGGCCAGGTAGTTTTTCGGAAGGGTAAACGTAGCATGGTTATTAACGCTTACCTCTACCTCTTTTTCGGTCAGGATCACCACGCAAGGTTCACTGCTGCTCAATTGCATTTCGCACTCCTCAGATATCAGAAACTCCGCTCAAAGGATCTATGCTTCCTGCATGAGTGATCGGCCCGTTCGCCGATAACGATCTTCTTTCTTTAGCACGCTTTTTAGCAATTAATCTTGATGGAATTCTGACGAGAGCGAAAGAGGTAAGCCAGGTCGTACCCGACTTACCTGGAGGAGATTTAATACTCGAGAATGCCGTGCGCGACGGGCAAATAGCGCAGAGAGAAATAGAGCGTGTCTTTACCGCAAGAGGAACGTTTCGCTAACAGCGAGGCAATTTCTGCGTCCGGTTTCGGTTTCGCTGTAAAGGTTTTGCCTTTGCCGGCGACAAACAGTTCATAAACAATGCCGCTTGCTGGGGCGGAACTCTGGCAATCGGCGCTGGCCTGTAGATAACGTTCACGCTGTTCAGCGGTAAGTTTATTCACGCCGCTGCCATCCTGTACCCAGACATTAACGCCGGTTGCTTTAACGTGTTCCAGCAGTTGGCGATAGCCATCGGGCGACATGTTTCCGGCGAAAAAACTACTGATATAAACCGGTTTTGCTGAAACATCGCTAATCAACCGCTGAGCGTTGTTTAACCATGTCAGCAAAGGTTGACGGGCGGCTTCGCTGCGCCAGTTCAGGTCGTCAATTTCCGCGCTGATATACCAGCCATCCGGCGTTACGCCAGGCGCGGCGCTCCATAATCTGGCTTGCTGGAGATCGGCAGCCAGCAGGCGATTAAGATAGCTTTCCAGCGCCGCGGATGACTGTTTCTGGTGCATAAAAAATTCCGGATCGGCATTCAGCCCGACAATCAGCTTCAGGCCAGCCTGTTGCGCAGCTGCTGCACGCTTAAACAATAACGCGCGCTGTTCTGGCTGGGTGAATGCATCGCCGTAACGGGTCCATTGCAAAACCAGGGTATCGAAGCCTTGCAAACGTAACTGACTCATCAGCCCCTGCCACTGGGTATCGGTAACCTGACTATCACGGTTTTGTGGTTGCCAGATAATACCTTTCATCGCAAAGGAAAAAGGGCTGACCAAAAGCAGTGTCAGCAATACGAAAATGAACTTACGCATTTACCAGTGCACTCCAATGGTGAGAAACGCGTTGTTGCGCTCTCCGTTACGTTGATTAATCGCCTTAAAGGTATGTTGATATTCGACGCCGAGACTGACTTTGTGCGGCCAGGCGTCGTAGTGCGTCTCGCCGGTCCAGATATTCCAGCGGACCCCGACACCGCCAAGCTGCGCGCCCTGAGTGCCTTTATCACGATAACCGTTGTCCTGAACGTGAGCGTAAGGCTCAATAGTCTGCCCGTTCGCCACCTTCTGATGCCAGCTGACGCGATAATCTGCCGTCCACGCCTGAATATCCTGACGGACATATTGCGCCGCATCGAGGTACAGGTTTTGGGCAAACCAGCCTGAACCGTTCGGGTGCCATTCGTCGCTGTATTTGCCGCCATTAAAGAATGAGGCGCTGGCGCGCAGCATGGTATCGGATGCGCCATTTTGCCCGTTCAGCGGCAACTGCTGTTCGACGGCGAGGAAAAAGATCTGATCGCGCAGCGGCTTCCAGCGCAGACCGGTGCCGGACATCGGATTTTTCACCGGCATCATCACCCCGTTTTCTCCGGTATCGGCAAAGACGCGGCTATAAACTGAGAGCAGGTCGCCTTCCAGCAGCATATTGCGTCCGATGCGGTACTCGGCTTCCAGTTGCCCATAGCTACGATAGCTTTTCCCTGGCGCTGCGCCGCCGACATTATTGTTAGCGGTACTCATTGCGCCGGAACGCAAGCCGATAGAAGAATCGAAACTGAACGTCCAGCGGCGACCGACCTCCTCATGCAGACGGCGGAAATTGAAGCGTTGCTGATTTTGCTCTGGGGTCAGTGGGGTTATCAGCGCCTGATTATCAATGTCATCAATCACCAGCCGGGCGTAGTGCTGCGTCGCAGGCATGTCATCCAGACGCTGGTTCACGTAGGCCAGTTGTCGGATAAGTGCCGGATCGTCCGGTAGCCCTTTATGCGCCTGTTCGAGCATTTCCCGCGACTG
>OGTL01003141.1_pt1 | contig 11251 bp, 9 predicted proteins | sample 1553601 | NCBI WGS metagenome assembly OGTL01 (sample SAMEA2580112, study PRJEB22360) | human gut metagenome | biome: human gut; feature: human-associated habitat; material: faeces | place: Denmark | collected 2008/2010 | reverse complement strand
GAGAGCCTTATAGGCGCATTTGAAAAACCTCCGGCTATGCCGGAGGATATTTATTATACTCACGAATCATAGGCTTGAAGTTACTGACATCGCTTAGTTAAACCAGCTGTCCGATTTGTTCTCTTCTGCTTTGCCCACGCTTTTCATCAGATCGCGACCGCCCTCAGTCATATTCCTGTTTGCGTCAGCTTCAGATTGCACCACATCGGTTTGCGCAGCTTTGTGCTTCAGTTCCTGATCGATAAATTCGTTTTCGCGCTTAACGCGGGCTTCTTCTTTCGCCAGCGCCAGTTTTTGTTTCTGAATCTCTAAGCTGCGTAGCTCATCTTCATAACTTTGATCGCGTTTTTTGTCCGCAGTGGCTTCGGCATCCAGTTTATCCTGACGAGCTTTCTTATTTGCCGCTGCCGTTGCCGCTCTTTTGTTAGCGGCGGCCTGGGCGTTTGCGCGACGTTGCTTCTCTTGCTGGATTTCCCTGTTGCGCTCCGCGATCCATTCGTCATGCTGCCTTTGCTCTTCATTTTTACCTTGCTGTTCCGCTTCTGCGACAGCAGAGAGTTGATCCTGCAATGATGAGGCGATAGCCGGATAGCTTAAGGAGGCTAAGATGGCGCAAAGAAAAACTTTCTTCATGACTCCTCCTGATCATTAGCTCTTTTCAGGACATTTCGTATTTGGCTGAATACGCGTTTCGTTATACGTCGTGGTAATAACAACGGCTAAACCTGTCGTAAACTGGCACTCTTTACCCACCTGGGTGGAGGTATACACTTTGGTGCCTTCCTTATACGTTAAAGAAACACCTTCCACTAAGGTTTTATCATTCACCATAGAACCCGCTGCCGCGCCAACAGCTCCGCCGCCAACTGCACCTGCCGTCGTTCCGGAATTGCTGCCAGACCCGACGTTGTGGCCAATAACACCGCCAGCGACTGCACCAATAAGCGCGCCGAAGGCTTGTGCGTTTCGTTTATTTTGGGAGTTGTCTACGGCAACTTTTGCGGGAAGAATGGAAATAATATTAACGGTTTTAGTTTCTTGTTTGGTATTCAGTTGATCGGTTTGATAAACATCGGCGGCATGATCATCAGCATTTGACTGGCATCCTGCCAGAGTGAATGACGCTAACGTTGCCACAGGCAGAAGACATTTTTTAAATTTCATCACTATTCCTTGTTATACACATTACGAAAAATAAGACATTTAAGATCATCAAAAGAGGAAAGTAAATGTATTGCGTATAAAGGAATAGATTAAATTTATTAAAATTCATGTGGGAAATAATTTATAAAAATACATCATTAAAATATATGTATTAATTTTATATTTATTTCGCAGCCAAACAGGAAAAACATCAGTCAGGACAAAGACGTAAAATTTAAGATGAAAGAATATCTGCCGCTTTGATAATCCCAAAGAGCAAAAGCATCCGACAGCGAGGTGCCGTTATGTTCTGTGAAAGTGGAGAAGGTAACCGCTAACGTTGTACCGGTGATTCGACGGAGAGTGTGGATTGCTGAGCTTCTTTTTTGCTCTGATGGTGCTGCCATGCACCGACGGACGAGTAGATAAAACGGCCAAAGAAGAAGATAAAGCTGATGAGCAGTACGATACGGGTCATGCGACTGTTAAATCGGTGTCGTTTTCGCATACTGGTTGCCTGACTCACAAAAGGTTCCTTGAAGTATGTCCCACGCTGTGGACGGTACTTACATTAAGGCACAACAGGACAAAATGGTCAATTCTTCGTTATGTAAAAAAGCGTCAGTGGATACATATTTTAATGTTATGGAAGTTAATTTAATTATTTACAATGATGATGTAATAATGATGAATTAACATGATAAACGTAATAATTCATTAATCAGGGTTATTTTGTTTGATATATATCAATTGGAACTTTCATATGACACTTAGAATCAATGCTCTCTATAGTGATGAATAATCATCATTCGAAGTCAGGTGGGATGCCTGTCTGAATACACCTCCTTCAGGATGTGGGGGATTCTGCTGAGCATCTATGAAACTGAATGCAACTTATATAAAAATACGTGATAAATGGTGGGGGCTTCCGCTGTTCCTGCCTTCTTTAATCTTGCCCATTTTCGCCCACATTAATACTTTCGCGCATATTTCTTCCGGTGAGGTTTTTCTCTTTTATCTGCCTCTGGCTCTGATGATCAGCATGATGATGTTTTTCAGCTGGGCGGCATTGCCAGGGATCGCCTTAGGGATTTTTGTCCGCAAATATGCAGAGCTGGGTTTTTACGAAACGCTCTCATTAACGGCTAATTTTATTATCATTATCATTCTCTGTTGGGGCGGTTACAGGGTCTTTACTCCCCGGCGTAACAACGTTTCACATGGTGATACACGTTTAATTTCCCAGCGTATATTCTGGCAGATTGTGTTTCCTGCAACGCTGTTTCTGATACTTTTCCAGTTTGCTGCGTTTGTAGGATTACTGGCGAGCAGAGAAAATCTGGTCGGCGTCATGCCTTTTAACCTCGGGACCTTAATCAATTATCAGGCCTTACTGGTGGGCAATCTGATTGGTGTCCCGCTGTGCTACTTCATCATTCGTGTAGTGCGAAATCCGTTTTATTTACGTAGTTATTATTCGCAATTAAAACAGCAGGTTGATGTCAAAGTCACCAAAAAAGAGTTCGCACTCTGGCTACTGGCATTAGGTGCTTTACTGCTGCTGTTATGCATGCCGTTAAATGAAAAAAGCACAATTTTTAGCACCAACTATACCTTGTCATTATTGCTGCCCCTGATGATGTGGGGAGCGATGCGCTATGGTTATAAGCTGATTTCGCTGCTCTGGGCGGTCGTGTTGATGATCAGCATCCACAGCTATCAAAATTACATTCCCATTTATCCTGGCTATACCACGCAGCTGACCATAACCTCCTCCAGTTATCTGGTATTCTCTTTTATTGTCAATTATATGGCTGTACTGGCAACCCGTCAGAGAGCGGTAGTCAGACGCATTCAGCGGCTTGCGTATGTGGACCCGGTGGTTCATCTGCCAAATGTTCGCGCCCTGAATCGCGCGTTGCGTGATGCCCCCTGGTCTGCGCTTTGTTATTTACGCATCCCTGGCATGGAAATGCTGGTTAAGAACTATGGCATCATGCTGCGGATTCAATACAAGCAAAAACTTTCTCACTGGCTGTCACCCTTGCTGGAACCGGGTGAGGATGTTTATCAGCTTTCGGGTAACGATCTCGCGCTGCGACTGAATACAGAATCGCACCAGGAGCGCATTACCGAACTGGATAGCCATCTCAAGCAATTTCGTTTCTTTTGGGATGGAATGCCGATGCAACCGCAGATTGGCGTCAGTTACTGCTATGTGCGCTCGCCAGTGAATCATATCTACCTGCTGCTGGGAGAGCTAAATACGGTCGCCGAGCTTTCCATCGTGACCAACGCCCCGGAAAATATGCAGCGTCGCGGGGCAATGTATTTGCAACGCGAATTGAAAGATAAAGTCGCGATGATGAATCGGCTACAGCAGGCGCTGGAACACAACCATTTTTTCCTGATGGCCCAGCTGATTACCGGTATGCGTGGCGATGTCTACCATGAAATTCTTCTGCGCATGAAAGGTGAGAATGATGAACTGATCAGCCCCGACAGCTTCTTGCCGGTCGCGCACGAATTTGGTTTATCGTCGAGTATCGACATGTGGGTCATTGAGCATACGCTGCAATTTATGGCTGAAAACAGAGCGAAGATGCCCGCTCACCGTTTTGCGATTAATCTGTCGCCAACCTCGGTATGTCAGGCTCGTTTTCCCGTTGAAGTCAGTCAGCTGCTGGCTAAATATCAAATTGAAGCGTGGCAACTTATTTTTGAAGTCACCGAAAGTAATGCTCTGACCAATGTTAAGCAGGCGCAAATCACCTTGCAGCATCTTCAGGAATTAGGCTGCCAGATTGCGATTGATGATTTCGGCACCGGCTACGCCAGCTATGCGCGGCTTAAAAATGTGAATGCCGATTTGCTTAAAATTGACGGCAGTTTTATCCGCAATATTGTGTCAAATAGTCTGGATTATCAGATAGTGGCGTCGATTTGCCACCTGGCGCGAATGAAGAAAATGCGGGTAGTGGCAGAGTACGTTGAAAACGAAGAGATCCGCGAGGCGGTGCTCTCTTTGGGGATCGATTATATGCAGGGTTATCTTATTGGTAAGCCGCAACCGTTAATTGATACGCTGAATGAAATCGAACCCATTCGCGAAAGTGCCTGAATAATGCAGGCCGACATTTCTTGTCGGCCTGCAAAGCATTAAGCGGCGATTTCTGGTGTACTTTCTTCTTCAATTTTCAACCGCCAGCCAGCCACGCCTTCCCAGTATTCTTGCTCCTTTTCCAGATCAAGCAGTACCAGCGCATTCTGACTAAACCAGTCATGCGGAAAACGCAGTGTCCAGTGACTGTCATCGGTAATCAGCGTCAATGTTGGCGGTGTGGTGGTTGCCTGACGTTGATTATTGAGTAATACGCCAAGGCGCAATAGCTGAATCAGTGGCAGGAACTGTTTCTTCTTAAACAAGGTAAAGCGCGGCAGATCGTCGAGCTTAATCGCTTTACGGTGATAGCGCACCAGCGTCGCCATCATCAACTGCTGTTCCTGATTAAAACCCGGCAAGTCGCTGTTTTGCAGAATATAAGCGGAGTGGCGATGCAAACCGCTGTGGTTGATATTCAACCCGACCTCATGCAGCATGGCGGCCCATCGCAGTAGCGCCTCCAGTTGCGGATGCGCCAGCTTCGGTTGCTGTTCCCGCCACTGTTCGTACATTTGCATAGTGGTATCCAGCACCCGTCGGGCCTGTTCGCTGTCGATGTGATACTGGTTGGCGAGGCTGCTGGCGGTGCGACTACGCACATCCTGATGACGGAAACGTCCTTCCATTTCATACAGTACGCCTTCGCGTAACGCCCCGTCAGAAAGGCGCAGTTCACGGATGGCTAAAGCATCAAACACACCGCATAAAATCGCCAGTCCAGGAACGAAGACTGTTTTCCGCTCTTCAGAAAGACCCGGTAAACTCAGCGATGCGAAATTACGGTGACGTAAAACTTCTTTTACCAGTTTTTCCAGACGTTCCGGGGTAATTATCCCGTCTTTCTCGCCCATTTCCATTAACACTTCATGGGCGGCTTTTATGGTACCGGAAGCGCCCATTGCCACGTTCCAGCCCTGAATACGGAATTGCCAGGTTAAAGTTTCCAGTTTTTGTGCTGCCGCCATACGAGCGCGCTGAAAATTCTCTTTATTGATGACCCCGCCAGGGAAGTAAAGCTGGGCAAAGCTGACACAACCCATCCGGCGGCTTTCAACGAGAATCGGTTCGAAATTTTCCCCAATCACCAGTTCTGTAGAACCGCCGCCAATATCAATAACCAGTTTGCGACCTTTCTCCGGTTGGGTATGTTCCACGCCCATAAAAATCAGACGGGCTTCTTCATTACCGGAAATAATTTCAATCGGGTAGGGAATGACCTTTTCCGCGCGTTTCAGAAAGTCAGTGGCGTTCAGCGCCTGACGCAGCGTATGGGTGCCGACTATACAGACGCTGGCAGGAGAAAAACCTTGTAGCCGTTCGGCAAACAGCGACAGACAGTTCAAACCGCGCGTCATTGCCTCTTCACTCAACATATTATCTGGCCCCAGGCCGTCCGCCAGATGCACCCGCTGTTTCAGGCGGCCAATAATCTGCATGGCACCATCTACCACACGGGCTATGACCATGTGAAAACTGTTTGAACCAAGATCGACCGCAGCAAACTCCTGCGGACGAGGGGATTTATCGTGTATTGGCATAGGGTTATTCAGGTTGTTCGAGTGATTTGATGTAGTCGTAAATCGCCAACTGCGCCCGTACTTTGCGGCGATTGCCGCGGGGAACGTAGCGATTACTGAGTTCTTTATCGATATAACGTGCTTTGACCGTATCGCTGAACAATATGTCGATGATGTCCAGCACCCGCTGCTTCAGGCGCGGATCGAGCAGCGGTGTCGCCACTTCAATACGATAATCAATATTGCGCGTCATCCAGTCGGCGGAAGAAAGGTAGACCTTTTTATCGCCGCCATTTTCAAAAATATAAACCCGGTCATGTTCAAGGTAACGGTCAACAATACTGATGGCACGAATGTTGTCGCTAATGCCTTCCAGATTGGGGATCAGCGAACACATGCCGCGAACCAGCAGATTAACCGGTACGCCGGAGCTGGAGGCCGCATACAGACGATCAACCAGGCCTTTATCGACAAGGTTATTTAGCTTCAGGGTGATACCGCTGGGCAGCCCTTGCTGCGCGTTGGCGATTTCGCGGTCCACCATTTCATACAACAGGCGGCGGGAGTTTTGCGGCGACACCATTAAATAATCAAATGTCACCGGACGGTATGGGTTTTCAATAAAGTTGAACACCCGCCGTACTTCGTTGGTGATGCGCGCATCAGCGGTCAGCAACGAATAATCAGTATAAAGACGCGCGGTTTTTTCGTTAAAATTTCCGGTCCCGATGTGTGCGTAACGCACCACTTCACCGTTTTCTTTACGTGAAATCAGGAACAGTTTGGCGTGAATTTTCAGCCCCGGCGCAGAGAAGATAACGTGCACGCCTGCTTCGGTCAGGCGCTTCGCCCAGTGAATGTTGGCTTCTTCGTCAAAACGCGCCTGTAACTCAACCACCACGGTGACTTTCTTACCGTTGTGTGCGGCGTGGATCATCGAGTCGATGATGCGTGAATCTTTCGCCACGCGGTAAATGTTAATTTTAATCGCCAGTACGCTCGGGTCGAACGAAGCCTGACGCAGCAGTTCCAGCACATGCTCAAAGGTGTGATAAGGATAATAGAGCAACACATCGCGTTCGCGAATGGCATCAAAACCATTGCGGAACTGGGCTTTATCAAACCAAATATGGCGTAAACGCGGCAGTGGTTTGTTCACCAGATTGGCTTTGCCGACATTGGGGAAATTAATAAAGTCTTTAAAATTATGATAACGACCACCAGGGACGATGGAGTCGTAGCGGGAAATAGTCAGTTTTTCGCGTAACACTTCAACCAGCGCATTGGGCATATCGCGCTGATAAACAAAACGCACCGGCTCAGCAGTTAAACGCTGCTTGAGACTGGAAGACATCAACTCCATCAGGCTGGCTTCCATCTCATGCACTAAATCGTATTCGGCATCGCGGGTCATCTTCATTGAATAGGCATTCAGCGCGTCATAATCAAAGAAGCCTTTGAAAATATCATCAAGGCAATAACGCAGAATGTTATCCAGAAGAATCATCGGCTTGCGTCGACGCGGCGCTTCTGGCGGTAAATTCACAAAGCGTGGCACTTTATCTGATGGGATCTCCAGCAGCGCGTAACGGATGGTATCGCCACGGATAATTTCCACCGCAAGATAGGTGTAATCATCTTTCAGGAACTGCACTAAGTCTGTGTCAGGATTGATTAAAATCGGCGTAATGTGCTGACGCAGATACTGCTTAAAATAATGACGCAGCCAGTTTTGTTGATTGACGGAGAGTTGGCGTTCATTAATCAGGAAGATCTGGTTGCGCGCCATCTCCAGCAACAGCTCGTTGTAGAGGCCGTCGAATTCCTGATCGGCTTTCAGCACCCGGGACTGAATTTTGCCCAGTAAATGGCGGGAATGAGAGTTGGAACCTTGTTCTTCGCTAATAATGATGCGTCGCTTCAGTTCAGCGAAGCGGACTTTATAGAACTCATCAAGGTTATTGGAATAGATCCCCAGGAAACGCATCCTTTCAATCAGCGGGTTAGATTTGTCCGCCGCTTCCTGAAGCACGCGTTCATTGAACGATAACCAACTGAGCTCTTTTTCGATGTATAGCTTTTCCTGACCCATTACCACTTTTACTCCGTTTTATTCACGGGACACTGCCTGGATATTATGGCGAGCAATATTGGCAGATGTCCAACTATGCCAGAAAAGGGGGAAAAAAACTGCTGGAGCTTGCGATTTACAGGTGAATTGAAAAACGCCAGCGGCAGAGCTGGCGCTTTAACTACGGGGGCATTACTCGTCGGCAGCGTAGCCCTGCGGCGGCAGACGTTGACCATCCAGCCACGCGGCGTTTTCGTGCATTTTCAGACGACCATCGGCAAACCAGCTAATCACCAGTGGATAAATAGCGTGTTCCTGGGTTTGCACGCGGGCGGTGATATCATCTTCCGTATCACCAGCAAATACCGGGACTTTCGCCTGTAAAATAACCGGGCCACCGTCCAGTTCATCGGTGACGAAATGCACCGATGTACCGTGCTCTTCATCGCCATTTTCCAGCGCCTGACGATGGGTGTGTAATCCGGGATATTTCGGCAGCAGAGAAGGGTGAATGTTCAGCAAACGCCCGGCATAGTGGGAGACAAACGCCGGGCTGAGAATGCGCATAAAACCAGCCAGCACGACCACATCGGGTGCGTACATGTCGATTTCATGAATCAACTCCCGGTCATAGGCTTCACGACTGTCAAACGCGCTGGCGATGAGCGTATGCGTTGCAATACCCGCCTGGCGGGCGCGTTCAAGGCCGAACGCGTCGGCCTTATTGCTGAAAACTGCCCGTACGGTGCCTTTAATTTTATTGGTTTTGCAGGCGTCAATAATTGCCTGCAAATTACTTCCGTTGCCGGAAATAAGCACCACAATATTCATTATTCGATAACCACGCGTTGTTCGGAATCAGAGGCTTTGATGATACCGATTTTCCACGCGTTTTCACCGTTGGCATTGAGCAGGGCGAGGGCTTTGTCCACTTCCGGAGCAGGCAGGGCAATAATCATCCCGACGCCGCAGTTGAAGGTGCGATACATTTCATGGCGCTCAACGTTACCTGCCGTTTGCAGCCAGTTGAACACTTCCGGCCACTGCCAGGATGATTCATCAATCACTGCCTGAGTATTATCTGGCAATACGCGCGGAATGTTTTCCCAGAAGCCGCCGCCGGTCAGGTGCGCAATAGCATGCACATCGACCTTTTCAATCAACTCCAGCACGGACTTCACGTAAATGCGGGTTGGTGCCAGCAGATGATCGGCTAATGGCTTACCATCAAGTTCGGTGGTTTGCGGATCACAACCGCTGACTTCAAGAATTTTGCGCACCAGCGAATAGCCGTTCGAGTGCGGACCGCTGGAGCCGAGTGCAATCAGCACATCGCCATCGCTGACTTTAGAGCCGTCGATGATTTCTGATTTTTCTACCACGCCAACGCAGAAACCAGCGACATCGTAATCTTCACCGTGATACATCCCCGGCATTTCTGCCGTTTCGCCACCCACCAGTGAACAGCCCGATTGCAGACAACCTTCCGCAATGCCGCTGATCACCGCTGACGCGGTATCAACATCCAGTTTTCCGGTTGCGTAATAGTCGAGGAAAAACAGCGGTTCCGCACCTTGCACCACCAGGTCATTAACGCACATGGCGACCAGATCAATACCAATGGTGTCGTGACGTTTTAAGTCCATCGCCAGACGCAGCTTGGTACCTACGCCGTCAGTGCCGGAAACCAGCACGGGTTCACGATATTTTTGCGGCAATGCACACAGCGCACCGAAGCCGCCCAGACCGCCCATCACTTCCGGACGACGCGTTTTCTTCACTACGCCTTTGATTCTTCCAACCAGAGCATTACCCGCGTCAATATCAACACCGGCATCTTTGTAGCTAAGAGAGGTTTTATCGGTCACTGCTTGGGTCCCCACGCGTTACTTGCGGTAGAAAAATAAAATTCGGCGCAATTCTAACAGGGAAAGCAAACGTTTGCGAGACTGCTTTACACAACCTTTTTGCACGTCTTTTCCCCAGGCGCGCGGCGAAAGAATACTTGTACCAGGGCAAAGGATCGTTTTCGGATGGAATAATCTTCTTCCATAACCATTTGAATACAAAATAACTTTATCTCAAACCGTTATCATTTTGACTAAAGTCAACGAAAATAATATTGCCGGCTTGAAGAAAGGAGGTATAATCCGTCGATTTTTTTTGTGGCTGCCCCTCAAAGGAGAAAGAGTATGAAGATCGTGGAAGTCAAACACCCACTCGTCAAACACAAGCTGGGACTGATGCGTGAGCAAGATATCAGCACCAAGCGCTTTCGCGAACTCGCTTCCGAAGTGGGTAGCCTGCTGACTTACGAAGCGACCGCCGACCTCGAAACGGAAAAAGTAACTATCGAAGGCTGGAACGGCCCGGTAGAAATCGACCAGATCAAAGGTAAGAAAATTACCGTTGTGCCAATTCTGCGTGCGGGTCTGGGGATGATGGACGGTGTGCTGGAAAACGTTCCGAGCGCGCGCATCAGCGTCGTCGGTATGTACCGTAATGAAGAAACGCTGGAGCCGGTACCGTACTTCCAGAAACTGGTTTCTAACATCGATGAGCGTATGGCGCTGATCGTTGACCCAATGCTGGCAACCGGTGGTTCCGTTATCGCGACCATCGACCTGCTGAAAAAAGCGGGCTGCAGCAGCATCAAAGTTCTGGTGCTGGTAGCTGCACCAGAAGGTATCGCAGCGCTGGAAAAAGCGCACCCGGACGTCGAACTGTATACTGCATCAATTGACCAGGGACTGAACGAGCACGGATACATTATTCCGGGCCTCGGCGATGCCGGTGACAAAATCTTTGGTACGAAATAAAGAATAAAAATAATTAAAGCCGACTTTAAGAGTCGGCTTTTTTTTGAGTAAAGCGCCTATAACACATAATACAGAGGATAATACTATGACGCGCCGTGCTATCGGGGTGAGTGAAAGACCGCCACTTTTACAGACAATCCCGCTTAGTTTGCAACATTTGTTCGCCATGTTTGGTGCAACCGTCCTGGTGCCCGTCTTATTTCATATTAACCCGGCGACTGTACTGTTATTTAACGGTATAGGAACGCTGCTGTATCTCTTCATCTGTAAAGGGAAAATCCCGGCTTATCTTGGTTCCAGCTTTGCCTTTATTTCACCGGTATTGTTACTGTTGCCGTTAGGGTATGAAGTCGCGCTGGGCGGCTTTATTATGTGCGGCGTGCTGTTCTGCCTGGTTTCTTTTATCGTGAAGAAAGCGGGGACCGGCTGGCTGGACGTGCTGTTTCCACCTGCGGCAATGGGCGCAATCGTTGCCGTCATCGGTCTGGAGCTGGCGGGGGGGGGTGGCGGGGGGGCGGGGGGGGGGGGGCGCAAACCA
>OGTL01003130.1_pt1 | contig 11292 bp, 10 predicted proteins | sample 1553601 | NCBI WGS metagenome assembly OGTL01 (sample SAMEA2580112, study PRJEB22360) | human gut metagenome | biome: human gut; feature: human-associated habitat; material: faeces | place: Denmark | collected 2008/2010 | reverse complement strand
GTACGGCTCATAAATGACCTTGCCGTGCTTATCCTTCATGGGCTTTCCGTCCTTCCCCAGCTTGGGCGCACCCCTTTGGAGCATTTTTCCGCACTCCACCAGAATTGTTCCCTTAGGAAGCGTTTTGTCAATACAGAGAATGATAATTCATTAAAAAATGAGTTGTTTTTGTGGTGTACAGCCTTAGAAATTGCCTGCTGTCACTTCCTGACAGATTAAATTCTTCATTCTGTCCTCTATTGTTACCTTTTTTGCATTGTTGAAGAACACCCCGACAAGGTAAGTAGTGTTTCCTATCCTCGTCCTGAAACTGCCACCATCAATATAATTTGCTTTATTTTCCGCTGTTTTCTCTTCCTGCATTCGCACCTCTCCTTTCCAAGATTCCCCCTACAAGGGACAGGTAACAAAAAAGGTAACATGACCGAAAAGACCTCTCAAATCACCCTACCTGTATCTGCTACCTGTGTTTTACTTATTTTTCTATTTTCTTGTTACTTTTGTTACCTACAAGAGAAAACCCAGTAAAATCAATACTTTCACTGGGTAACAGAACCGGTAACAAAAAGGTAACATCATCAATTCTGTTACTTGAATGGTATTTCTAATTCCAGTTGCTTCGGTACTGCCATAAAACCATCGCTGTCCGCTTTGTCGGGGATTCCCTGAGAGAAACCGGCACGAACCCAGCCACGCTGTTTGCCATAGACACCGAAATGCATGGCACCATCACTCATAATCCAGTCTGTTACCGAATTATTCATAATGTCGCAAATCTGTTTCAATTCAATTCTCTTTGGCTCATAATCCCTGTGAAGAGCTTCTTTCCAAAGCATTTTGGAACAAACCCTGTCCCCCTTGAAATTATCAAGAAACGCAAGTATCATTCCTGCATCTGCATCTTCCGGCATGAACTGCTTCTGATAATCTTTCAGATACTCGGCTGATTCCCTGCTTAGCATAAGCCTGAACTCTCCTGACCTGTATATCTCCATAGCTTCCGCCCACACCTGCTCGATATACTTTCTTGAAAGCTCTTCATTTTCAAGAATATGACACTTCGCTCTCTCAGGATAAACCATGACCGGCATAAATCGTCTATTGCCTGTTCTGTCGAGAGGAAGCGTATCCATAGCGTTGGAAGTGCCACCAAACACGCACTGTCTCGGTCTGTCCTTTGGCTGTGTCTCATAAGGAACCTTGTAAATGTCGCTCTGTCTGCTGATGAATGACTTTATATCCTCAATGCTCCTTGCACTGGCTGTCGCTATCATTTCCGACAATTCTATGATTAGATGTCCCTGCATTTTTCGGAACACATTTTCATCATCAAGCTTTTTCAGATCATCGGTAAACCACGAATCATTCATGGCAAGGAATCTGAAAAAAGTTGACTTTCCGGCTCCCTGACCGCCCACAAGTATCAGCATATATTCAAATTTCGTCCCCGGACGAAACACTCTTGAAATCGCCCCCAACAAAAGAACTTTCATTGCTTCGTAAACATAAACATTTCTGTCAGCTCCAAGAAAGTGATACAGCACATCCTTGATACGCTCTTTTTTGTCCCAAACCAGAGAATTAAGTTTTTCCTGAATGGGATGGTACTTGTTTTCCATAGCCACTACATTGATTGCCGATTTTATCTTTTTCTCCGTTGTCAAACTGTAATTTTCTTCAAGATACAGCATGATATGGTCTATGTCAGAATCCGTCAGGACTGGACTTTCCCGATACCATCCTAAATCTTTTACAATGTCGTTTCTGTCAGTCATCATGTTATAACGAATGGCTCCCTTGAACTTCGGGTCGTTCTCAAGGACTGTAACCACATTTCTAATGCACTGCTTCACAGCTCCTTTGTCTGTTGTGATTAACTGTTCCCTGATTCCTGCGATATTCCCTGACTCTTCTCTCAATATCTTCCACCCCCTTTCCTAAATCGTGTATCACTGCTTCCTTTTCATCTTCCGTACCCCACAGCAGGGTATCAAGCTGAAACTCAACCTTTTCCCGATTCTGCACAGCTTCCACATATCTTTCATCAATCTTTTCCATGCTTTCCGGTCTGAAATTCCGCTCCCATTCTTTCAGCAGATGAAGATAGTCGGACAGCACCCGATATGTCTTTGTTTTCGTTTCTTCAAGAATCTGCATTGGAGATTTCTCTCTTCTTACCGGCTTGGGCGGTGATCGCACCGAACTGTCATAGATAATCCCAAACTCGTCAGCTATCTGCATGGCTGCTTCTCTTGGTGACCGGTTATAATATTTAGCGACAAAATCAATCGCATCTCCCTTTTCCCCACAACCAAAACAAAAATATTTTTTATCTGTCGGTTTTACTTTCATGCTCGCTGTTTTGTCCTGATGAAACGGACATCTGCACATGTTATTTCGATTGAAAACAATGCCTGCTCTCTCCATGACTTCCCTTGCGGTCACTCTTTCCTTTACTTCATCAAATACTCCCATACAATCCTTTCCGGACAATAAAAAAGCATCTGTATTTCCACTAATGGATTACAAATGCTTCCTAAAGTTCCATATTCTTTTTTCTGATATGCACATCTTGTTTTTTCTCATATTCCATAACCTGCTTCTGTTTCTCTTTCAGTTTTGCCTGAATGGAAACCCTTGCCTGTTCCTTAATCTGTTCCTTTGCCTTAACCTTATTTTTCGGCTCATTCAGGGCAGAGATGATATTTCCCAAAAGTGCCTGTGATGCTTTTTCCAGTTTGGCAACAATCGCATTTACGACCTTGGAAGCCACCGACTTTGATTTATCACTGAGTTTGTCTTTCGGCTGTTGCTGTAAAAGTTCTCCATAGTCCTTTACAACATCAACATCATGCTTCACTGTTTCCTCTTTCACACGCTTTGTGACAACCTCACAAGCCTTTTCATAAGCAAGGTCTACTGCTTCTTCAATGACTGCGTTTACGTCCTCTATCTTCATCACAAGACCATCAAGAACAGCCTGTTTTTCCTCAATGCGTTTCTTCTGATTCATGATGATAAAATCCTGCTTCTCCATATAGCTTGCACCGCCATACACCGGCTCAACATCAATCGTCAGTCCATGATTCTGACAGATGCTGATAAATAGTTTTCTGCACTCTTCATCAAAAACAATCTTCCGGTTATTGTACTTTCCCTTTTTCTCATTCGGCTTCGGAAGTTCAAAGCCAAGTTCTTCCAATGCCTTATCCTGTTGGGGACATAATTCTCCATACTGATTCACAGCATCAAATACATGCCGTTCATGAATATGTGGTGTTGCTTCATCAAGATGCAAAGCCCAGTCCAGTATATGAACATGGGAACCATACCGTCTGTTAAATTCCTCGAAATATTCTGCACTGACCTGTGCAAGCACATCAGCAGACACCGCACCGTCCATGTTTCCAAGCTGTAATAAAGTTTCTTCCGGACACGTTTTATTATTTTCAAGAATAGCATCAATCGTTTTTACTCGGTCATAGTGTCTTGCTTTCCGGTTTCTCTCATTCTGACCGTCCACATGGTCTGAATATTTCTCAACATAATATGCTTTTTCTATTTCCGTAAAAGTGAATCTCGCCCGCTCGTCCTTATCATTCGGCAGGCTGTACCCCTGATAACAATCCCAGTACACATTCATCTTCGTTCTCTCTGCGTCAATATGCTCACTATTTTCTACATCAAATCTGCGGTCATTGTGCTTTGCGTCATAGGTTCCATGCTTGCCTGACCGTCCATTGTGCCTAGTTGCTTTCATGCTAATCTTTCCTTTCTTTCCATAAAAAAAGACCAAGTAAATCTCTCTACTCAGTCTGTTTATCGTAACAATATTTAGTTCTTTTCCCGAAGGGAATTGCAACAAAGTTGCTTAATCTTGTGAAGCTTTGCTACAAGCAATACCCAGTACTTAGTGGCGAAACGCCACTAACTGGGCAATGGTTGCACCCTTGACCGGCTAAGGCGCTTCGCCCTTAACCCGAGCGGAGTCTTTCTCCTGCACCTTGCGTAAGGCTCTGCCTTTACAATCCGACAACCTGAAATTTGTGGGTTCTTTACATAGATAAAATTTCAATTTTCAAAGCTATCCCCATTGAGAGAATAAACTAAAATTTATTCCACTATCCCACTCCAATTGTTTACAATAATATCTGCGTTACTTTCAAGGTCCGTAGCACCGTCCAATTCAATTTTTACACACGACATATTTGTCATCCATTCTTTCTGTTCTCTCATATTTGGTGATCCATCTTCTTCATAACTTCGATTATCTTTCAAAAATTTCATATGGGATTCATACATATCTCCACCTTCAAGTACTCTTCTTCCAAATCGCTCTATTGCTCTTTTATGAACTCGTTGTATTCGAATATCTGGTTCAACATAAAGAAATACCATCATTTTAAACATATCATCAAATGCATAATGAAAGGAACTCATCGAACCAGCCATAACAAAATGTTCATATGGAGCAATATCAGTGTTCAGTCTGCTAATCTTTTCTTCCCTCGTATACATTTGTGTATATGGACTATCTGTATTCTGTTTCCAAATATAATCATCCACATCAAAATATAGATATCCCAGTTTCTGTGCAACTATTTTTCCAAGTGTTGTCTTTCCACTTCCAGATGGACCAATTATCATAATTCCAGTTGACATATTTACACCTCACTAAATAGCAATAAAGATTTATTATTGTTCTGAAAATCGGAATTTATTACTTATTCATTTCATCAACTAAGCTTGCTGCTTTTACCGTCATTTCCACCCATCCAGGCACAAAACCACTGCGCAATGCATTTTTTACCGATTTAAGATTTGACCACGCACAGCAGTAAAATGGTACTTTGCCTCTTTCAATTATTTCAATTGCAAGATTACTTGTTAGTGATGAAGCAATTCCCATTCTTCGATATTCAGGCAAAACATCGACACCTATCTGCCACATATTATCACAATCCGCTGAACACGCTGCGAGACCTACAAGCTTCTCACCATCATATGCTCCAACTCCCAGAACATCTAACTCTTTTCTATCTGCACACAATGCATTCCCCCACATTGGAAGATACAAATCTGCAAAATCTTTTTGTTCTAACACTTTAAGGACATAATTGCACTCTAATCTTTTCAATCGTTCCATATCCGGCAAAAAATACTCTGCCATAAAACATACTCTATATCCTTTTTCTTTCATCCGTTCATCAAGCCAGTGCATGTTAGGCGTCTCAAAACAATGATAAAATTCAAACTTACTCAGATATGTTTCAACTATTTCTTTAAATTCATCTTTCACAGATGCAACTACATTGCTTCCATAAGACACAAAATTACAAGCGATAGGTTCTTTATAATATTTTCTTGCCAAAGGTCCAACTCCAGATTTAACAAATACATTTGTATCCTGAAGGAAGTCAGAAACCTTTGCATTTGTGTCATATGCAGATTGCTGCATTGCTATATCCATTATTTCTTTATTCGTCATAACTTACTTCCTTTTTTATTCTTTATCCAATACTAAATTATAAATTGTTATCATTCACTAAATATGAAGTTGTCAATAGCGTTTAACAGAATTAAGATTCTTTTTATTCCTTTATTCTGCCTTATTAAGATGCCACAAATCAAGAATACTTCTCAATTTGTGGCACTAATTCATTAAACAAAATGTGCTATAATCGAATGTCTTTCTTCAACTATATTAAACCTAAATGTTTTTCGACACAAGTTAATGTACTCTCAACTGTACTATCCACAGTTCTCTCTATCCAAAAGAAAGAACTGCTTTTAATCTCCTCTATGCGATTTACATTGAGTTCATATAAGGTAATATTCACAGTTTGTTTGGCTTTTTCTATATCAGTCGCTGAATTTAAGTACTGAAAAAATCCCTGATGATCTGGTCGATTACCATATTCATCAACAAGATTAGATGGGTCTTTTATGAGAAAAACAACTCTCGCTGGTTCAGAAAAAGCGAGTGCCTGAGCAACTGTAAGATGACAATCGCACAAAACTTTCTTATTTTCTGATAAACGAATCAAATCAAGAAGAACAAACTCTAACTGTTCACGAGTATTATTCAACAGCCAATTCTTATATTCTTCAACTGTTCTTCCAAAAAATTCATCTGCACTGTTAAAATACGTATTCATCGCAGGCTGAAATAATGGGTTCGACATTTTTTTGTGCTCGTCGAATCTCTCATCAACATCAAATAGTTCAAATCCATACTTTTCCGCCAACGCACGTGAAACGGTTGTCTTTCCTCCACAAGGTGTTCCCGTTATAAAATAAACATTTTTTAAGTACTCTTTGATTACATTATCTTGAAATATCATTGCACAATCTCCTTTATTAAATAGTTTTTCGGGTTCTGCCTATACATAAAACTATTTAACATAGTTCTATGAACTCAGATATTTCTTAATTTTAAGAACATCATCATATTCATTTCACCTCCACAACTTTCGATTTGTATATTTCTATTATACCATAATGATAGTCATTTTTACAAACTTGAAGTTGTCTCTCTTTTATACCAAAAAATCTACTATCATTTTCTTTTCATCCTCTGTCAAAAAATGCATATGTCCTCTTGCTTTCAGTAAGTATGTTGTACAATTATCTATTATTTTCTCTGCTCTAGATATCACTTGCTTGGCTGGGAATAAACAATCCATTTCAGCCGCCATAACCAATGTCGGAGCCTTACATTTTTTCATATCCTCTGACTTCACATTGCTTGGCATTCCAGTCTTTACTTTTGAAAAATCAATACTTAATTTTGCCGTTTCATAAATATCATCAGTAATATTCTCTTCTACAATTGCCATAGGCAATATACATTTTCTTAACCATTTGTCTTTGTGCGTAATCCAATACATAATCATAGGAATCATCATACTAATACTATTAATTGAAGGAGCATTACTTATTCCAGAAGGAACATACAATACAACCTTTTCCATCTTATTAGGAACAACACACATTGTTTTAGCAATTATTCCTGCACCAAATGAACCCCCAAAGCAAGAAATTTTATCATAACCAAGTGTTTCAATTATCTCAGCTACCCATTTCCCATAATCATAATTATTAGGAGACAAACAAACTTCTGCACTTTTTCCAGGATGTCCGATAGTATCAACCGCATAAATATGAAAATCCTTCATCAAGAAATCACATCCTAATAAATTGTATGCTGTAGTAGCATTTCCACCATGAAAAACAAGCAAAGGAACACCTGTAAAATTGCCAGTTTCAATTAGATGTGTTTTTCCAAATGTAGTATCAATATATATATCTTCAAATTTTTTATCTAGCCTTTCCAACTGTCTTTCATATAGAGATAAAATTGCTTCTTTACCTTTATCTGACTTGTATATACTCATACTATTTACTTCCTTACTCTTACAAAAATTCAAAGTTTCTGTTTCCTGTGACTCATCCTCTAGCACTCATTTTTTTATAAATCTTATTCTTTTCTTATAATATATTTGATGGATAGTCAATTCCATTGTTAAAACAATATATATATGATAGTCTAACTATTCTATCACATAATGGCTTTTGCCGTTTCACTTCTTCTATACGTAAATTCATATGCCTAATAATGTGCAATAAGTAACCGCCATACGCTTCCTCTATAATATTATATAGTGCTTGCCTCAAATCCTTTTCAATTGAACACACCTCTATATAATCACCAATTGTCTCCATCAAAATATTATGAAAATTAAATAAATCATTTGTTGAATTTATTATACTAATAATCTCACTTGGCTTGTATAAACAAATATCAGTGACATGCTTTTCCAATATCTTTTTTTTTATTTTTCCGTTAATCAATCCTCTTTTAACTTCTTCAAAATAAACAAATAAAGATATGAATTCCATCCTCTCTGACTCATCAGAGTTATTTTGAGCCTTCTCATATACCTCATCTTCTAAGCTTTCATACATAATATTTGTGAACATTTCTAATTTACGATCGTTTTCTCCAGGTATTTTTGAATAAAAATAACCCATATTCAAATATAACCCTTTTGCAATATATCTGCAGTATTCATATATCTCTTCAGGATAGTTAATAATATCATGGAGATTGGTTAGCATAATCATTAGGTGTAAGTAGCATAGTACTGACTTAGAAAAGAAAATTGGTACCGCATTTCTAATATCATTAATTTTCTTGATACTGCCTTTAAGACTATATTTCTTATAGAAAAATGCTTTAGTATCAAATTTACTTTCTAATGTCTTTTCAACCAATTCATACATTAGAAAGTTTTCTCTATACTCAGACTGTTCTTTATATGAACTGATGCTACTTGTACCAAAATCAATAATATGTATTTTCCCTCCTTTTTCTATCATAATATTCTTTGAATGTATATCTCCATGGATAATCCCTTGCGATTGATAAAAAACTATTGCCTCGAATATCTTCAATAACATATTTACTCTTTCACTTATATTAGAGTTTTCTTCTAACCATTTTTCATAAGTTATACCATCAATAAACTCCATAGAACAGCAATAACACCCATTTTCCATCCATGCATCATGTATTGTAGCAATTCTAGAATCCTTCAATTTTGCAATTTTTCGAACCTCAGCTAAATATTGTTCTGTATTTATTTCATTCTTTCCATTTCTTTGTCGTGGAAGCCATATTTTTATTGCATCATCTCTTCTCGTAATTTTATGTGTTCCTTTTATTACAACACCGTTGGCTCCTGGTTCTCCTATTGGCTTAATATTTTCATAACGTTCAAAGTTTGGTTCCATCCATGAGCCATTTATTTTCACTTTAATCTTTCCATCTTTATATTCATAATTTGGATTAGGCATTTTTTATCTCCTTACACTGGTATCCTTTATTTTATAAAAATCATCATTCAGTAGTTTATCCAAAATTTATCAACTCGACAAATTCTGATTTGTATATTTCTATTATACCATAATGATAGTCAGTTTTACAAACTTGAATTTATCTATTTGCGACTATAATTTCATCAAATTATCTATATAAAGCATCTTTGTATTGAATAATAAATTCATCTATCCCTAATTATAATAACGCTTGGTTAAATTACTGTTGATATACTTTTTTATGAAAATAAAAATCTAGTAATAGCCCTTATCAAGAATTCCCATCTTCATATCATCAATATTTATATTTAATTCTTCAGCATACTTTTTACAACCATCACTACACCATCTATATAATAAGTCATAAAAATAATCCATATCAACAGATGGCCATAATTCTTCTCTAGAATAATCTGATTCCACACATTTAACATGGCGAAAGTAAAACTTTTCAAGTTTAGGATAAATAAGTATATCCTCAATACCAATTTTTTCTTTATGAATTACAAAGCTAGGACAATATGCCACAATATTTTTATCAGAAATCTTTTTAATCTGTAAATTTGCAGGTACATATGACTCAAAAATAAACGACGGGATTAAAAAACCAGCTTTTTGCTTAAATATTCGTGATGTATGAAAATGCGATTCAATATCAACATTTGGATATTTTTCTTTAAAATATGTAATAACTATTCGTTTAACTCCGTCATGGTCAACAATTACAGGGCGAGTACAAGTAATTTTTGTTTCAAACTTATATGTATTATCTAACTCTTTAAATTCGTCATCAGTATGTTGACTTCGTCCACTGCTAAAAAGTAACGGAATTGGGGTTTCGTCTTGTACTAAGTAATTAGATGATAATAACATTTCAATCCCTGCATGATGTATGGCATCTCCATCATTATTACTAGTCATTCTATAAACCACACCTAAATCATCAGATTCTACAACATCTTTATAATATGGATATTGATGTGTTGCAAAAAAGGCAGCTACACTAGGATCAGAAGTAATATCCAAGCACTCTGAATTAACTCCATATTGTTGTGCCAAAACATTACCAAATGATTTACCAAAGTTCGCCATTAGTTTGTTCATGGTTACTCTTTTAGTTTTATTTCTTATGCTATCATTAACATAGTCATAATAAATAAAATGATTGAATCTATTATTTTGAGTAATAATATTTAGTGTATTATCGGATGCCTCAAGACGTATAGGACTAACTTTATCTCGATAAAATGATGGCAACAATGTATCATAATCCTTTATCTGACCCCTATAAACATAACACTGCTTGTGATTTTTTTTCAAATATTCAATTAACATATCAATATTCTCTGCTGGCGCATTTTTATCAAACATAATTTTTACCACATCACTTTCTTTTATATTCTATCTCAATTCCAGTTATAACCCCAATGCCATAACTCCACAAATTTCGATTTATAACCAGCCAAATTTCAAGTGGCCCGTTCATTTATTTCTTGAATTTATATTTTCCCTTTCCATGACCGGATACTGGTTCAATAATATCCGCCTGCACCAAATTGGAAAGAAGTTTCGAAGCACCTGAACTTTTCAGCTCAAGAAGTTCCATAACTGCACTTCTTCCAAATACTCCATCAAAGCCAAACTTCTCAAAGAGTCTATGGATATGAACCGTTGTTTTTACTGTGAAATCGCTTCCTTTTGCGGAAAGCACGCTTTCAATATCCACTTTTGCGTCTTGAATGTCCACTTTCATACCTTGAATGTCCACTTTTTCTTTGTTCAGAAGTCCGCTTATGTGAAGATTTCGATTTTGAAGTTCATTTTGCTCGTTCAAAAGCAGGTTTCTAAGAAACAGTTCCAGATATTCTGTTGTCCTCGTATTGCCTTCCCCGAAGATATGAATTTGCCATAACCTTGAAATAAATACTGCAAGATGATGGATAATCTCATCCATTGAAAGACCTTTATAGCTAAAATCTTTCTCCTGTGAAAAATCATATTCAAGCGTTGCTCTCAGTTCAGAAGCGCTACCGTACATAACGGTTGCCCCATCAAGGACCCATTCTTTCTCTTTCATTGTGATTTTGCCTTCAATATTCTGAATGGCAGTATCAATCAGATATTTAGATGGTTTGAGTCCGTCCACCGCCTGAAGTCCGATTGCTGTACTCCAAGCATAACCCTTATGCGCTTTATCCGATTCAGATTCTCTTAAATATTCCTTAAATGGGTCTTTTTCCATATCCACTGCCTCGTTTTCCATAGTTTCATATTGCCTTTGCATCTGTAATCAATTCGGCCTCAATTGGACGTCCAATCACTTTCAGCTACATCCAGTTTCTTTACCAGCATATCCTTAAGAACAATAAAAGCCGGAATAAAACTGTCACGTATCAGCATAATCATTTCATC
>OGTL01003118.1_pt1 | contig 11360 bp, 9 predicted proteins | sample 1553601 | NCBI WGS metagenome assembly OGTL01 (sample SAMEA2580112, study PRJEB22360) | human gut metagenome | biome: human gut; feature: human-associated habitat; material: faeces | place: Denmark | collected 2008/2010 | reverse complement strand
TATTTAGAATAGTTTCAATTCTACCTTAGTTCAATTAAAAGTGGATGCGAAAAAAGCTGCTGGTTATATCGTAGTCACGTTTCAATTCTACCTTAGTTCAATTAAAAGTAACATCCACAATTCTGAGCAGGGCGAATTATTCTTGTTTCAATTCTACCTTAGTTCAATTAAAAGCGTTCATGCAAAATTTGGAAACCTAATCGATCACAGTTTCAATTCTACCTTAGTTCAATTAAAAGCGGATTATATTTCATTCATTTTCTCTACATATATAGAGTTTCAATTCTACCTTAGTTCAATTAAAAGCTGGTATTAAAGGAATTTTAAATTTTAGAGAAGAAGTTTCAATTCTACCTTAGTTCAATTAAAAGGGTATGAACCAGAGCAATGCGATACAAGGAAAAAGAGTTTCAATTCTACCTTAGTTCAATTAAAAGCAATAATGTGGTGCGATATATAAAAACAGAAGTTTAGTTTCAATTCTACCTTAGTTCAATTAAAAGATTCACCCGGATTGTAAAAGTGGATGCAGTACCGGAGTTTCAATTCTACCTTAGTTCAATTAAAAGAATAGAAGAATGCGACGAAATTGGCGAATCAGACTTGTTTCAATTCTACCTTAGTTCAATTAAAAGTCCATTTTTGCGAATAGAAGGAAGTATTTCAGATGGTTTCAATTCTACCTTAGTTCAATTAAAAGATGGGTGAAGGGAGTCAGGGAAGTATTAAATTTAAAGTTTCAATTCTACCTTAGTTCAATTAAAAGGTTTTGGAGGAATGGGAGAAAACGAGAAAAAAGGATGTTTCAATTCTACCTTAGTTCAATTAAAAGCCGCGTAAATATTTAGTCGTGAACATATCGGAAGGTGGTTTCAATTCTACCTTAGTTCAATTAAAAGACAAATTCCCGGAGCTAAATTATACGGATCACCAAAGTTTCAATTCTACCTTAGTTCAATTAAAAGCTTATAAAATTTCTGTAATATGTGGATAGCTAGAGAGTTTCAATTCTACCTTAGTTCAATTAAAAGTGAAAATCATTTTGGTTCTCTTTGTGATTATGATTTGTTTCAATTCTACCTTAGTTCAATTAAAAGGATACGGATGGCTCTGTTTATGGTCGTTCTTATGGTTGTTTCAATTCTACCTTAGTTCAATTAAAAGTAAATCTCAGATACTTTCCAATATTAATGGAGAGGTGTTTCAATTCTACCTTAGTTCAATTAAAAGCTTGGCTACAATTAAGAATCGATTGGCAGAATATAAGTTTCAATTCTACCTTAGTTCAATTAAAAGTTTCTTACTGGTTTACAAGGTAAAGCACAGGAAATTAGTTTCAATTCTACCTTAGTTCAATTAAAAGGAAGACAAACCAGCAACAATATTCTTATCACTCATAAGTTTCAATTCTACCTTAGTTCAATTAAAAGCCGTTAAAAACGCCAACAAATATACTTCAAAATCAATGATTTATCATCCATTTATTCTCATTTTTTACAAACATTTGCAGTCGACCTTCAATTCTTAAATTTACCCTGACCTTCGACAACAACTTTTAAATTATTCATTTTCAACATGTCAAAGAACTATTATTCCATTTCTATTGTAATTACTCTCTCAACCCCCAATCATTTTTTTAAGGTCGACGCTATAAAAAATTAGAAACGCTGGCTTTTTCATCTCCTATAATCTCTTTTTCCAGCCATTTTTCGTCCCGGCTTTTAAAGAAAATCAAACTATCCTTTTCATCCATAAGATTCCGGGCTTCCGATGTTAATTGCTTCAACTGTACTTCTGAAATCTCCCCTTCAAATACACTGTTTTGTATCCATGAAAGGTAACGCCGGCACAATTTCAACATTTTAGCCGTCCGCTTCTGATCGACATCATATACTAAAATGACATACATTACCACCACATTTTCAAAGGTTTATATTCTTCCATCCCCAATAAATGCTTGGTCAGTTTATAACATTCTAATTTAATCAAATGCCTGTAACTGACACTTCTTCCCAACTTCCGGTGTTTTATCGTCTCTTTCGTCCTCTCTTCCCATTCCTGGGCTACTTTTTTCATAGAAGATTGCTTTAGCAGACATCGATTTAAGTGTTGATCGAAATCCGATTCCCTTAACTGTTTACGGTTAAACATGGAGAAAATCAATCGGTCCGCCAATATGGGTTTAAAGATTTCTGCCATATCCAGAGCCAGAGAATAACGCCTTTCCCCCGGCTCATGCAGAAAGCTGATCGTCGGATTCAATTGGGTATGATAAATGGCATCCAGACATAACGAATAACACATACTGTTAGCAAAAGAAATCATCGCATTCACCTCATTGGAAGGTGGCATCTTTGTCCGGTTTCCCATGGAAAAACCATCGATAATCGTATCAAATGCCTCATAATAGGTTTGACGGATATTCCCCTCGATTCCCATCAACATCGGAATATCGGTTGCAGTAGCAATCAATGGAATATAGGCTTCTATCCGTTCAATCTGTTGCCTGGTATCTTTTCCCCGATTCGTATAATATCTCAGATTCTTCAACATGTTAAACGCTGCCCCATCGATAAAACTTCGGGCAATTGCCATCCGTTTTTCCTGCCGGATATGGTGCTTCATCTGGGCAATCTGCATCTTGCCGGATAACAGGTAATCTTTAGGCATAAACGAACCGGTATAATGTTCATAATAATCGAAAAAATGAACCGCCACCTGATGCTTACCCAGAAAATTGTACATCATACTATTGGTATCCAAACTACCGAATACAAAGAGATTATCTACGGTTTCAATAGGAATGTAACGGGGTTGCCCTTCCTGTCCCTCTTCGTCTACCGGAGTAAATTTCAGCGTATTATCCTTCCGGCTCAACCGCCCGGGATTAAATAAATAGTACGTCCTTTTCATAAAACAATTTTAAGTCCATTAAAAAACATTTATTCCCTGTTTCATTCCCCTTCTCCGGAATAACAAAATTCATAATATGAACAGGCTCCGCATTTTCCTTTGGATAAAGCAGGCGGACATGCCTCCTCCCCGATCAGCTGTCGGATCTCCACCTCCATCTGACGCAATATTTCCCGGTCCCCCTCTTCCAACTCCACCCGCATCGTCTCCCTCAGTAAAGGGTATTCCAACATCCCCACCACATCGGCTATTCCTTCCCGTTCAAACAAAAGCAAATAATATTTCACCTGCCAGATATACGCCTCCTCTTTCGATGTAGATTTTTTGATTTCATGAATCACCTTCTCTTTCGGATCATAAAAATCAATCACCGAGCCACCGATTCTCACTTCTTCATATCTGGCTGCCCGGTTCGGATACGAAGTCTCATGTACCAGCTTTCCTTCCGTGACTACATCCGAGGTATGTTCCATCCGGATACCATTGGCATGTAACCACGTTTCCCGTTTACACACCTGATAAAGATTAATCAAAGTTCCTGTCACATTTATCATATAAAAGTTATATCTTTCAATGCTCTGTTATTCAATCCCATTTTATAGTCGTACAATTTTCCGTTCACCCCCTCATCTTCCCAATGGGATAAATAAAAATACCCCAACTTTTCTTCCCCCGTCCCCCCTTTCAACTCCTGCAATTCTTTCGAATAACCAACCAAAGAAAAAGTAAAACACGACAATATCCGCTGCATGATTTTAAAACCGACCTTTTCTTCCAGATCAAATTTTGCAGGATGATCACGATATACGAGACGTTCGTACACCTCCCACACTTCCTTTCCATCCAACAGTCCCTCACAAGGCACAACCCCAAAATCTTCCAGAAATTGAAGTTCCCGGTCAGAAAACAGACGCTCTTTAACACCTTCTGTCATCGAATCCACTTCTACCGGCAACGGTATAGGGACAAAAACAGTTTCATTCTGCTGCTCGATTACCTGAAAATTACGATCTACCTGTTGAAAATCCAACCCTTCGACAAATCTCAAAAATCCCGAACGGAAATTCTGCACATAAGTCTGTTCGTTCATCCAATTTATCTTCTCAAAAACCAATTCATACAAACATCCGAAATCTTTTTCACGAAGAATACGTTCATATTCACCGACAGAAATTTGTTCCCGGACCATCTGATATCTTTTATCTTTTCCATACAAGACACTTGCATTATCCAGTCGGAACAAATAGACTTCACAGCCCACTTTACAGGCATTCCGGTTTACCCTCCCGGCCAACTGTTCATCACTGTCGATCAAGGATATATTTTTAAATCCTAAATCCATATCGATATCGACCCCAGCTTCAACAACCTGTGTCGTGATTAGCAATATATTTTTCTTCCGGCTGAGCGGATTTTTCAGCTCATTGATAATTTCCCGCCTCCGGGGTTCCAGAATTGTCCCGGAGAGAAGGAATACCTCGTCAAAAAAGGGCTCCTTTTCTTGTATGAAAGCATAAAATTCCGCGGCAGATTTTTTAGTGATAAACTCTATTATGGTATGAACCGTCCCGTTCTTCCCCGGTTTATCCCGATATTCCACTGATTTCCCAAGAACAAAATCCGCTAAATCGTTCATATCGATCTCTTCCTGGAACAACTCAAACCTGAACTCCACTCTCCCGGCAAAATTTGGATTCTGCATATAAGATTTTGCCTGAGGCAACAAATCCACAAATCCGGTTCTTTCCTTCAAAGGAATTCTCAGTTTACCGATCTTAGGTAAAGTCGCGGACATCAGAATAAAACGAACCTGAAAAAAGCGGGCATAATGTTCAATCAAATAATACATTTTATCCCACAAAAGCGGATTATAGGTCTGCAATTCATCGATAACCACCACCGCATTCGCCAGGCGGTGGAGTAAATAATTCGCTTCCTTCCGGTTTGTTTTCAACATATCGAAGAACTTCACATGCGACATAACGCACACAGGAAAAAGGGCAAACAAACGATCGATATAATCCTGCTTTTTATCCGCATACAGTCCATCCTCTCTTTCCTCCGTTTTTTCATTAAATCCGGCTTTGGAATGTAACTCCGCCAGTTCCGTAGAAGTCAAGCCCAAAGCATTTTTCAGTGTCTGATTTGTCTGGGTAATCAGAGTCGTATAGGGAAATACATAAAATACTTTCTGAATCTCAGGATGGACGGCCATTAATTCAGTCACCGCCAGCATGGATAAATTTGTCTTTCCCCCTCCCGTCGGAGCCTCAATATAAAACAAACGATCATCAGAATGTTCACGAACGGTCCGGATGACTTCCACAGCCATTCCGGTTCGCAGCCGATTCAAGTGATCACCGGATTTTTCCTGCGGATACTCAAAAACAAATTTATCCAATTGTTCATATATCCCCCGGTTATGCTTGTAATTTCGCAGATGCCCGATCATTTCCTCTACCCGGTGACGGTCTTCAAAAATTCCGGCCTCTTTCACCTGTCTCCCAGTCATATATGCATGAGTCGCCAGATAATCGGCAGCCGCCAGAACAGAAGAATTCAATTTAATCAGCGCATACAAAGCAAAAGAAGCTTCCCGTTGCGCATCCGTTTCCTTTCGGATAGCAACAATATGCTCGAATACAGCTTCGACACAAGTAAAATCCCCTTCATATCCCCAAACCGTCAGATAAGTATGCAATTCTTCATATCCCCCGGCAAATGAATTAAAAAACTCCTCCTCATCGGCACATCCCAAACCGCCGCTATGATGCTGCCGGATAACATAGGCAAAGAAAAAAGCATAGACAAACAGCATCTTTTTTTCTTCCTCCGTCAGGCACGGATCTTGCCACACACGGTCCAATTCAAAAGCCAGAAACAGCCAGGCGCTCAAAAACGAATGTCCATAGGCAGTTACCAATATTTCCGTCTTCCGATGTTTAAACAACCGATTCAACATCCTGGAATATTGAAAATTATCGTTTACCTTACCTGTATCATGAAAAACAAACACCGCCATAAACATCCGTTTCAACTCTTCCTGCACATTCTCCGAGTATTTTCCGGCAATCCCCGGAATCAAACGATCGACGACCTTCTCCAAACCGTGCTTGCCGATCAGCCAACAAGCCCTTTCAACCACTTTGGCCGTATGTTCCTGCAAAGATTCGGCAGATTTTCCGGGACAAATATGTGCCAGATAAGAATCATTTTTCAACCTGCCGAACAATAACTCCATCTGGCCCTGAATTATTTCTTTACAGTCTTTCATATTCAAAACAATTGAACAATCTTTCCTTCCTCTTCCAGCTGATACAAATTTACCATCTGCGTGGCAGCCTGTAAGGTCCAATCCGTAAAAGCGAAGTCGGCCAATTCATATTGCATCAGAACCGGATGAAAACCAACAGGCAAACGTTCGAAATACACAAAACTACCTCGATTCACTATGCCTTTCAGCGAAAACGAAAAACTGGCCTTTACCTGCTGTCCTTTCAATACTCCTTCTTTGATAAACAAGGATGAAACCCGAAAATCAGTTTCCGGTACAAAAGTTTTAAAAGCATATTCCCGGAACGAATCTCCGAACCAGGCCGGATATTCATTTTTACCCAAATAGGGAATATACTCGGCCCATCCTTCCCGGATATACTCGTACAACTTCCGGTGATCCGGATGCTCTTCCGACAACAAAAGATAGCAGCGATAGGCCGGACGAATCAGCATACTCTCTTCAACCAGCAGGTTACCATCCTGATTAGCATATCCGACCGTATTCGTATACTTGACTATCGTTTTCTGAAAATTCCCTTTCTCATGTCTCCCCTCCAAAGGTTCTATTCCCACCGGGAGGGCAGCCAACCGCTGGTAATATTCCGGCCATTCTCCTTTTTTCCGATAACCCCGCAAACCGATAATAGCCCCCAATATGCCTAACAGGGCGGGCTTATGTAACATATTATAGGTCAGCAACACCCCATCATTGTAATCGGGCTTTTTGAAGAAACCGAAATCAGCCTGTATATCAAATGAAATCAGTCGTTGATTATTCATAACCCGTTCAATTCAAGTTCGACCGTTCCTTCCGGCAGATGAATCACTTTTGTAATTCCCTTATTGTAAAACAATTCAATTTTTGAGATCTCATTTTTGATTTTTTCTTTGGACAATAAGGTACTCACTTTCGCAAAATCAATTTCCCGTTCTGCATTTACCTCTATCAAATCCACGAAAGAGGGTAATACCAGCTTCGACTCTTCTTTCAATTCCACCCACAACAAGGCCTCATTCTCCGTTCCTGCCTTGGAAGAGGAATCATAATATGTCACTCCGCAACGTAAAGCTTCTTTCAATTTGGCAATATCCTCCCCCGTTAATCTTCCATTATCGACAAATTCAGTCAGTTCGTCTAAATTACCGGGATTGACTGAAAAATGATGTACGTAATGGCCTTCCTGTAATTTAAATTGGGTTCCTAAAGTCGTTTGCATCGAATCCGTACTATTATCATTGGAGTTCCGGAAAGGCGAAGCAATCTGCTCTGAATAGATAATCCCTTCCACATATCGGTTCACCCCATGCGTCGGTTGTACAACACCATGAATAGACAAATTGGCCGTTTTACTGGCAAAAGTTCCGCCAAATAACCGTACATCCAGACAGCTCAACAAATTTCCCAGAATCACTTTACGCGCCTTGACCGCCTCTTTCTTATCCGCTTTCGGATAATCGCCGAAGAAACGGGCATAATTCTGGTCTAAATCCCGGGGCTGCATATCTCCATTCAGGCTTTTAAAATAAAATACCTTGTCTTCCGGATAATTTTTATCTATATAATTCCGAACGGTATATTTCAATGCTTTATCTGTTGCATATACCGACCCATCGGGCAAAGTACGGGGCTGATGTGAAAAGTCCGCATTATAATTGGAATTGACAGATTTGATTACCACACAACCAAACACTCTGTTTTTAAATGTATTACTCATAATGTTTTATTTTAAGTTAGTTTTCTTCATTTGTTTCTTCTGATTTATTAACGCTAAAAAGCAGATTATCCGAAAAAATCCCGGCCAGCATCATGGGCAGGTAGTCCCGCATATTCGCTTGGGTCTGATAGGCCATAACCGATGCAAACGGATGACGGAAATTGCCTGAAAAATTCTCATGCTTATAGGTATCGAAAAGCCGGGCAATCGCTTTATTCAATTCAGAGGCGTGCACCTGCTGCAAAAAAGGCTCCAGCCGTTTATAACTTTTGTCTGCCGTCTTACTCTTATGTAATAAATAGTAAATCACCTGTCCGGCTGCAAAAGCATATTGTTCGTCGTTTTCCAATATAGCCTCACCTTGCGATAAGGCAACCATAAACACTCTCTGTTCTTCCAATTTACTTGCCATAGTATCTGTATTTTTAAATTGTAAATCAAAACGTTCAGCCAAACTGAACCAAATGTTCATTTTAGACAAAATCCCCCAGCGTTGGGTATGCTGGTTTCCTTTTAATTCATCCAAACGGATATCCTCCAAAATACCGGTCAATAAAATATGATCGAACATAGGACGGGTAACAGCCTGTAATCTGGATTTATAGATATAATCATAAAAAGCTTGCCGATACTTCAATACCAATAAATAGTTATTTTCCGATTTACAGTATTTCGGTTCTAATTCATCGAAATATTTACGTTGTGTATCTCCGGCTTTCGTTCGTGTAATCAACGAGTTATTAAATATTTCGCGTAACGCTTTTTCCTCCAACTCAAATACATGGCTTATTTTCTCCGTAAAACCGATCTGAAAATGATCTTTTACCATCCAACCTTCTTTATCCCCACTCTGCAAACGATAGCGGAAACGGGAAACAAAATCGAAATCACAAACCGTATCGCCATAGTAATACAATAAATAATAATCACCGATATCGTCCTGATGATTTTTATAAAGCTCCCGTATGATCTCCTGATAACCGATCCTCTTGCCATCCGCCAAATACCGGGAGAAAACCGCAAGCATTTCGGTCTGCAACTCTTCCCGGTAAACAAACAACGGCAAAGGACGGGGTAAAACATTCCGGCGCATGATTTCCTGAAAATCATGGAGATTTCCAGCCATCTCTCCGGTAATCCGCCCGGCAATATCGAAAACAGCCGACTGATGGGATAAAAAAGGCTTTTTAGTTGGAAATCCATTCAGGAAATCGCTGGTCCCATAGAGTTGATTTTCTACCGAAATATTGTATTCATTGGTATTGAATAATTTGTCCGACAAATATTTTTCATGAACCCGGCGATATTTTTCCATCTCCTCCTCCAAATAAAGAATAATGTACTCCTTATCCTTGACTTCATCAACCTCTGACTGAAAACAGGCAAATAAAGCATTCAGTTTCTCTTTGGAGTTGATAAAATGCTGAAAAACCCTTATTCTTTCTTTCTCGCTATCCTCTTCGACGTAGGATAAAGCATTAGCAAAATAAGTATCGATACGGTCGTAGATTTTAGTCTTATCTTTCGCATATTTTCCTCCTCCTTCCAGAGATTCCCGTTTCAAGGCAATGCAATAAGGAGAACAGGAATGCAGCCCCTTAGCCGGAAGATCGAAACATTTATTGGTATTCACACACCATCCCACCTGAGCCAGCTCAGCACAATGCTGTAAAAAAGGATAATCGAATTCTGTCGCTTTCCGGGTCAGACAAACCCGGCAGACAGACTGTTCGTCCATAAAATGAGTTCCCTCCTTTTCCTGGATTTTCAGCAAAACATGCAGTCCTTCTTTAGGCTTCAGCCCCGCCTGCTTTAACTCAGCAGGCAAACTATTCATAAAGTTATTAATTTCCTGAAGCATATTATTGTTTTATTTTCATTCTGTAAAAATCTACTTAGGTCAATTAAAATAAGTACCTACGGTATCCCGATGGACATCGGCGGGTTATTTCAATTCTATCCCACTACTATTACAAATTCACCCAAAACAACCTGGATACCCAAACAAGGAGTTAAAAGTTTTGTTTTCCCGTTTACAACAGAATAAAAACTCAAACACCACACACACTAAACTTATTATCACTGTTTCAACACTTCCACACAACCGAATCCCTGGCTGTTCAATCGTCCGAAACCACCTTCGTAACCCAGACGCAATAATTCCGGCTGTCCTTCCAGCTCAAAGCGGAAAGTATATCCTTTCATTCTGGTTTCCTCCGGAGTACCTACCTTCAGCACAATTGTTTTAGGCTTGGGCTCAGACAACAAATGCAAGCGGGTCAGAGGCCAGGACGGATCGGGTTCCTGTCCATAAAACACCCTGTATTTATCCAGCAGATTCAAATGCAACAATTCTGCAAACTTCGGATTCCCCGGTGAAAGATGTATCGCTTTCCGGGTTTCCGGTAATTGCTCTTCAATAAACATAGGCGATAGAGTTTTAAAAAACATCCGGGAAGTGAATTCCGGCTCAGCCTGCCGCTCTAAGTTAAAGACTTCAAAGCGGACCCTCGATTTCCGGTCACCAACCTCCAATTGCCTGTTCTTAAACAGACCCATTACAAAAGCATCAATTGCTTCTATCGGATAGAACGACACAATCAACTGGGCCGTATCCGCCAAAACAAAAATCCGATCCCCCTCGATTCTGAAACACGGAAAATAGAAATTCGAAAAGGTAAATAATTTAAATACTTTCTTTTCCTTACAATATCCTTTATCATGTAGCCAGGCAGTAAAAACCGGATTACCTTCATTCAATACCTTGTACAAACAACTTGACAATTCATACATATAATTACAAGGTAAAACGGTTCCTTCCACAATTTTAAGTACCAATTTCAAACGCATAATAATAATTTATATTTATGCCTTAAATATAATAAATAATTGCAGTAACAAACAACTATATCGAACAAAAATTATCAGAAAATGTATTCGAATCCTCATTTGTGACAGACATGTATAACCGGAATACCGGACTCTTTCACTACGATCTTCATGCTGTCGTAAATCAGAATCTGGTACTGATAACTCCATACGTTTTTTCATTAACTGCAAGGTTAGATTGAATGTCTGAAGACCACAAAGGATCATCCCCAAAACATGATAGAGTTGTAGACTTATACTTCCAGACTCTGCACATAGAAAACATATCGCACGCCCCCTCTTTTCCGGAGTGGAAATACATACCGTTCGCCCCAAAGGGCGGGAATATTCAATCCCGTACAAGTAAATTTCGGTTCCCTTACCGTTGCCAGTCTGTTCTTGCGTTATCCCCTAACATAAATCCAATTTTATGCCCCCCAATTATATCTTCTCTACAAGATAATTTCTTTCTGCCTTCATATCCTGAAATCTAGAAGACAAAACTACCCGGATACCCCGATTATCTGTATCGTCTACACACATAAATCTCCCGGTTATCGATTAACCACTGCTCTGTTTGGGGGTGAT
>OGTL01003116.1_pt1 | contig 11364 bp, 7 predicted proteins | sample 1553601 | NCBI WGS metagenome assembly OGTL01 (sample SAMEA2580112, study PRJEB22360) | human gut metagenome | biome: human gut; feature: human-associated habitat; material: faeces | place: Denmark | collected 2008/2010 | reverse complement strand
TAAGATAGCTTTTGATGTTTCAAACTCTGGAGTATCAATACTTACTGTTAAACCAGATGCAAATCGGCTAACAAGACGGCTTTCCATACCTCTTAAATCACGAGGAGGTTTATCTGATGTTATAACAATTTGCTTTTTATTACTAATTAAACTATTGAAAATATTAAAGAAAATTTCACTAGATGATTCTTTTGTAGCCATAAATTGAATATCATCTATTAATAAGATATCAATATGTCTATATTTGTAATTAAATTCATCAATAGTATGATTAGATAATGATTGAATATATTCATTTACAAAATTTTCACTTGTTGTGAATAGAACCTTTGTAAATGGATCTTTGCTTTTTGCATAATTTCCAATAGCATTTAATAAATGGGTCTTTCCTAGTCCTGAATTACTGTGAATAAATAATGGACTATAAGAAATACCAGGTTTCATGGCAACAGCTAATGATGCATTTTGAGCAATTCGATTACTATTTCCAACAACAAAGTTTTCAAATTTAAGATCACTATTTAAATTGTCATTAAAAAGCATTAAATCATTTTTTTGTTGAATACTTTTATTATATTCATCCTCAGTTTCTAAATGAAGCTGATAATGGCCACTTGTCAAAGTGTTATATATTTCTTCTAACTTTTCTAAATATGGAGAAACACCATCCAAACTCCATTGTGTATCAACTGTAATTGTAACATCACTATCAATAATATCCTTAACTTGTAAAGTTGTGAAAAAAGAATCAAAAATAATTTTATCATCTATCTGATTTTTAAATATATTTAGTGTTTTTTGCCAATCAGTATCAAGATTATTCACATATTCACCTTCTCTCAGTTCATATTATAGAGGAAATTGTGAATAAATAGAAGAACAAAAAAACTGTGCACAAGTTATTCACATAGTTATGCACATCAAAAAGTATTGATATATGCGTATTTTTTTAATTATACACAAATTTCATAGATTGTGAATGTGCGTAACTTTTTATGCACTGTGCATAATTGTGAATTATTTTTAAAAGTTATTCACATTCACAAGTTATTCTTATAATATTCACAGTCTAAACCTATATATATCAAGGGTTTTGAATAAGTTATTCACAATTGTGCATAACTTATTTCACATTGTGCATAACTCGTGAATATCTATAATTGCTCATATTCATATATATGTGCATAAATAAAAAATATGCCTATTTTACTTGAGAAAAACATTTATGAAATCTTAGAAAATTCGATATTTTCATTGACTTATAGGGGTAAAACTCATATAATAATGAGGCATATGTTACTGTGTATAAAAAAATATAGTATTTTGGAGGTGTAATCAATGAAAAGAACATATCAACCAAACAAGAGAAAAAGATCAAAAACTCATGGTTTTAGAGCTAGAATGGCAACAGTAGGCGGAAGAAAAGTACTTGCTCGTCGCCGTAAAAGAGGAAGAAAAGTATTAACTGCTTAATGTAAAATCCACTTTTTCGGTGGATTTTTTTCTAAAATTTTATGAATGACCGTCAGAAACCAGGAAGGAACTCCTGCCAGGCAACGGACATCTTCTTTGATCGTCGTCTCACATATCTTCTCGATTTTCTCCTCCCAATTACTCATCAACATGATAGATGAATCGGGGGTTTTCATCATATTGGCCCAAAAAGGGGTATTAGAAATCATAATGGCCGACAAATCACCGTACTGGCAATGGCTATTACTTTTAGAAACCTCGCTACTCCCCCCCAAAGCCAGAGTCTTTCCACTAAATACCTGTGCTTCCGGATAGAGCCTGTTAAAAATAGCGATGACATCTTTTCCCCCTCTGAAATGACAATTTTCAAGTACAGAAGGACTTACCGGGATGAACTTACTTTTGGCATCGGTAGTCCCCGACGATTTGGCGAACCATTTGATCTCTTCGGGCCAAAGCAAATTATTCTGCCCTTCCATAGTCCGCAGGACCAGATCCCGGATGTCTTCATAATGGACGATCGGTAAACGCTCCCGGTATTGTTCGGCAGTCAAAATAGTGTTGAAGTGATATTTCCGACCATATTCGGTGTTTGCTGCCAGAGTTAATAATTCCTGTAACGTATCCCGTTGTACTTTTATCGGATTGGCTTTGAAAAAGTCAATCTGTGCCAACCGTTTCTGGGTGAAAATACTTAATATCGAATTGATGAAAGCCATATAAAAAGTAAAAGTTTAAAAGGTAAAGGCTAAAAGCAATAAACTAAATACAAAAGAAGGGAGCAAGTTTTAATGCATAGGTTCTTATTTTAAAATTGAATTTTTAACTGTGAGTCCAATAAAGTAAAACTGGTACGATGAAATTCCGTAACTCCAGCCTGTTCGATTCCTTTCCGGTGTTCCTGTGTCGGATACCCCTTGTTTTTTTTCCAATTGTAAACGGGAAAAAGAGCATGAAGGTTTTCCATATATTCGTCCCGGTGAGTTTTTGCAAGCACGGAAGCCGCTGCTATGGACATATATTTACCGTCACCTTTAACAATACAAAGGTGAGGAATATCTCTGTATTTTTTAAAACGGTTACCGTCGACAATGATGTGTCCGGGGCGTACTTTCAATTGGTCTAAAGCCCGGTGCATCGCCAGAATAGAAGCATTCAGAATATTGATCTTGTCGATTTCGTGATTATCGACACTAGCCACAGCCCAAGCCAAAGCTTCCCGTTCGATGATCGGACGGAGCCCAGCCCGTTGTTTTTCCGAAAGCTGCTTAGAGTCATTGAGCAATTCGTTGGAAAAATTATCCGGCAGGATTACGGCAGCAGCAAAAACAGGACCTGCCAGACATCCCCTCCCGGCTTCGTCACATCCGGCCTCTATACTGTGATAATCGTATTTTAGTTCTAACATAAGCAATTAAACTAAGGCATAGACGTTATAAACTTTCGCCCAATTAATTCTATCTTTGCAAAGATAATTATTTTCATTTTTTTATATTCAATTTTCAACGATTATGTGGTCGAAGGAGGAAGCAAAAGAGCTTAAAATCAATTTTTGGAACGGATTTAAACGCTATTGTTCCAAACATAAGATTTACCGGAAATGGGTGTTGACAGGAGTTAAAATCAAGTCTACCCAACTCAAATTTTATGCCGATGAACAAAAAGCTCTGGTATTGTTCCAAATCGACCATAAAAACGATTTGAGAAGATACGAAATCTACGAATGCTTTCAGTCTTACCGGAAACTCATGGCAGCGGATTGCGGGGAGGATCTGCATTGGGACGAAGATTACCTCGGCATGGGCGAACGCCCGTTAAGTGTGATTTATTTCGAATTGAAAGATGTCAATCTATACCATCCCGCGGACTGGGATAAAATATATGCTTTCTTCGCTGAAAAAATGCCGTTATTGGAACAAGCTTACTGGGAATACCGCGATCTGATCAATGAGAGGATAAAAAATAGTTGAGTCGTGACGGGTTAACGGAATCTTCACTTTTTTGTAATGATTCCGTTTTTTCTTGAATATACTTTTACACCTGTAAAAAATAATTAAAATTACTATGAAAAGTAGGTGTAAAATCAGTATGACAAAACGAATTTTTACGACTTTATGGGTCTTATGTCTTGCCTGTAAGTTAGGTTTCGGGCAAGATATGGTGTTATCGGGCACCGTCAAAGATGTGCAGGGAAGTCCGATGCCCGGGGTGGCCGTCCTGATAAAAGGAACAACGCTGGGAGTGGTAACACAAAATGACGGGACTTATTCTTTATCTATGGGGCAAGCAGATAAAGACGCTGTGCTCGTTTTCAGCTTTTTAGGCTTTAAAACACAGGAATTGAAATGGAACGGCAAAACAGTGATCGATGTTACCCTGGAAGAAGAACGGCAAGAATTGGAAGGCGTAGTAGTCACAGCTTTAGGGATTAAGAGAGAAGAAAAAGGCCTGGGCTATTCCACCCAAACCGTTACTGAAAAGATGATGTCCGATGCGACACCGACCAACTGGGCTTCTGCATTGGTCGGAAAAGTAGCCGGAGCAAATATCCTGTCGACTTCTTCCGGTCCGATCTCCTCCGCCCGGATTACTTTACGCGGGGATGCTTCTTTAAATATCGACGGCAACAATGCCTTGATCGTATTGGACGGAGTGCCTTTAAACAGTCAGATGACAGGTGATGGCTCGAACTCCTACGGAGCCGGAGGTGGTGGTGACGTACCGGTAGATTACGGGAATGGCATAGCCGACATCAATCCGGATGACATCGCCAGTATCCAGGTGCTGAAAGGAGCTACCGCAGCTGCTTTATACGGAAGCCGGGCAGCCAATGGAGTGATGCTCGTGACGACGAAATCAGGCGTGAATAAAAAGAAAAAATACCTGGGAGTGACTTTTAATTCCAACTCCAGTTTCGACCGGGTATTACACTGGCCTGAATTTCAGGAAGAATACGGTCAAGGTGATTTAAAGACCAATGCTTCGGGCAAACTGTATTACTCTTACGGAGATTCTGAAGACGGAGCCGCTTCAGGCAATGTAGCTCTTTCGTTCGGGCCTAAACTGGACGGTTCGCTCTATTATCAATACGACCCCGAAACTCAACAGATGGGTACGGTCCGTACCCCATGGGTGAAGAGAAATCACCGTAAAGCATTCTGGCAGACAGGTTATACACTCGTCAACAGTATTGCGATCGACGGTTCGTCGGAAAAAAGTGCCGTTCGCCTATCGCTTACTTATACCAAAAATGAGTGGATCATGCCGAACACGGGTTTTAACCGGATCGCCGTATCGGGCTCCTTCCAAAACCAGGTAACCGATAAGTTAAGAGTTTCCGCCAAGGTCAATTATGTCAAACGGCAAAGCGATAATCTGCCGGCAACGGGATATAACAACTCCTCTATCCCTTATTTTATGATCCTGACCAATCCGAGCGTCGATGTACGCTGGTACCAACAACGCTGGGTGAAAGGGAAAGAAGGACGGGAAATATTGCGTCCGTTCAGTCCCTGGTTGGACAATCCTTACGTTATCGCCTACGAATGTCTGAATCCGATGGAAAAACACGGTGTTGTCGCAACCGGTTCGATCATCTATGAATTTTCACCGAAATGGGAATTGATGATCCGTTCCGGTATCGACCTGAGTTTCGATACCCGCGAAATGATCCGTCCTTATGGTCTGAAGAATTTCCCCAAAGGATATTACCAGCAACAAGATGTATTCAGCTACGAAAACAATACGGACGTTCTACTTACCTACCGGAACCAATTGAGCAACAGTTTCAATCTGAGTGTATCGGTAGGAGCCAACCGGATGGACAATAAATACAAAATGCAACAGGCTTACGTAAAAGACCTGATCACTCCGGGAGTTTATAAACTGAGTAACGGAGTCGCTGCCCCGATCACCACCTTTACGGAAAGAAACAAACGGGTAAATAGTGTGTACGGCACAGCCACCTTATCTTATGCCAATAAGATCTTTCTGGATGTAACCGGACGGAACGACTGGTCGAGTACACTCCCCTCCGGCAACAACTCTTTTTTCTATCCTTCTGTAAGTACGAGTTTTATACTTTCAGACCTATTCCGCCTACCCGAACAAATATCGTTTGCCAAGTTGAGAGCTTCCTGGGCACAGGTAGGAAATGATACCGCCCCCTATAAAACAGCCAAATATTATAATACCTCTGCCTTTCCGGGATCGGCTTCCGTATCTTCCACGCTTTACAATGCCAGATTCAAACCCGAAATCTCCAATAGCATAGAGGTCGGACTGGATTGGCGGATGTTCAAGCAGCGTTTCGGACTGGATCTGGCTTTTTATAACAATATCACCCGGAATCAGATTCTCGACGTACCGATGGATCAAACGACCGGTTATACCAAAGCAACGATGAACTCCGGGAAAGTGCGTAACCGCGGTATCGAACTACAACTGGACGGAACCCCGGTAAAAACAAAAAATTTCACCTGGAATTCAACTTTTACCTGGGCGAAAAATTACAACAAGGTATTGTCCCTGGCAGCCGGTTTGACCGATGGACAGACCATTGCTTATACAGGAGGTACTAATTGTGCCCTGATTGCAAAAGTAGGTGGTTCTATCGGTGATATTTACGGTTATAAACTAAAACGGGCCCCTGACGGACAAGTTGTTTGGAAAGACGGGATCACGGCCCGGACAACCGAATTCGAATATGTAGGGAATGCCTATCCCGCCTGGAAAGCCGGTTTCTCGAACGAGTTTTCTTACAAAAATTTCCGGGTAAGCATATTGTTCGACGGTCAATGGGGAGGTATCGTTTATTCCCAGACTCACCATAAAATGACCGAACACGGAACATTGAAACATACCCTGAAATACCGGGAAAACCCCAATTTTGAAGTCGTCGGTGAAGGTGTGATGCTCGATGAACGGGGGCAGTATGTACCCAACAATGTACCGATCTCTGTATCCAAATACTACGCCGATTATTGGAGGCGTGCCAATGTAGAGACCAACTCTTTCGACGCTTCTTTCCTGAAGCTCCGGGAAGCCCGTATCGAATATACGATTCCCTCGGCGGGGTTGAATAAGATCGGTATCGAACGCCTGACCCTCGCCTTGTACGGGCGTAATCTGGCCATGTGGACAAAAGATTTCCCGGTATACGATCCGGAAGTCGCAACCCTGAATAACGGTACCATCGTTCCGGGTTCGGAAATGGGGCAATTACCTTCTACCCGAACCATGGGCTTTAATCTGACACTGAAATTCTGATCATCGTTCGTTAATATTTTAAAAATAGATTTATGTTACGAAAAAAAATAATAGGCCTATTGCTATTGGCAACCGGATGGACTGCTTGTACCCAAAACTTCGACGAGATCAATACCGATCCCAACCGACTGGAAAAAATCGACCCTTCGACTCTGATGACGCCCACCCTTTACGATTTAGCCAATTTCAATTATAACCGGGCCCATAGTTTTACCCATCATTTGATGCAGTTTATGGTCACCACCAGTACTACCGGCGGAGTACATCGTTATGCGGATTTACAGAATGCCGGAAATTCTACCTGGAATACTTATTATCTCCAGCTGACCAATATCAAAGAAATGTATGAATTGGCCGTCGGTGCAGAAAGTAAAAATTATCAGGCGGTAGCCTTGACCTTGAGAGCCTGGGTATATGCCAATCTGACCGACTGCTTCGGAGATGTTCCGATGACTGAAGCTTGCCGGGGAGACGAAGGAATCTTAACTCCGAAGTTCGATACCCAGCAAAAAGTCTACGAACAGGTATTAAGTGATCTGGAAACGGCAAATTCACTTTTCGATGAATCCGAAAGTTTATCTTCTACCGATTTATTATACGACGGGGATGTCAGGAAATGGAGAAAATTCGCCAATTCGCTGCACATGCGAAGTTTACTGAGGCTTTCGAAACGTTCGGAGATGAACAGTCTGGCCAAATTAGCGGAGATGATCGGAAATCCGGTAAAGTATCCGGTATTTGAAAACAATGCAGACGGAGCTTTATTGCCGATATCCGGTATCTCGCCGTACGACTCACCCATTAGCCGGCTCGAAGATTTTCGTTCCAATAAAGCGATGGCTTCCTTTTTTGTAAATACACTGGTGGAGTTGAACGATCCGCGTCTTCCTATTTTTATGGATGAAGCCACCAAAAACGACGGTAGCCAGGAGAAGATCGGTTATAAAGGTTATCCGAGCGGATTTGCTGCCACCGAACGATTCGATTACAATGCTTCCAATATTAATGCAACATTAGGTACGGCACCGATGAAAGTGCTTTTTATGACTTATGCCGAAGTTGAATTCATCAAAGCTGAAATGGCCTGGCGGGGACTGATCACAGACCAGGCAGCCCCCCACTACCGGAAAGCCGTAGAAGCGATAATCGAACAATGGGGAGGGGTAGTCCCCGGAGACTATTTCGACAACCCCAAAGCCACATACGACGGGACACTCGAACGGATACTACTTCAAAAACATCTGGCCGCTTTCTTCTGTGATTATCAGGCCTGGTTCGAATACCGCCGTACAGGTCTCCCGGAAATGAAACCCGGAGCAGGCATGGATAACAACAAAATGGTCCCCGTACGGTTCAACTATCCGGCCACCCTCCAACAAACCAATAAAACCAATTACGAGGCCGCAGTAAAATCGCTGGGAGGACCTGACGATATCAACACCAAAGTCTGGTGGGAAAAATAATATCGCCCAACTACACCAGAATATAGAGAAAACCGCTGACTTGCCCGAAGTTTTGGACAAATCGGCGGTTTATTCCATCGGTCAGACGAATGATACCGTACCCGATCCCTTTTTCTATTTAAAGAAAAGTAATTCCCGGTATTTCGGTAAGGGCCAGATCTCATCGTCGACGAGTAGTTCCAGCTTATCGATGTGATAACGGATTTTATCCAGATACGGTAAAACCGTAGCAGAATAAACCTGAGCCCTTTCCACTTCATTCGAAATAGAATTGTTAGCCACTTTACGGGCTTCGGTCATTTCGTCGACCAAAGTACGGATCTCTTTGATATGGGTAGAAATCTCTTTAATCGCTTTCAACTGCACTTCGCCCACTTCATTATATACATCCGGCAGGATCTCTTTCAACCCTTTCACATTCTCGATCAGGGTATTTTGATAAGTAATCGCTGTCGGGATAATATGATTCAAGGCCAGATCCCCCAATACCCGGGATTCGATCTGTAGTTTTTTCAGATAGATCTCGTTCTTGATTTCAAAACGGGCTTCCAGTTCACGTTCGGTAAAGATCCCGTTCTCTACGAACAATTTTCTGGCTTTCGGAGCCAAGTAAGCTTTGAGCGCCCCCACGCAATCACTATCGACCGACAACCCTCTCCTTTGAGCTTCTTCCTGCCATTCTTTACTATATCCGTTACCTTCAAAACGGATTTTTTTACAAGCAATGATATACTTTCTCAAGACCTGAAAAATCGCTTCGTCTTTTTTCACCCCTCTATCGATCAATGCATCGGCTTCTTTCTTAAAAGCAATCAATTGTTCAGCCACAGCGGTATTGAGTACGATCATCGCTGCACCACAATTGGCAGAAGCACCTACCGCTCTGAATTCGAAACGGTTACCGGTAAAAGCAAAAGGAGAAGTACGGTTGCGGTCGGTATTGTCCCGCATGATTTCAGGAATTTTACCGACATTCAACTTCAATTCGGTCTTTTCATCAGGACTCATCTTCTTACTGCTCACTTTCTGTTCGATTTCGTCCAGAATAGAATCGAGCTGTTGTCCCAGGAATACGGACATAATCACCGGTGGTGCCTCATCCCCTCCCAAACGGCGCTCATTTCCCAAAGAAACGATACAAGCTTTAAACAAGGCCTCCTGTTCCAATACAGCTTTTGTAGTAGCGACCAAGAAAACGAGGAATTGCATATTGGACTTCGGGTTCTTCCCCGGAGACAACAAATTCACTCCGGTATCCGTCAGTAAAGACCAATTGTTGTGTTTACCCGAACCGTTGATTCCTTTATAAGGTTTTTCATGCAACAATACCCGAAACTTATGATGTTTGGCTATCCGCTTCATCGTAGACATCAATAACTGATTATGATCCACAGCCAGGTTCGCTTCCTCGAAAATCGGTGCCAGTTCAAACTGATTCGGAGCACATTCATTGTGACGGGTTTTTGCCGGAATGCCCAGCCGATGGCACTCGTATTCGAGTTCATCCATAAAAGCATTTACCCGCTCGGGAATAGCCCCGAAATAATGATCTTCCAGCTGCTGATCTTTAGCTGCCGAATGGCCCATCAAAGTACGGCCGCACAATTTCAGGTCAGGCCGGGCATTGAACAAGGCTTCGTCGACCAGAAAATATTCCTGTTCCCATCCCAAGGTTGCCGTCACTTTTTCCACATCTTTATCGAAATACTGGCAAATGCCGACAGCTGCCTTGTCGATCAACGCCAAGGCCTTCAACATCGGCGTTTTATAATCCAGGGCTTCGCCCGTATAAGCCACGAATACCGTCGGTATACACAAGGTGTTGTTGTTGATGAAAGCAGGAGATCCCGGATCCCAGGCGGTATATCCTCTGGCTTCAAAAGTATTCCGGATACCGCCGTTCGGAAAACTCGATGCATCGGGCTCTTGCTGTACCAGCATCCGGCCGTCGAAGGCTTCTATCATACTTCCGTTTTTTTGCAAATCAATAAACCCATCGTGTTTTTCTGCCGTAGCTCCGTTCAGGGGATGAAACCAGTGAGTGTAATGGGTTGCTCCCTTTTCTACAGCCCAGGCTTTCATCGCTGCAGCAACCTGATCGGCCAGTCCCCTGTCTATCGTCCCACCTTCTATCATCACCTTTTCCAATTTCTTGAAAGCTTCTATAGACAAATACTGACGCATTTTCTCTATGGTAAGTACATCACATCCGAAAATTTCAGATACCCGTCGCCGTTTTGGGACTTCTAAAGGTTTCCGATGAGCCAGCTCTTCTAATGCCGAGAATCTTATTTTTGCCATACAATCGATAAAAGATTAATTTTTTATATAACACCATTATTTTTCAGGGGCAAAAATAGAAAATAATACTATATTTTTACACACACCCCTCAAAATTACACACAAACACTTCAATTATCGAAAGTCTACACAAAATTGCGGAACGGATCTTCAGTCCGGTGGAGCCAAAATCCCGGATATACTTAGTTTATAAAGTTTAAAAAAAGCCCACAAGGTTCAGGGAGTTCATAAACCTTATGGACTTTCGACTTATTTATCCTACTTTTGCACAAACAGATATTCTCGACTATGAAAAAAATTGCCGCAATACACGATTTGTCAGGTTATGGCCGGGCCTCCCTGACAGTCGCCATCCCCATTCTTTCTTATATGGGGTATCAGGTTTGCCCTCTCCCCACGGCTATTTTATCCGCCCACAGCGAATACAAAGATTTCCGTAGCTTCGATCTGACCGACCAGATGCAGGGGATCATCGATCATTGGAAAGAACTGGACTTACATTTCGATGCTTTGTATTCGGGTTATCTGGCATCGGAAAAACAAATGAATATCGTATCCGGATTTTTCGATGATTTCAGTCAGGACGACAATTTCATCTTAGTCGATCCTGTTTTAGGAGACCACGGTAAACTCTATCCGGGGATGGATACCGGCATGATAACAGGGATGCGCGAACTGTGTAAAAAAGCGAATGTGATCACACCCAACCTGACGGAAGCGGCCTTTCTTTTAGATACGGCGCCATCTCCTCACACCCCCCCGGCCGAAGCGATCGAATGGTGTAAAGCCCTCAGTAAACTCGGGCCGGAATATGTTATCATCACTTCGGCTCCGTCGGGAAATGAAAAAAAAGTGGCTA
>OGTL01003083.1_pt1 | contig 11503 bp, 8 predicted proteins | sample 1553601 | NCBI WGS metagenome assembly OGTL01 (sample SAMEA2580112, study PRJEB22360) | human gut metagenome | biome: human gut; feature: human-associated habitat; material: faeces | place: Denmark | collected 2008/2010 | reverse complement strand
GAACCATTCATGGTGGAGAATACTCTAATATTATTACAGATCTTGTGACTCTTCGGGGAAATATCCGGGCTGCTTATGAAGAAGATTACCAGGCGTTGGATAAGCGGCTGAAGGAAACCTTGAATGAAATAGAAGCAAAGACGGGAACAAGGATCGAGTTGGAATATCCAAAGCCTGCAGTTCTGCCTTTTGCAAATGATCCGGAGCTTACCAGGATTGCGGAAACTGCAGGAAGGAAGATATTTGGAGAGCAGTTTCTTCTGGAAGGCGAGGAGCAGCTGTTTTTGTCCGGAGACAATGCCTATCGGTATTTTTTACATACAAAGGGCTTGTTCAGTGTATTTCTGGCAGGAATTCCTGATAAGGGTTATCCGCTGCATCATCCGAAATTTCAGATTGATGAGGATATTTTGCCATATAGCCTGGAGGCGTTGTATGAGATACTGTCTGGCATTGACAGGGATATGTAGCAGAATCCATTAAATCAATCCTAAACTCTTGCAAATGAACAGCCAGATAGTGAGAGTAAAAGCACTGAATAATGTAGTGAGCATAATGACACTGGAGGAAAAAGACCCTTCGTGCCCCATGTTTTTTGCCATGATATAGCAGCTGACAGTGGTGGGAGAGCCCAGCATAATGAGGATCGCCACCAGTTTTTCTCCGGTGAAGCCGAAATACACGGCAAGCGGCAGAAACAGAGCGGGCCATATTACCAGCTTTAACACGGTTGCCACTCCGGTGGGGGCTAAAAGCTTTAAGGCTTTTTTACCCTCGAATCAGGCACCGAGGCCGATCAGGGCCAGAGGGGTAGCCAGTACGGCAATATTGCTGACGGTCTTGGAAATGATCACGGGATAATGGATCCGGCAGGCGCTGGACAGCATGCCCAGAGCGATACTGATAATGATTGGATTCGTGATGATCCCTTTTAGGGATTTCATCAGAGATTTCTTGTCAAAACCTTTTGCATCCGGTCCGGTAAAGGACAGGATTAGCACGGCAGCGATATTGTACAGGGGAACCGTACCCACGATCATCAAGGGAGCCATGCCGGAGTTCCCGTAGATGTTCTGGATAAAGGCGATACCCAGGACAGCGGCACTGCTTCGATAGCTTGCCTGGACAAGCTCTCCCAGGCGGGATTTGTTCTTATAAAAAATGCCTGCCACGACCCAGGTGATGACGATGCAGAACAGGGTCACGAAGAAGCAGAACAGCACGTAACCGGTATCCCATACACTGTAAAAATCTGCAGTGGACATGTCCTTGAACAAAAGTACGGGCAGGGTGATTTTATAATTGAATGAATTCAGGGTTTTGACAAAAGAGTCGTTGGTAACATGCAGCTGCTGTAAAACATAACCGATCACCATGACCAGGAATACGGGGATCGTTGCATTGAGACTGAATAATAGTTGTTCCATGGGAATTTGTATGCCTTTCTGCTATCGGAAGCGGAATATAGGAAGCGAAAAGCCCCTCTCCTTTTGCAAGTATAGAAAAGGAGAGGGGCTTTGTCAAGTTACGGGCTTGTGATGTTTTATTTTACAGCGTTGATCTTGTAGATAAATTTCACACTGCTGTCCATACCGTTATTGTCTCCGGTGAAGGAGTTGTAATTTTCGGATACGGAAGAGGTAGCTTTCATACGATCGATCACTTCCTGAAGTTCATTGGTATCCATATCAGTCAGTTTGCTGATGGCTTCGTCATTGTATTCGATCATGCCGTCCTTTAATTCCTTGGAACCATCCTTCAGCTGACTGATACCATCGATCAGCTTATCGCTTCCATCGGAAAGCTCGTTTACGCCGTTAGCCAGTTTGCCGCTGCCGGAGGCCAGATCTCTGGCACCTTCTACTAAAGTATCAGCACCATCATACAGCTCTTTACTTCCGTCTGCCAGTTTGTCAGCGCCATCCTTTAACTGGGAAGCACCGGCAACGACCTGGGCGGAACCGTCAGCCAGTTTGGAAGCACCGGCACTTGCGGATGCTACACCGGCGGTGTAAGTCTGGAGACCGGTGTAGAACTGATTATAGCCATCCAGAGAAGCTTTCAAGGCAGCAATGCTGCCGGCAGCTTGTGAAAGACTTGTGGCTTTATCCTGAATGGTTTTCAAATTTGCCTGAAGTGCGGCATCACCTGAGGATACGCTCTGGGATGCCTGAATCATACCCTGATATTTTTCAATCGTCAGTCCGGCCTGCTGGAGGACATATCCCAGAGCAACGTCAGCATCCGAGAGAGGCTCCATTTGCTGATACAGAGCATTTAATATGGTCGCATAATTAGATATTGTCAATTCTTCCGGAAGCGTGAGACCGGCAGCCGTTAACTGGGAAGCTGCAGTTTTCAACAAAGTATCGAATACCTGGCCGGCAGCGCCGTTCAAAGTATCATTCTGTGCAGTCAGCTGACCGAGACCATTCTTCAGATCATTAGTACCGGACTGCAGGCTCTGTGTACCTGCTAACAGGGTCTTGGTGCCCTCCTGCAGTGTACCGATGCCGCTCCGCAGAGAACCGACACCGCCTCTTAAAGTGACAGTACCGTCAGCTACTTTGTAAGCGCCATCCCGGAGGTCGTTGGAACCATCGGACAGTTCTTTTACACCATCCTGCAAGTCACTGGATTTGTCATAAAGCTCTGTGACACCATCATAAAGATCGGAAGTCCCGTCCAACAGTTTGTTGGTAGCATCCTCCAGATCATCCATTGCCTCTGTCAGGTCATCGAGATCATCCACATTACTGAAATCCAGACGGGAGAAGACGGAATTGGTGGCGATGCAGTAGGATTCATTCATGGTGAAATCCGTTGCATCGGCCTCAATCTCCAGATAATCGTCGAAATCCTCTTCCATATCCAGGTTCGTACCCAGTCCGGGGAAGACGATACCGGTGACAACGCTGTGGCTGCCGTCGTTGATGACCTTACCTGAAGACACCTTAATATTGCTGAAATTGTCATTATCCAGGATCATACCGGTCATTACCGCAAAAGGAACATAAATCTTTTCCTCTTTTCCGGCAATCTCAAGGGTCTCATATAATTCGTTCGTGTAATCATAGCGGATCACTACATGACCGCTCTGGCCGTTCAGATCTGATGGGGAGATCTCCTTGCCGTCCAACGTATAAGTAACTTTCAGGGAAATGGGAGCATCCTTATCGGGATTGCTCTGGGTGTAGGAATCTTTTTCTCCCTGATTCTTCAGCCAGTCGCTGACGTAGATCTTCTGCTGGGTTCCGTCTGCATTCAGGATCACATAGACGGTCTCATCAATGGAGGCTGCGGAGGTATCTTCGGATTTCCAGATGTCATCTACGGCATCCCGGATCTGCTCCTTGACCTCGGTCTCTTTCTTTTCGGAAGTTTTTGCATATACGGAGACACCGGTAACACTTAAGGCTACCACACCGGCGAGGCACAGAGCCCCGGTTCTCCAGGCTTGTTTTTTCAAATTGATCATAATCTTATGCCGTCCTTTCTTTCAATGTATTGGAGGGTTCTGCATTCTTGTTCCGGAAGCCGATGCTGGTGACACAGATCACCTTGTCGAACAGCATGAACATGGCCGGCAGGAACAGGATAACAGCAAACATACTTACAATAGCGCCTCTTGCCATCAGATCACAGAGGGAACTGATAATGTCCACGTCGGAATACAGGGCAACACCGAAGGTGGCGGAGAACAGTCCCATGGCGCTGACGATAATGGAAGGAATGGATACCTTCAGGGCGTTGGTGACAGCTTCACGTTTGTCCCTGCCTTCGTAGCGTTCCTGCTTGTATCTTGTGGTCATCAGAATAGCGTAGTCCACAGTAGCACCCAGCTGAATCGTACTGATACAGATCGGGGCAATGAAAGGAAGTGACGTTCCTGTCAGGTGAGCAAGGCCCAGATTGATGAAGATGGACAACTCGATAACAGCTACCAGGATCAGCGGCAGGGGAATAATTTTTTCTACCAGAGCAATGATCACGAAGATCGCTACGATAGAGACGGTATTTACAACTTTGAAGTCCTCGTCGGTGGTCTCGATCAGATCCTTGGTACAGGGAGCTTCACCGATCAGCATGCCCTTGGAATCGTATTTTTTCAAAATAGTATTCAGCTCATTGATCTGGGCATTTACCTCATCGGTAGCGGTCTTATATTCGGAGTTCACCAGAAGGAGTTCCCAGTCATCACTCTTTAATACTTCTTTTACGGATTCCGGAAGCATTTCCTCTGGTACCAGAGGGCCGACTACGGATTCCAGACCCAGAGCATATTTGATACCCTCGACGTTTTCCATCTCGTGGATCATGGCACGTACGTCAGTGTCAGATACATCGGTGCTTACCAGCACCATATGGGTAGCACCTACACCGAAGTCTTCCTGCAATTTGCTGTTGGCTACCACGTAGGCCATATCTTCGGGAAGGGTTTCACCGAGATCGTAATACACTTCATTGTTGGTTGCCTTATAAGACAGATAAGAAGGAAGTACCAGCCCCAGGAACAGGATCAGGAATACCGGGAATACTTTGGTGATACCTGAAGCAACTTTTCCCATATCCGGCAGCAGGGATTTGTGACTGGTCTTCTGTAATAACTTATCCAGTACCAGGATCATGGAAGGAAGCGTTGTGACACAACCGATGACACCCAGGATGACACCCTTGGCCATGACAATACCAAGATCCAGACCTAAGGTATAGCTCATAAAGCACAGAGCGATAAATCCGGCTACCGTGGTGATGGAACTTCCGACCACGGAGGTCAGAGTGTTGTTGATGGCTACAGCCATGGCTTCCTTGTTATCCTCATACATACTCTTCTGTTCTTCGTAGCTGTGCCAGAGGAAAATAGAGTAGTCCATGGTTACAGCCAGCTGCAGGACAGCGGACAGTGCTTTGGTCAGGTAAGAGATCTCTCCGAGGAAATAGTTGGTACCCATATTTAAGAGGATTGCCATACCGATACTCATCAGGAAAACAAACGGTGTGATCCAGTTGTCCATGAAGATCATCATGGCTACGCAGGCCAGTGCAACGGCAATACCTACATAGATCGGTTCCTCTTTTTCGCACAGATCCTTCAGGTCGGTGACCATGGCGGACATACCGGAGACAAAACACTGCTTGCCGGCAATGCTGCGGATCGCTGTGATCGCCTCCATAGTATCGTCGGAGGAGGTGGAGGTATCGAAGAAGATCGCTAGCATGGTGCTGTCACCGGAATTGAAAGCGTCATATAGTTTGGAAGGAAGTATTTCCATGGGAACGGAAACATCTGCGAAATCGTCATACCAAAGAACGGTGTCCACATGATCTACATGGGAAATATCTTCCCGGAGGGAGGAGACATCCTTGGGATCCATTCCCTCGATAATAACGAAGGAAAAGGCTCCTTTTCCAAATTCATCCATCAGAATATCCTGACCCACTACCGTGTCAATATCACCGGGCAGGTAAGTCAGCATATCGTAATTGATCCGCGTCATGATCATACCGATCAGGGAAGGGACCAGTAGTGCAACTGCCAGTACCAGAATAGGAATACGGCATTTTACGACCCATTTACCAAATTTCATAAAACAGGGCTCCTTTCGTTGTCGATTCTTTTCTCAATTGGTATTGTATGCAAGGAATCCAGTCTTGAAAACGGACAAAAAAAAGCAATGCACAAAAATTGCGCATTGCTCTTAAATAATCCCAAATATGTGCAAACATGGAAAAATGTCCAAATTAACGGGCCACACGGGTCAGGGCTGCTTCGATATTTCCGTGGAAAATCTCGCCGACACGCCGGATCAGTCCCTCCGGATCTTTCTTCATTCCGGTGTTCAGCCAGTCTAAAATCATGCCAACCAGGGCAAATTTGTAAAAATCTACCACCATTTTCTGATCTTCGGGAAATACTTTTTTATGAGCCGCATGTTCCACCTGTTCCGTGATCCTGGATACATACAGCCGCATGACCTCTCCGGCGATACTGTAAAGGTAGCGCTCCACCCGTTCTCTGCTGACGGAATTGTAAATATGGTAGACCAGACGCTTATTCTCCAGAGCGAACCGGGCAGCGGAGATAAAGCCGTCCTCCCAGGAGTCCATATCCAGATGCTGTGACAGTACCCGCTCCACATCTGCATTCAGAATGTGTTCCAACAGAGCGGTGATATCCTGAAAATGATAGTAAAAAGTGTTGCGGCTGATGCCGCAGTCATCCACGATGTCTTTTATAGTGATCTTATCCAGCGGTCGTTCATTCAGCAACCGGATAAAGGATTCTTCGATGGCCTTGCTTGTAAACTGTGTCATGGGTTCCTCCAACCTGATGATCCGTACACTTTATCCTATCACAAAAACGTTAATTTGTCATTAAAAGCAGGTCTTCCAGTGAGGAAAAATCAGAAGTTCCCTGTTCCAGATAAAAGGTGTGGAATCTAAGGTCGGAGTAAGCATCTTTCCAGTGACTTCTGGCGGTGTCCTGCAGCTGCAGAATTTCCAGATAACCGATGTAATATTTCGGATAATTACAGGGCTCTTCTGCGATATAAGTGTAGATTGCTTCGCAGGTCCCGGGAGAATCAATACCGAATTTCCCAAGAACCTCTGCCACCTGATCGTATCCGGCGCCCTCTCCGTGGATCAGGAGATCCAACAGAGTGTACATGCACAACTGCAAGCTGCGGGTATGCTTCTCCAGCCGGTCCGACTGTGCGGCATCCGACTGTCCGGCCTGTTCCAACAGAGTGGCCGCATAATCATAGGAAAGAAATTCCACATACAACGCCCAGCCTTCGAGATAACCGCCGTACCAGATGAGTTTTCTGGCAGGATCCGTGTGCATGTCGGAAAAGATGCGGCTGCTGTACACGGTCTGGTGGAGATGACCCGGAAAGCCTTCCTGGGCCAGCGTGGTGTAGAGTTCCAGTCCCTGGGACGAGTTTCGATGGTTTATATAAATGACATTATTGTCGGAATTTCCCAAAGGAGTGGTCAGATAAAAGGCCGGTGCACTATAGGGTTCCAGACTGGGGACCACATCTTTGACAGTGACGGTGGGAACGGGACTGCTGACAGGAAAGTCATTTTTCATACGAGCCTGTAGATCCGAGAGCATTTCTTCCGGTTCTGCCAGAGGGAAAACTGCCGTATTTTCTTCAGAAAGCAGTGTAATCAGGGAAGGGGACTGGGAAGCCAGATTACGGATTGCGGATTGCTCTTTCTGAAATTGCACAAGCAGCATCTGCACCAGTTCTTTTTCGGAACGGGAGGAACCGGTCTCGGAAAACAGTAGATGGAGATAGTAGGTCTTTCCGTCTGGCAGCAGGGCGAGCCCTTTCGGGAGCCCATTGTGGGCACTGCTGTTTTTGCCCGAAGCAGTATTGGTAGTTGTTTCGGATGCAGTGGAATCGGCATTGGTGGAAGTCTCCAGTGAGTGCAGCCCTTCGGACAGGGCGGCATAGGCGGGCTGCACCACCGTGACAAGCAGGCGGTTGTTGGTTTTGATCAGGGAGGCAGTCTCCTCCGGTGTAAAAAGTCCCTGCTTCTGTAGCTCTGACAGGCGGTCTTCAAAAGTAGTCTGTAAAAAATGGGTTCCCTGTGCCAGTTCTTCGGTTGTGACAATGGTGTCACATTGCTTCCGGACCTTTTCTGAGGAGCAGGCAGGCATAAAGAAGCCTGCGGCAGCTTTTTCCTGCTCGTAGAGAAGCAGGGAGGCAAAATAGTCATCTATCTGATCCAGGAGAGCCAGGTAATCCGTGACATCCCGTTTTGTGCGGAAGGTGTATTCCGCCAGCAGAACGGGAAGCTGGGACTGCATTCCGGAGGAAGGTGACAGAGGCTCATTGTAATAAGGAAAATCTGCCAGAGCCAGATCATTTTCCAGAGAGCGATGCAATAACCGGTAAGTATAGGCATTTTCCGGGGAAAGTCTGTCAGGGCCTATACGGTCAAGCCGGTGCAACAAGTCGGAACAGTGTTCTTTGCTGTCTTCCGGCTGGTAGGAGTGGTAGATCGGAAGCACAGGTTCATATTCGGAGATGCCAAAGGCCTTTGGATCGGCAATGGTGTAGTGCATATTCAGGGTACTGCCAGTCATTTCCTCCTGAAAAAGTTGGGAAGTGAATTGCTCAAAACGTCTATCCGGGGAGGTATGGGAAGCTACAAGGGTCAGAGCACCGGTGAGGGCGCAGAGAAGACTAATACATACGAGTAGTTGTGGGAAGGAGAGAGGGGGACGTTTACGCACGATGATTACCTGATGAAAAAGAGTGTTGGTAAGAGTATATGTGAATACTCCACGGGATAGACTTACTGCAGGGTTGTACACCAAACAACTATATACAAATGTACCTAAAACAGGTAAAAGATGTATTGACTTTGTACGGTGGTCTGATTATACTGAAAGTGATTATGGAGACAAAATATCAAAACCTCATTAATTACATACAGGAACAGATATCAGACGGACAACTAGGTCCGGGAGAGAAAGTTCCCTCGGAGAATCAGCTGTCGGAACAGTTCCATATCAGCAGGCAGACGGTGCGGAAAGCTATCGGCACGCTGGAGGAGGACGGGCTGGTGCAGAGAATCCGTGGCAGTGGCACTTATGTGAGCTTTGACCGCCAGAAGAATCTGGAACAGCGCAACAGCATCGCCGTGGTGACTACCTACGTGGACAGCTACATTTTCCCCAGAATTTTACAGGGAATGCAGAATACTTTATTTGAAAGCGGGTTTTCTGTCCAGATCTATTTCACAAACAACACGCTGGACCGGGAGAAAAGTATTCTGAAGGATCTGTTGAAACGGGACGATGTGGCCGGAGTGATCGTGGAGGGGACAAAGAGCGGATTGCCGAATCCGAACCTGAATCTGTACCGGCACCTGATGGCCAGAAAGATACCGCTTCTGTTTTTCAATACCTATTATCCCGAACTGGAGGCACCGCATGTATCGTTAAATGATGCGGAGGCGGCCTACAAGGCCGTAAGATATCTGATTGACAAGGGGCATCAGAAGATCGGGGCAATCCTGAAGCTGGATGACGGTCAGGGCAGACAGCGTTATCTGGGATATCTGAAGGCCATGGAAGAGGCCGGGCTCACTGTGACGGATTCCCGGATGGTGTGGATCGACACGGACGAATCGAAGCAACTTGGTTACTGCCGGGACAGAATCCTGAATCGGGTAGAGGAATGCACCGCCCTTCTGGCATACAATGATCAGATTGCTTTTCAGTTGATTCGGATGTTGACAGAACGCAATATCCGGGTACCGGAAGATGTGTCAGTCATCAGCATCGACGATTCGGATCTGGCGAGACACAGCGAGGTGCCCATCACTTCCCTGCCGCACCCCAAGGAGAATCTGGGGAAAAAAGCAGCGGAGACATTGTTACAGATGATCGCGGGCAGGAAAAAGGACCTGACTTACGAATTTGACACCCGTGTCGTAGAGCGGGAATCTGTTGCGGAATGCACTGAAAACGGAAATAAAAAATGAGATAAATAAAGAAGTGAAAAGGAGAGAACACAATGAACGAAGCAGTAAAAGAAGCGATCAGAACAGGAAAAACAGCCCTCGGTATTGAGTTTGGTTCCACCAGAATCAAAGCGGTACTGGTAGATGAGAGCCACGCACCCATCGCCATGGGAACCTACGACTGGGAGAACCGTCTGGAGAACAACATCTGGACCTACAGCCTGGAAGATATCTGGAAAGGCCTGCAGGGATGCTACAAGAGCCTGACAGACGATGTAGAGGCAAAATACGGTGAGAAGCTGACCACCCTGGGCTCTCTGGGATTCAGCGGAATGATGCACGGCTATATGCCGTTCAATGCAGCCGGAGAACTTCTGGTGCCTTTCCGTACCTGGAGAAATACACAGACATCCGAAGCCTGCAGGAAGCTGATCCCGGTATTTAATTTCAACATTCCCCAGAGATGGAGCATTGCACATCTGTATCAGGCTATTTTGAGCGGAGAAGATCATGTGAAGGATATCGCATTCTTCACCACCCTGGCAGGATACATTCACTGGAAGCTGTCCGGAGAAAAGGTGCTGGGCATCGGTGAGGCAGCAGGTATGTTCCCCATTGATTCCACCATTATGGATTTTGATCAGAAGATGCTGGATCAGTTCGATGGCTTACACAATTTTGACTGGAAGATCCGTGACATTCTGCCGAAGGTACTGGTAGCCGGAGAGCCTGCCGGGGTTCTGACCGCGGAAGGTGCAAAATTACTGGATTCCACCGGAACCTTACAGCCCGGCGTACCCATGTGCCCTCCCGAAGGTGATGCGGGAACCGGCATGGTAGCCACCAACAGTGTGGCAGTCCGCACCGGTAATGTCTCTGCCGGAACCTCCATTTTCGCTATGGTGGTACTGGAGAAGGCTATGGAAAAAGTACACGAAGAGATCGATATGGTCACCACTCCCGACGGTATGCCGGTAGCTATGGTACATTGCAACAACTGTACCTCCGATCTGAATGCCTGGGTAAATCTTCTGGGCGAATGTGCAGAGAGCTTTGGCGTAAAAGTAGATAAGAATGAACTGTACGGCGTGCTGTACCGCAAGGCACTGGAAGGTGCTGCGGACTGCGGCGGCGTGACAGCATACAATTATTTCTCAGGAGAGCCCATCACCGGACTGGATGCAGGGCGTCCCATGGTGGTAAGAACTCCCGATGCGGATTTCTCACTGGCAAACTTCATGCGTTCCCATCTGTACAGCGCAGTTGCTACCCTGAAGATTGGCATGGACATTCTGTTAAAAGAAGAGCATGTGGCCGTGGATTCCCTGATGGGCCATGGCGGCTTCTTCAAGACTCCCGTGGTGGGACAGCGTGTCATGGCAGCAGGCATGAACGCACCGATCACCGTTATGGATACAGCCAGTGAAGGCGGTGCCTGGGGTATTGCTATTCTGGCAGCTTTCATGAAGGAGAAAAAAGACGGCGAGACTCTTTCTTCCTATCTGAATGACAAGATCTTCGCAGGACAGACCGGAACCACACTGAACCCGGATCCTGAGGATGTGAAGGGATTTGATGCTTTCCTGGAAGAGTACAAGAAACTGCTTCCCGCAGAAAAGGCAGCCGTTGCGGCAAAATAATTTTTCAGATGCAATTTGAGCCTGCAGAGTGTACGGAAGTACACGATACCTATGTGTCGGAAAGTTGGCAGGCTGTGGAAAGGAATGAGATTAAGGATATGTTAGAAGAATTAAAACAGAAAGTATATGAAGCAAATATGGATCTGCCCCGGTATGGTCTGGTGACTTTCACCTGGGGAAATGTCAGCGCCATTGACAGAGAGAGTGGACTGTTCGTGATCAAACCCAGTGGTGTGGATTATGACAAGCTGACACCGGAGATGATGGTAGTCATGGATCTGAACGGCAATAAGGTGGAAGGGGATCTGAATCCCTCTTCCGACACTGCAACTCATCTGGAGCTGTACAAGGCGTTCCCGGAGATCGGCGGGATCGTG